>MDSV01079782.1_pt1 | contig 14048 bp, 11 predicted proteins | sample 810851 | NCBI WGS metagenome assembly MDSV01 (sample SAMN05326640, study PRJNA326480) | marine metagenome | isolation source: seawater | place: Atlantic Ocean: North East | collected 2012 | reverse complement strand
TCCAGAAAATTGGAATAATCTCATTAAAAAGAAAAATGTTAAATTAATTGATACACGCAATGAATATGAATTTAATATTGGCCACTTTACAAATGCTATTAATCCGAAGACAAAGTCTTTTCGAGATTTTCCAAAAAAGATAAGTCAACTTGGAATTAAAAAGAATGATGAAGTCGTTATGTATTGCACAGGCGGAATTCGATGCGAAAAAATATCAGCATTTCTTAAAATTGAAGGTTATAAAAATGTATCACAATTAGACGGGGGCATATTAAATTTTCTCGAAAATACTAAGCATACAGGCAATAATAATACCTGGAACGGAGAATGTTTTGTTTTTGATAATAGAGTCGCCGTCAACAAAGAGCTGAATATTGGCAGTTATGATCAATGTCATGGCTGTAGACATCCAATTACTCAAATTGAGAAAAGTTTAAAAAGCTTCAAAAAGGGTGTTTCATGTAAATATTGCTATAATAAAAGAAGTGACAAGCAGAAGCAAAATTCTTCAACAAGGCAAAAGCAAATAGAGAAAGCTGAGTCTGATAATTTACATCACCCTTTTAAAAAAATAACTTTTTTATAATTTTTTTAATTTAGTTATATTCTTATTAATATGGTTCAAAAATTTCTTCCAGTCATCAGAAGAAATTATATAACCAATGCAGTACTTTGAACCACATTTACATTCATGGTCTTTGTAATCATTTTTATCAAAGGCATATCCATAATCGTAAGACAACTCTTCACCTTTTTTAATTCTTTTAATTGAACATATCCAAATTTGGTCATTTGATATTTCAACTTCACAATTTGGATTACATGAATGATTGATATATCTTGCCTTATTATATCCAAAAAATCCATCGATATCGTATTTTTTATTTAACTCAAATATATATACTGAACCTGTTCTGTTTGATTTTAGATATTTTTTAATTCTATTGCCAGATCTTTTATCGCCTTCTTTTTTAGATACTATTTCACCAACATACTGAATAATTCTAGTGCTCTTTTTTATATTTTTTGTGGCTACAATTCCCCTGCCGTGTATTTTTGAGTTTTTGACTTTCCACATAGTTTTTGAATAACTTCAGTATTTTTAAAATAGAATACTAATATATTTTAAGAATTTTTAGTATATATCGAATGTAGATAGAATCCAACAGGCAAGAAATAAATTATACTTATCCAATTATTAAAGAAATTTTGAGACGGAATAAGAGGCCATAAGGTAACTGCAAAACAGGCGATTATACATATTTGAAAGTCTGACAGTAAATATTCTTTTTTTCTAATATATAAAAAGCTGTGAGAATAGATTAGTTGAACAAGCTTAAATGATATAATCAATATAAAGAGCAGTCCCACAATGCCTGTTTCAGCCAGAAGTTGTAAGAATGTGTTATGAGGATGTGTAGAACATGCATCTTTAATTTCATTTATATTATATTTAGTGTCATTACATAAAATACGAAACATTTTTGGTCCCTGTCCAACTAAGGGTTTGTCTGTAAACATTTGCCAAGATAACAACAAATAATTATGATGCACGTTACTGAACATCTTAATTTCACCTGAGCCCTCCCCAGATATTTGATTAATAGTATAGTCTATATTTCTCTCCTTAATAGCTGGGTTATATGAAGCTAGTATAGCCATGATAACAAGTGATACCATAAAAGTGAAAAATCTAATTTTTTTATATTTTGATAGAAATATTATTATGAAAACTGTTGATAAAAATAATAAGCCTAGTGCTGTTCTTTCTCCTGACATAAAAATTAAAACGTCAGTAAAAATAAGAATTAATAGTATTATGAAAATATAGGATTTTTTCAAATCAAAACTGTAAATTAACACAGCAATAAGAAGAGGGAACAATCTTGCAAGATATCCTCCTAGTATCAGTTTATCATTAAATGGTAACGAAAGTCTTACACCTGGATGCTCTATTCCAAAAAGACTTACTCCATTAAAATATTGATAATAACCATCCAATAACGCAAATATAAAAGTAAGTAAAAATAAGATTGAAAAGTACTTTATTAACTTATTATTATTTTCTATTAAATACCAGACACCAACAGCAAATAAACCAAATCTAAAATAAAATAATGAACTTTCTAAAGAAAATAGTGGAGATTTAGAAAGGATCGACCTAGCAATGAGGTAAAAACAAAAAAGTATAAAAAAAATAAAATATTTATTTTTGAAATATTGAATTTTTTTTTCTTTAATTATTATGAAAGTGGTTGAAACTCCAATTATACAGATGAAAAAATCTGGCAAAAATGGTCCCGTAAGTAATGCAAATGGTAATAAATATAACAACCAAGAGCTTGCTGATACTATATATTTATTCATCAATTTAGTTACCTACTATATTATTGTTTAAAAAATTTACTGATAGTAAAATTAAATAAGGTAATTCAGTCATTTGGAAAATTTATGTGGTTATATAGTTTTTTTTATAAATTCCAATAAGCTTCCTTTTTCGAATAATAAACCCTTAATTCCAAAATTCTTTGCACATTCTATATCACTAGCACTATCACCAATCAATAAACTGTTTTTTTTGTCAAACTTCCATTTTTTTTGCGCAAGCTCAAGCATTCCCGTGTTTGGCTTTCGTAAATGTTGCATTTTTTCGTATTTCGCATTTTGTATTTCCGGATGATACGGTGAATAAAAAAATTCATCAATTTGAGTATTTATTTTTTTTAATTCCCTATTTATGTATGTATGAAGTATTTCAACGTCTTTCTCATTATAATAGCCTCTTGTTATGCCTGACTGATTGGTGACTACAAAAACAAGATAATTCTTTTCCTTCATGTATCTAATAGCTTTTTTTGAGTCTTGTATCCATTCAAAATCAGAAATTTTATAAACATATTTTTTATCAATATTAATAACACCGTCTCGATCTAGAAATATGGCTGGTCTACACATTGGTATAGTAATATAATAAAAATTAAGTGAAAATTATCAGTCTCTTCTTATCTTTTCTCTTGATTTCGAACAGCATAAGAAACAAGCACATAGATTGTACTAATTATCCCACCAATTAAAATTGAAATAATAAACGTGTACAGTGCATTGTTTTGCGACACACTGGTGATTATTCCTAAATTATAACTAATTAAATTAGTAGAACTAGAATTTTCAAAAGACTTCAAAGCATCTAGTAAATGCAATGATGCTGGGTTATTTTCAATTAACCTTATATTTTTTTTTAACTCTAAATATCTATCAGCACTTAACATTTGATCTTCTGCTGAACGACTTCTAATTATTTCTATTTCTTTATTAATTGCTTTATACCCTCGCAGGTAGAAAGGAGCGTCGCCAATAAAATTATTTCTATAAGTAAGATTATTCATTTCTAACTGGGACAGGGATTCGGCACTTAGAGAATTTGTCTCTATACCTAATGTTTTAGCTATTTCAGATTGTTCTAATAAAAATAAGATACGTTTTTCAAGTCTTTCAGTCTCATTCTGCAGTAATAAACTTAGTTCAATATTTAACTTATCCAAGCTGCGTTGATCTTTATATTTCAAAATTTCAGCTAATTTACTAATTTCATTTATAATAGAATTTTTAACATTCTCTAATGAGAGCAATAAAACATCTTGGACAATGTTCTTACCTTCATCAGAGTCGTGCCACTGAAATGAGAGTGACCGGTATATTTGATTTCCTATAGGATTTTTCTTTGAAACTTTGGTTAATTCAAACATCGAAGCATAACTATTTAAAGCTTTCATTGCATTAGCCTCGTCTAAGTCTTTAATTTGATGCTTAATATTTTCATTATTTTTTAAAATATTTTTAATTTCATTATAATCTGTCATCTCAAGTTCAAATAATTTGAAAGTACTGTTAGCATCGATTCGATAATCAAGTCCATTTTCTTCTAAAATATCATTTAATGGTGTGTATTTTATATCGGCTGATATCTTATTACTCTTTATTGGAATAGAAACATTGAAAGAATCTGACTTATTGTAAATTAAAAAAATGCCTACTAATGAAGCTAATAAAGTAAAAACAATGATTTTCCATTTTGCCGCCCACAGTATTTGAAAAGTTTTAAATAAGTCTATTTCATTTTCATGTCTGTCGTAGGTTTCAGTCATTAATGCCTCTAAATTGTCATTTTCCTAGGAGATGATATAATTAAAAAAAATACTTACTATAATTATATTAAACTTTAAGGTCGCTTTTGTAAACTGGTAAAAGCTAACTAACTCATTGTATACAATAACATTTACATTAATTTAATTTTTTCAAAATTTGAATAATACTGATAACTTTTGTTTAATGCCCGATTAAATATTTATCAATAAACTCGTCCTAATTGCTAATTTAAAATTAGATTATTAAATAATATATATTTATAACCCAAATAATAATTGATGTGTTTTAAAAAAGTATTCAGTGTTTGTGTCTCTTTTCTTATTAGGAATCAATAGGTTTAAAATTAATTGAAATCTATTTGATTTTAAACTAATACTATAAAAATTCATGATTATCATATGAGCACTTCAATTATAATCTACTCGTTTTTAAGTTTTATAATGATATTTTTATTTTCAAAAATATCTTATAAGTTGAAACTAGTCGATCTACCCAATAAAAGGAAAGTTCATTTCAAACCTACTGCTTATACAGGAGGGATTATAATTTCAATTATTTTACCTATTTCAATCTTACTATTTGATATTTCCAATAGTAGTTTGAACATGATTTTATTAATCGCTTTTTTGATTTCTGTATTTGGTCTAATTGACGATAAATTTAGTATAAATGTAGTGAGTAAATTGAGTCTTCAAATTATTCCTATTTTATATTTAATTCTTTCTCATAATTTAAGCTTGGTTCATTTGGGAGATTATAATCAGTTCAAATTGGAATTGGGCTTTTTGAGTATTCCAATAACTTTAATTTGTGTATTATTTTTGATTAACTCTTTTAATTATTTTGACGGCTTAGACGGAACATTGGGTTTTTCTTCAATTTCAGTAATTTCTATTCTATATTTTTTGATACCTGATAAAGAAATTCAAACTTTTCTGATAATTTTGTTAATACCGATAATTACTTACTTATTTTTTAATTTTTCTTTTCTTAATTTACCTAAAATATTTTTAGGAGACAGCGGTAGCCTGCTCATAGGGTTTATAATTTCTTTCGTATTAATCTATTTAAGTAATCAAAATATAATTCACCCTATCTTACTTGTGTGGTCTATAGCAATTTTTGTTTATGAATTTCTATCAGTCAATCTAATTAGATTAAATAATGGAAATAATCTTTTCATAGCTGGGCAAGATCATCTGCATCATATATTGTTTAAAAGTACTAATTCTATATTTTTGTCAAATTTTATAATTACCTTACTTAATATTTTCCTATTTATGTTAGGTTACATTAGTTTCATTTTTGTTAATTCACTAGCTTCACTAATCCTGTTTATTTTATTATTTATTGTTTTTATAATTTTAAGAAATAATTATTCAAAATAAGATAATAAAAATAGAATAGGTATTATAATTTTTAATTAGATTATTTACTAATTAAGAATATTAAAAAACTTTAATACAGTTTTATGTAGTTCAGAAACATGGGATCCCTGTTTTGGAGCGTATTTTGCAATTTCATCAGTAAAATATGCGAAGCCTTTATTTTGATGTTCACCATTTTTGATGGCCACAAAAGTCACAAAATTATTTAATGGTAATTTTTTTCCATTTACAGATATTGTAGTCTTTGCAGTGATCTCTGATGGATAAGTTAAAACTACAAAAATATCTTTACCTCTATTATCTATTTGTTCAAACAACTTAACTTCATTATTAACCATAACTTCTGATAGCTGCTGCTCTGCTTGTTTTGCTAGTTCAAGATTATCAAAAGAAATTAAAAAATCTCTTGTCATTCTTGGAATAATATCTGAAAACTCAATGCCCAGATGATTTAAAAATAATCTATGATTTTTCAGTCGATAATAAAATTTAATTTTTTCGAATGGTTTTTGTGATAGTCCCGTTGCAACAATTATTTCAGTATTATTTATACTAAGGATATCTAAAAGCATGCGATCATATACTTTAAGCATCTCTAAGAATGGATCTTCATCTTTACAAATATACCAATCTGGATTTTGTAAATAAGGCGTGTCACTAAATAGAGAATTAAAGAAATAATGGTGCTGTATATGAGCACCGGCATTTAAAAATAATGTTGAAAAATTAGGATTCCTTTTTTTGTAAAGTGTTTTATGAATTTCATAGAGAAACATATCTAAAAATAATGCTTTTCTCCATGGCTTGCCAAATGCAGCAAGAGCGTACTTAGTTAGAGCAATCCAGCGAGAAGGATTAACAAGAGCAATAAAGGAGATAATTAAATTAAGTAGGGTTTTATACGTTAGCTTTGACTGTGAATTATCATTAACAGCCTGAATAATCGAATTATTAATAGCATTACTAAAAAAGCTTTTATCACAAGTAGTTTGAGTCCAAGGATCAGGAATAAAATAGGCTGGTCTTATAAGATTATTAGCTGCATTCATTGGGCTTATAGCCCCGACTGTGTAATTGGCACTTTCTACTTTCTCAAAGAATTGCTCTAATGGAGAATGCACAATATCACCCAATCTAAAAATATTGTGTTCAGAATAAGTTTTTCCTGTATGTACTGATGGCCATTGGATCCATGGTTCCAGATTTTCATACTCGGCCTCAGCTTGTGTATTAATATTTTTTTTTTTAAAAAACTCCTGAAAACCAGGTAGTAGATGTCCACTCTCAATATATAGTTTTACAGCATCAAAATTTATTTCATTAAGTTCCAATAAAATTAGATTTTTCATTTAAATGTTTAATAAAACTAACTATCTTATATCAAATTAATTAAAATATTTGTTGATCACACACAGTGTTTTTTTAAAATTTTTGTGCAAAAGTTATTTTGATATTAATTTATTTATTATATATTACAAGCAATTAACCGGGTGAATTAATGACTCTAGTACCCATATTTAATAGTTTCATCAATTAAATTCAATTTATAACTTATAAAGATTTAGCAAATTTATTTAGCCACTAAGATTTTATTCGCTTATCAAGTAATTCTTGATAAACATCTAAATGTTTTTGCACAATTTGTTCAATTGAAAATTTTTTTTCAGCTAATTTTCTACCAGCTCTTCCCATGGAAATTCGTTCTTGGGGATTCTCTATTAACCATTGTAATGCATCAGCTAATTTTGCAGGATCTTTTGGGGGCACAAGTAAGCCTGTTATATTAGGAATGATAGCATCCCGGCAACCAGGCATATTTGTAGTAACAATTGCTCTACTTGCTGCAGCAGCTTCTAATAATACTTTTGGCAAACCTTCACCATAAAATGAAGGATGACAAATTATATGACATTTTTCATATAAAGATGGTATATCATTTTGATAACCCAATACCTCAACAATATTTTCATCAACAATGTTACTTAATTCTTGACCATTAAGACTAGTTGGATTGCCAGGGTCGATGCTTCCTGCTAATAAAAAATTTGCTTTTATTCCTCTTTGTTTAATTATTTTCGCAGCAGATACAAAGTCATAGACGCCTTTATCGCGCAAAAAACGCGAGGCAAAACATATGTTCAAAACACTATTAGTCTCTCTCAAATTGGTAAATTTAGATAAGTCTACACCTGATCCATTAAATAATAATATTTTATTTTTATCTAAGATTGCCCAATTTACTAATGTTTTCTTATCTTCTAAATTCTGAACAATAACTCTTTGATTTGAATGCGTGAACGCTAAGCGAAACATTAAATAAAATATTTTTTTTAAAAAAAAGTTCCACCATTTTTTTTTATTAAATAAAATTCCTAAGCCAGCAATAGCAGATACAACACATGAAACGCTTGTAAAACGAGAAACGATGCCTCCATATAAATAAGCTTTAATAGTTATTAAATGAACGATATCTGGCTTCATTTGACGAAAAATTTTCCAGATAGAATATAACGACCATAATTCTTTGATCGGATTAATGCTTCCACGTTCAAGGGGGAAATGAAAACATTCAATTCCTTTTTTCGAGAGCGACTGTATAGTCTCAATATCTGAATTTCCTAATTCACCATAACCAACTTTAACTTCGTATCCCTTATTTCTTGCAGCATAAGCGATTTCTAATCTATGTGAAATAAAGAAACTTAAAGGATTTGTAATTATGAGTAGTTTCTTTTTCATAATGAATTATTTATTTTCCTTTAACCATGATTGAAACATCAAAACATCCCATAATTCTGATTGCCAATTTCTATTCCCTGAACGATGTTCTAACCACTTTTTTCTAATTAGCTCAGGATTTAAATACCCATCTTGATGTAATTTTTTTTCATCTAATAAATCTTCAGCCCAATCTCTTAATGGACCTCTTAACCAAGTATCCAAGGGGATCGCAAATCCCATTTTAGGTCTTTCTGTTAGACTTTTTGGAATATAATTATTTAATATTTGTCTCAGAATCCACTTTCCATTGCCATTTCTATATTTTAAGGATTGAGGGATTTTCCATACATGTTCAATCAGTTTATGATCTAGAAAAGGAGCTCTTGTTTCGAGTGATGATGCCATCGCTGCCCTATCGACCTTAACAAGAATGTCGTCAGGTAGATAAGTTATGAAATCTAAAGTCATCATCTGTTGTTGATCATTAAGACCGGTAAGCTCAGGCTTAAATTTTGTTAATAATGTTCCTGGTTCTTCACTATTTATCACAACTTCAGAAGGGTTTTGCCAGTGTGAACATAAAACATAGTATAGATCTTGAATGGCATTAGCTTCTAGTGTGTTTGCACCCTTGTGCATTTTGTCTCCAAAATTAGCGTATTGATCAAGACCTGGTAATAGATGTGATACTTTATTCCAGCTTTTTGGAGATATTGAATGAATTCCAAATTTCAAAATTTTTCTGAAGATTAATGGCATTATATGCGCGATTTTCCAAAATTTTTTACTCATTGTATATCTATTATAACCACAAAACAGTTCATCACCTCCATCACCTGAAAGAGAGACTTTGACATGTTGCTTAGCAAGTTGGGAAACCAGGAAAGTTGGGATTTGTGAGGAATCAGAGAACGGTTCATCATAAATGGTCGATAATTTTGGAATAACATCCATAGCCATCTTTGAAGATACATAAAGTTCAGTATGATCAGTGCTAAGATGTTTTGCTATTTTTTTTGCATATTCTGCTTCACTATAATCATTCTCACTGAAACCTATTGTGAATGTTTTAATAGGATGATTAGATTGAGATTGCATTAATGCAACTATTGTTGATGAATCTATTCCACCAGAGAGAAAGGCTCCGATGGGGACATCAGATATCATTTGTTTTTTTACAGATAGTTTTAATTGATCTTCAAGATTATTTTTAATTTCTGTCTCATTAAGTAATAATTTATTATTATTTCCATAGATTGCATTTTCACTTAGAGACCAATAAACTTTAGAGTGAGGTAAATTACCATTTTTTAAATCATTATCGTTTAATTCTAAATAATAGCCTGGACGTAATTTATAAATATCTTTGTATATTGAATGTGGTGCAGGAATACAGTTATGTCGTAACTGAAGAGCAATGGCATCCCTATTAATTTCTCTATTAAATTCAGGGTGAGTTTTTATGGCTTTTAATTCAGAGCTAAAAATAAAAGTCTTTTTGTCACCTTTTCCTTGCCAACCAAAATATAAAGGCTTTTCTCCGATGCGATCTCTTACCAAAATTAAACTATGTTTTTTCCGATCCCATATTCCAAAAGCAAACATGCCGTCAATTTTTTTTAATGCAGTTTCAACTCCCCAATAATCGACGGCCTCCAATAAAGTCTCTGTATCCGAGTTTCCTTGCCATTTTATACTTGAATTACTTCTTTCAAGCTCTCTTCTTAATTCAATATGATTATATATTTCTCCATTATATGTAATGATAAATCTTCCTGAATTTGACTGCATAGGTTGATCACCTGCTGATGATAAATCTAAAATGGATAAACGTTGGTGACCAAGAACTGTTCCTGAATTTATATCTGACCAAATCCCGCTATTATCTGGACCTCTATGCGAGAGGGCCAAGTTCATTTTATCAATTACGTTATTGAAACTTGATGATGATTGAGAATAAAAACCATTAATTCCGCACATTCTTATATCTTTTTAAATTTAATATTTTTCATTTTTTTATTTATATTTGGAAATAATCTTTATACCACTGAACAAATTTTGATACTCCGTCGGTTACTGATGTTATAGGTTTATAATTAAATTTGATCTTTAAATTTTCTACATTAGCATATGTGTCTAATATATCTCCCGGTTGTAGAGGTAAAAAATTTATCTTAGCTTTCTTTCCTAAAGTTTTTTCTAGAGCTTTAATATAATCCATAAGCTGTACAGGCTTATTATTCCCAATATTATAAATTCTCCATGGAACGTTACTGCTTGCAGGATCAGGTTGATTACTATTCCATTCGACATTAATTGTCGCTGGGTTATCGAGGGTTTTTATAATACCCTCCACAATGTCATCGATATAAGTGAAGTCTCGGGTATGTTTGCCATAATTAAATACATCTATTGGCTTTTCCTCAATAATATTTTTTGTAAATTTAAATAAGGCCATATCTGGTCTCCCCCATGGTCCATAAACAGTAAAAAATCTAAGACCTGTTGTTGGCAATTGGTAAAGATGACTATATGCATGGGCTATTAATTCATCAGATTTTTTTGTGGCTGCATAAACTGATAATGGGTGATTTGCACTATCATGCTCTGAAGAGGGTACTTTTGTATTAGCTCCATATACGCTTGATGTACTCGCATAAACTAAGTGTCTAATATTATGATGTCGACAATTTTCTAATATATGCGCAAATCCAACAATATTACTATTAATATAAGCAAGAGGATTTTCCATGGAGTAGCGCACACCCGCTTGAGCTGCTAAATTTACTACTGTTTGGATTTTATGATTTTTAAAAACTTCATCTAAGTTTTGTTTATCACTCAGATCAACTTTATAATGTTTATAATTTGAAAACTTTATTAATCTTGCAACGCGTGCCTCCTTAATCTTCGGATCGTAGTAATCGTTATGGTTATCAATGCCAACAACATTAACTCCTTGTTTCAATAATTTTTCACATAAAGCGTGGCCTATAAATCCAGCCGAACCCGTAATAATTATTTTCATTTTATTTTCATTTTATTATGTAAAATTAACTATATAGGAAATCCTATTGGTTAAAATAAATATCTAGGTAACGTTCCGTCATTTTTTTGAAAGTAAATTTTTTAGCCTGAGAACTAGAAAATTGTGATATTTTTTTAATTCCTAATTTATTGATACTTTCAATTGTATTAAGAATTCCTTTTTTCCAATCTTCAATAGATTCTATTTTATTAACTAGAGTTACAGAGGGGTTTGGACATCCTAAAACTTCTATCAGTCCATCAATATTAGAAGCAACTACTGGAAGGCCGGTTGACATTCCCTCTGATGCAACTAATCCAAAACCTTCAATTAAAGACGGTATAAGTTGGATATCAGAATTATAGAGATGTTGTTTTATTTCATTTGACCATCCTATCAATTTTACTTTTTCTTCAAGTTTTAATTCATAAATTAACTTTTCTAGTCTTGGTCTTTCAGGACCTTCTCCAATGATTGTATAGCTCTCAACTTCATTTTTTAAAATTGAAATAGCAGAAATGCTAGTCGAAAAGTTTTTTTTATGTACCAAAGAACCAATTGAAACCAATTTAGGAAGACGATTTTTTATAGATGTTCTACTGTGAAGGGTAAAAATTCTAGATCCATTAGGTATAGTTACCAATTTTTTCTTTATTTTGAGTCCTACCCATTCAGCCAAAGCATTATAAACACCCTGACTTATACAAATTACATGTGAATAACGTGAGTAAAATAAACGATCGATAATCTTAAAAAAAGGAATATTTCGTCGTCTATTCGTTGTATCATGCTCTGTATAACATAATTTTATGTTTTTTAATCCCACAACCGCTAAAACTGTATAAAAAAAGGCCCAAGTAAGGTGGGCATGAATTATTATTTCTTTTTTTTTATTCCCTATCAATTTTTTTATAGCCTTACGCAAATAAAAAACTAGAAGAGGATTCTTTCTATTCAGGCCAATAGTGGTTGAATTATATCCTGCATTTACCGAATTTCCTGAAAAGTAAATTATATGAGATTCTAGATTCTTGCTTAAATATATTTTGTGAATCTCTTGTACTATAATTTCGGCCCCGCCTCCCTCGATTGTTGGTATTATATTGATGATCATTTTTGGATAATTTAATAATAAATCATAATAATAAAGTAATTACATTAAAAAGCACATTATATAAATCGACTACTAACTTTCTCAAAAAATATCTAACTGTATGATTTTTGTTTATTATTACAATATGACTTATTAAAAAATAGTAACCTAATCTCCTTGCTGATTAAGTTTGTTTCTAAAACGATAATTTTTATTTGATGCTGCTAAAGCAACAAACATCAATAATACATAAATATCCATTTTTATGAAACTGGTTGATGAATTTAATGAAACAAGCAAAAAGCACGAAAAAAACAATGCATTGATCAAGTCATATGAATGATCGAAACGATTTTGTTTTTTATTTTTAAAAATAATCATAATCAAAATAAAGCCTATAATTCCATAATCAAGAAGGGTTTTAAGTGAGGAAGAATGTAACTGAAAATATTGCATTGATAAGTTAATCTGATCAAAATTCTCAGTGATATTAAAAGTATTATCATAATTAATAGTGCTTCCAAACATGATAGAAAAAAAATCTAAATTAATAAATTGCATCCAATTAATCATCCAAATTTGACCTCTCCCAGACGAAAATGTGGTTGTTGTTATTTGTTCAAATTCTATAATCCCAACAATTAAAGTTGCAATTAAGCTTAGAATAATCCAAGTTGAGTAAGAAAAAAGTTTGAAAATTCCTAGATCTTTTTTTCGAATTATTAAATAAAATATGATTGCTGCAAAAAAAAGTGACCTATTAATTTCTAAAAATGAAATTAATAAAATAATCATTATAACCATGTAAAAAATTAATACTCTTTTTTGAGATATCAGTAACAATCCGATAAATCCAAAAGTTGGGAAATTAATTATATTTAAATATGTTCCCGCTGGATCTCTGACTGCATTATTTTCTCCCAATAGAAGGAAGCTAATTGAACTAAGAACTCCTAATAAAAGCAAAATAACTCCAATAAACTGGAAAGTTTTATCAGTAATTATCTCTTTAGAGCTTAACAAATATAAAATTATATAAATATAAAAAACATGCCCTAATAAATTTTTTGTGAAGTCTGTAAGAGATATAAATGAATTAAAAGAAGATATTAAAACAACAAATGCAATAAGGAAAATAAATATTATATAATGTAATTTCAGTTTAAAATAAGAAAGATAATTATGAAGTCCAAATAATATTAAAATTAATAATACACCAAATCTAAAGATCCATAAAAAACTGTCTGTCCCCGTAATCTTATTTAAATAATTCATAATAAATAAATCATTAATGCCTATAGCTAAAAAAATTAAAATTAATGCTAAATGGAATTTTTTAATTACAAATATTTGACTTAAGTTATGTTTCATAATTTATAATAATTTGATTTTCAGCTATCTAATAATCAATTTTAATCAGGATAAAAAATTAATAGATATTCAAATAAAATAAAAATTCTTGTCCTTAAATTAAGTTTTTAAACAATAATATAGATTAATAGATTAAAGAACAAATCTTGTATAAATAATCATTATTGACTTAGAAATTCACATAATGAAAATTGTGAAAATAATTTTATTTGCCAGGTTTTTGACATACAAATACAGTGCTTTCAGCACTGTAAATCATTTTTGACTCATTTGGTAAGTCTAAAGCCATTTTATGAAAGAT
>MDSV01047119.1_pt1 | contig 14049 bp, 8 predicted proteins | sample 810851 | NCBI WGS metagenome assembly MDSV01 (sample SAMN05326640, study PRJNA326480) | marine metagenome | isolation source: seawater | place: Atlantic Ocean: North East | collected 2012 | reverse complement strand
TCGAACGCCATGTTCTTCGAGCCCTGCATGTACACGGAGATGATCTTCAGCCCGTACGGGTCCGCGTCCACCAGCGCCAGCACCGGAATGCGCAGGTCGCGCTTCAGCTTGCTCAGAAACAGGCGCGTCGCGACGTCGGGTTGGCCTTTGGCGGTGATGATGACGCACGGGAAGCGGTTGTAGAATCGGTCCTCGGCCAGACGCATGAACGCGGCGTCTTTCTCGACGAGCAACACGAACTTGGCGTCCGACCGGAAGTTCGTGACTTTGTCGATGTTCGACGGGATGGCTTTGCCGCCGATGCCCATCTTCGTGCAGTCGATTTCGTCCCCGTCCTCGTTGTACACGAGCTTGCCCACCACCACGCCTTTCTCCGACGCCACCACGTGTAGCGAGTTGCGCGTGCACCCGAGCAGGCACGAGATATCATCCAGCACGGCGTCCGAGTCCTTCTGGTCCTTAAACAGCTTGACGTCCGTGTAGAACAAGTCACGCTTCGTGACGTGGATGCCCCGGCTCAGCACGCCGTGCACGAGCTGCATGACCCGCGTGAGGATCGCCACCTTGCGCACGGACGACGTGCTGCTGAAACTCGTGAAGGTGTGCTTGTCTTTCAGCACGATGCGGTCGAGCTGGTCGAGGTACACCTGGTCGTTCGCACCGCGCGAGGGCAGCGAGTACCCGAACCCCTCGCCGTCGAGCACGTTCTTGGCGATGGCCACCATCACCTGCTCGATGGCCGCAGCCACCTCCCGCCCGGGGAGGTCCACCACCTCGCGGTACGCCTCGGTCAGGTTCAGATCCGCGAGCGTTTTGCGCACCTCGGGCTGGCGCTTCACCGCCGCCTCCAGCGCGTGCACCTTGGCGAGCACCTCGTCGATGGAGCCAGCCCTACCGTCGCGCCCGTCCTTGAGCTTCTTAAGGGCATTGCTCACGCCCTCATCGGGGGCTTTCCCCCCGGCGCGCTTGGGCGGCATGGCTCGCGCGCGCGTCGATCTGTCCGAGAAGTCGGCACGTTTGAACCTGCGACCCGAGGATTCGAAATCTCAACGTCGCGAAAACCGACAGTCGACACGACGATTCACGCCCTTTTCGCGTTGTGACGTGGCCGTGCCGGCGCTGTTGAGTGGGCGCCCACTCGATAGCGCTCGCGTCACCGACACACGGCCACACTGCCCCGCGCCGACCGCCACGCGTCTCCCCGAGCGCACGTCACCGGTAGTGCCCGCCCGAGCCTCGACGTCCACAAAGCAAGCGCCTTCGTTCGTCCCCGCGTCCTCCACGCGGTCTATCCACACGACGCGTTTCCGACGATCGGCAGGATGCTCGCCAAGCTCCAGCCCGCGGGCGCGCGCCTCGCCGCGCGCGGCCTGTTCGCCCCTCGCGCGCGCTCGCTTCACGCCAGGCGCGCGGTCGCACCTGTCGTGGCGCGTCGCGTCTCAGTGACCGCGCGTCTTTCCAGCGAGCGAGACGCGCACGTCGCGTCCGCCGCGGCGCACGCCGGCGCCGCGACCGACGCTCCCGAAAAGTGTTTCGTGACGACGCCCATCTACTACGTCAACGACCGCCCGCACATCGGGCACGTGTACACGAGCACGGTGGCGGACGTGTACGCTCGATTTCAGCGCTCGCGCGGTAAGGACGTGTTCTTCCTGACCGGCACGGACGAGCACGGGCTGAAGGTGGAGCAGAGCGCGGAGAAGAAGGGCGTCGAGCCTCAGTCTTTGGCGGACGAGAACTCGGCGTACTTCCGCGACGTCATGGAGCAGATGAACATCTCATTCGACGGCTTCATCCGCACCACGGACGCCGCGCACGTGAATCAGGTGAAGAAGTTTGTAGAGCTGCTGAAGGAAAAAGACGCGGTGTACCTCGGGCAGTTCGAGGGGTGGTACGACGAGGGCCAGGAGGAGTACTACACCGAGACGAAGGCGAAGGAGCTGGACTACAAGTCGCCCATCTCAGGGAAGGACATGGTGCGGTCGTCCGAAGAGAACTACTACTTCAAGCTGAGCGCGTTCCAGGAGCAGCTGGAGAAGCTGCACGAGACGAACCCGGATTTCCTCACGCCCGCGGCGCGGCGGAACGAGATGGTGGAGCGTCTGAAGGGCGGCCTGAACGACGTGCCCATCAGCCGCACCAACTTCACCTGGGGCGTGGGCATGCCGGGGGACGAGAAGCACGTAATTTACGTGTGGATCGACGCTCTGCTGAACTACATCACCGCGCTTGGTTTGGCCGAGGCAGATGGCGAAGGCACACCCGGTGAGGGAGACGCCGCGGTGCGCCGCGCGGCTGGCGAGCTCAAGCAGTACTGGCCCGCGTCCGTGCACGTGATGGCGAAGGAGATCTCGTGGTTCCACGCGGTGATCTGGCCGGCGCTGCTGATGGCGCTGGACATGCCCCTACCCGACCGCGTGCACGCGCACGGCTTCTGGATCCGCGACGGGAAGAAGATGAGCAAGAGCCTGGGAAACTTCGTCGATCTGGAGGCCATCGAGCGGTACGTGCAGCACTACGGCCTCGACGGGTTCCGGTACTTCCTGCTGGTGGAGGGGCCCATCGCCGGCCAGGATGCCAACTTCGCGTCGGCGCGCGTGCAGGAGGTGTACGGCACAGACCTCGTGAACACGCTCGGGAACTCGCTCAGCCGCACGACGGCGATGGTGAACAAGTACTACGAGGGAGGGTTGGTCCCCTCGGAGGTTTCCGAGAGCGTTGGCGAGCGCATCGTGTTTCCCGGGTTCGACTGGCCGAGCCTTACGAAGGAGGCGGCGGACGAGGTGGCGCGCTGCATGGACAACATGGAGCTGCCGCGCGCCGCCGCCGCCGCGGTGGCGCTCGTGGCGAAGGTGGATCTGTTCATCACCGAGACGGAGCCCTTCCGCATGGCCAAGGACGAGGCCAAGAAGGAGGAGCTGGCGGCGGTGCTGTACCAGTGCCTAGAGACGCTCAGGATCGCCTGCGTGCTGCTCGAGCCCTTCTTGCCCAACAAGATGGCGGAGGTGGGCGAGAGCATGGCGTTGGGCGAGGGGACGTTCGACGAGCGCGTCCGGTGGGGCGGATTGGAGCCGGGGAGCGCCGTCAAGAAGATGGCCGTGTTCCCGCGCGTCGAGGCGCTGGACGAGCAAGGTATGCCGGTGGTGTCGTGAGGATCGATCGCGTCGACGAGCGAGGCACGTGAGAGTGTGGGAGCGTGAGAGGTTCACGCGCGCGCGCGTCGACGTGGCGAACCGCCCATTTTTTCGCTATGCTTCGCGCGTGCGTGATGACAAAGTCTCGTCGCCTTTCCTCGTCGCTCGTCGTTCGAAGCGCCGCCTCTTCTCGTCTACAGCCCCGCCGCCCCGATGAACCCCATCTCGCGCTTGTACGACACCTCCTCCTTCCACGTCAGCCGGTCGTGGAACCAGTTCCCCGAGCTCGACCGTCGGCTCTTGGACGAGGCGCGCGCGGCGAAGACGGCGTCCAGCGAGCACGTCTTGGACGGGTTCACGAAAATCTCATCCGGGTCCACCTTCGCTTGCCTGTACAGGCAGGGCGCGAGCTGGTCGGAGTGCGCCCAGCCGGGAATGGGCTTGCGCGGCCGCGCGTCGTCCTCCTCGGACTCCGAGTCCGAGTTCTCGCGGTACGGCGAGATCTGGTACGAAAACTCCGCCGGCGCGCCCGCCAGCGCAAAGGCGGGCTTCGCCGCCGGCGTGCGCGCCGCCGTCTCCGCGGCACGCCGAGGCGCCGCGCCCGGCGCGGCGGGCGGAGGGGGGCCCGCGGCGCCGACGCTCAGCTTCGCCGCCACGGCGGTGGCGCCGGGCGCGCCCGCACCCGCGGCGAGCGCGGCGTTGGCGCGGTTGTTCGCCATGAAATCCTGTAACCGCCGTTTCTTCTCCTCCGCCGAATCCAGCGCCGAGATGCTGCCGCCCTCGCGCTTCGCCCCGACGGCGGCGCCCGCCGCCTTGGCCCGGTCCCGCTCCTCCAGCAAACGGCGCACGCGCGCCTGCTTCTCCTCAACCTCACGCTGCGCCTCTTCCTGCTCCTTGCGCATCTTCAGCATCTTCTCCTGGCGCTGCTTCTTCTCCTCGCGCTCGCGCACCTCCTCGGCTTCCTTTTGGCGCCGGCGCTCCTCGGCATCCGCCTCGCGACGCCGGCGCTCCTCCTCCTTACGCTTCTGGTCCGCCTCGAGCTTCGCGCGGTTCTCAGCCTCGAGGCGCGAACGCGACTCCATCGCGCGCTGCAGTCGCTCCATCACGCTCCCCGCGGCGGCGCCGCTGGTGCCCACCGCGGGCGCCGCGGGGGAAGGCGCCGCCGCAGCCTTCGCTGCGCCGGCTGCCTGTCTAGCCGCCATCATCGCCTCCTTGCGCGCGCGGCGCTCCTCCTCACGCCGCTCCTCCGCCCGCTTCGCAGCCTCCGCTTGCCGCAGCGCCCCGAGCCGGCTCTCCGCCTTCTTCTCGCGAGAACCCGGAAGGGCGGGCTCCTCCTCGTACCCCGCCAGAGGCACGAACGACGTCATCAGGTCCGGCGCGAGCTTGGGCAGAGGCAGCGGCGCCTCCGGCTCCGGCTCCGGAAGCGCCTGTTTCGCGTTCAGCGCGGCCGTCTCGTCCTTCTCGATGCGCGTCTCGTCATCGGCCGCTCGTCGCCGCGCCGACGCCTCGAACGGCGCGTCGGTGAACGACGGCGCCTCCGCCTCCGCCGCGGACGCCGCCGGCGCCTTTTTTCCGGACTCGTTCGCCACGGCGGCCAGCTTCTTCCCGAAGGACTTCTCGGACTGGGGCGTCTTCGCGGGGTTTCGAACCCCGGCGAGTGTCACGGCGACGGGCGTCGCGGCGAAAGCCGCGCGTCCCTGACCGGGCGTGACCCCCGCGCCGCGCGCCGACGCCGCCGCGCGTCCCGCCGACGGCTTCGCGCCGGAGGCCGACTTGCCGGCGCTCCGGGTGGTCGGCCCGCGCGACGGCGGCTGGGACGCTTTTTCGTCGCCGCCGCGCGCGGCGGACTCGGGCGTCTTCGCCTTCGCCACCTTCGCCGCCTTCGCCGCCCTCGCGGCTTCGCCCGCGGAAGCCTCCGCCTTCCCCGCGACCGAGACGGGGGAGATCAAATCGATCTCGATGACGTCCGCCTCCGCGCCGCCGCGACGCGACGAGCGGGACGCCGACGCAGGAATCGGCTTCCCGAGTCGCTCCTGAAGCCGAGTCGCGCCGCCGCCCTCCGCTGCCTCCCCCGTGGCCGCCGCCGCGCGAGCCTCGGCGCGCTCCGCGCGCGTGCTCTTCTTCCCCGAAGAAGCGGGCTGATGCCCGGGTTCCTTTTCGTTCGCGCGTTCGGGCGACGCCTCCGCCGGCGCGCGCGGCGCCGCGTTCTCCGCCGAGGGGGACTTTCCGAATCCACGACCGGCGGGGCGCCCGCGCCGCTTGGGCGCGGGCTTCTCGCCGTTCTCCTTGTCAGCCTCGGCGCCCCCCGGGGTTCGTCGCGCGGTCTCGTCGCACTTCCCACGCTTCGTCTCCCGTGCCCTGCGCGGTGAGAGGAGTGAGAGCGAAGGTGAGTCCGCCGCGTGCGCGGCGGGCGCGCGCGCGGAAACGGTTTTTTCGTGACTGGCAGTCACGGGACGTTTTTCGGAAGGGGAAAGGATCGCTGGCGGGGGAACAAACCTGGAGTCCGCGGCGATGGAGGCGCTGATCTCCGCCTTTCGTCGCAGCAACCAGGCCCTGCGGTGCGTAGGAGTGTCGTGTGTCAGTCGCGGGACGAGCGGGGCGGTTTGGAGGACGCACGCGTGGCCTCGGCGCGTCTCGCGTCGCCCGGCGTGATTCGCGAGGGGGAACTTGCGGGTAGCCGAACGAAAAAGCGAACGTTTTTTTCGTGCCGCGCGGGGATTACCGCGGCCGCGGCCGCACACATGGGGCCGATGGCGATCATCGGAGAGGACGCGTACCTCGTGACCTCCGCCTGCGAGTGGATCTCGATCGTGGTGTCATGGGCCAGGCCCTTCAGGCTGTCCATCGCCTTCTCGAACACCTTGGCCATCGTGGAGCAATTTGCCGTCACGAGCGCGCGAACAACGACGGTGTGCAAATCCGAGGCGCGACGCGCACGACCCGCGGTGTCTCTCCGACCTGAGAAGCGCGAGAGCGCCGCCGACGGCGGGAGAGCTTTCGCCTGAAGTGTGTGCAACGACCGCCGTCGCTGGTACCGCTGTTGCGCGCGTTCGAACGTACACGCGCGCGCACTAATGGCCGTGTCGCGCCGCGTCCAACCGTCTCACGAGCGGTTTCTCGGAAACGGCAGCAGGAAATACCGGAACGCGTTCTCAGAATCTCAGGCCCATCAGTCTCGGGAAAATGGGATACAGTCGGCGCGGACCACCGTCTGTGACTCATGGAAATATCGCGTTTTCTATCGGTTCTCGGTCTCGCAAAGACGCAATCACGCAAACGCCAAAACCCCGAAGAGAAGAGACGACCGCTTTCTGAAATTGAAATCTCGCGCCGTCGGGCACAGGCCGAGGCGCGTGAGACCCGCAGACGCGGGCGAAGTCTCCTGGCGCGGCGTTCCCGCACTCCGCGTCGGGTGCCCGTCGAAAGCAGCCAGCCAGTGGACGCCGCACCCGAGGGTGCGGTCGAGCCCCCGTCCCCGCCATGCGCATCATGATCAAGGGCGGCGTGTGGAAGAACACCGAGGATGAGATCTTGAAGGCGGCGGTGATGAAGTACGGCAAGAACCAGTGGGCGCGCATCTCCTCGCTCCTGGTGCGCAAGTCCGCGAAGCAGTGCAAGGCGCGGTGGTACGAGTGGCTGGACCCGAGCATCAAGAAGACGGAGTGGACCCGGGAGGAGGATGAGAAACTTCTGCACCTCGCCAAGCTCATGCCCACGCAGTGGCGCACCATCGCGCCCATCGTCGGCCGGACGCCCGCGCAGTGCCTCGAACGGTACGAGAAGCTGCTGGACGCCGCGGCGCAGAGGGACGAGGACTACGACCCCGCGGACGACCCGCGGAGGCTGCGCCCGGGCGAGATCGACCCCAACCCCGAGTCCAAGCCCGCTCGCCCGGACGCCGTGGACATGGACGAGGACGAGAAGGAGATGCTCAGCGAGGCGCGCGCGAGGCTGGCCAACACGAAGGGCAAGAAAGCCAAGCGCAAAGCGCGTGAGAAACAGCTGGAGGAGGCGCGTCGTCTGGCGTCGCTGCAGAAGAAGCGCGAGCTGAAAGCCGCGGGCATCGAGACGGTGAAGCGCGCGAAGCGCGCCAAAGGGCTGGACTACAACGCGGAGATTGCGTTTGAGAGGAAGCCCGCTCCGGGGTTCTACGACGTCTCGGAGGAGCGCGCCGCGCAGCCCGCGGCGTTCGACGAGAGCGCGTTCAAGCCGACGACGATGGAGGAGATGGAGGGCCCGAGGAAGAAGGACCTGGAGGAGCAGCTGCGGAAGCAGGACGCCAAACGGCTGCAGATTGCCGAGCGGCACGACGCGCTCGGCGCCGTGCGGACGGCGGCGAACCTCAACGACCCGGGCGCGGTGCGCCGCAGAAACACGCTGGTGCTTCCGGCGCCGCGCGTCTCCGAGCGTGAGCTGGAGGAGATCGCGAAGCTGGGCCGAGCCGGGGGCGCGGGCCCGGACTTCGAGCCGGGCGTCGAGGACACGCCCGGTGGGACGCTTCTGAGCGAGTACCCGCGCGCGCCCGGAGGCGCGGGCGCGGGGCCCTCCGCGACGCCGGCGCGTACGCCGAGCGCCGGCGGCCACGACGCGATTCTGCGCGAGGCCGCGCACCTTTCCGTGCTGTCCAAGGGCCAGACGCCGCTGCTCGGCGGCGAGAACGTCTCGCTGGCGGGCTCGGATTTCTCGGGGATCACGCCCGCGCGCCGCGACGCGCCCACGCCCAACCCCATGGCGGCGGGTGCCACGCCGGCGCGCTCGGGCGCGGCGTCCGTGTCGGCGACGCCGCTCCGCGACGCTCTGCGCATCAACGACGCCAACTTCTCCGACGCGTCGTCGCTCGATGCGCGCGACGCGAAGCGGCGCGCGGCGGCGACGCGGGACGAGCTCCGGGACGGGCTGGCTTCCCTGCCCGCGCCCGCGAACGAGTACCGCATCGAGGTTCCCGACGCGCCCGATGAGGCGGAGGAGGAAGGAGGCGACGGCGCGGGCGCCATGGAGGAGGACCTGGCGGATATCCGCGCGCGCGAAGCGGAACGACGGCGCGAAGAGGAAGCCGCCGAGCTCCGCCGGCGGTCGGCGGCGATCCGCCGAGACTTGCCGCGCCCTCCTCCCGGATCGAGGGGGCCGGCGATGGAGGCGGCGCCGAGCGTCGGCGCGGGCGGTTCGATCCGCGCCTCGGATCTTTCGGCGGCGTCGAAGACGATCGCCGCCGAGCTCGCTTCTCTGCTCGCGCACGACGCCGCGCGGTACCCGCCGCGCGGCGAGAAGGCGCGCGCCGCGGAGGCGGCGCCCGACTTGCCGCGCGTCGAGGACCACGAGATGGCCGCCGCCACCGCGCTCGTGGCGGCGGAGGTGCCGGAGGTCCGGGCCGAGATGGGGCACGCGGACGTCTCTTCGGCGGCCATCGCGGAGGCGCTCGCCGGCGCGCGCGCGGAGACGGTGATGGGCAGCGACGGGCAGCTCCTCGCGAGGAAGTCGCTCTCGAAGGCGCAGAGGATCGCGCTCCTCGAGCGCGAGCTCGCGTCGCTCGCTGCGGCGGCAGCGGCGGACGGCAAGCGCGTCGCCAAGCTGGAGCACAAGGCGGGCCTGCTCACCGCGGGGCTGCAGAAACGGGCCGAGGCTCTGATTTCGAAGCTCGGGGAAACCGCCGACGCGCTGGCCGCCGCCAGGGAGGAGAGGGCGTCGTACGAGCGCCTGCACGAGCGCGAGCAGAGAGCCGCGCCGCGTCGCATCGAGGCGCTCATGGAACTCGCCTCCTCCGCGCGGGCGCGCGAGGCAGGTTTGCAGGAGAAGTACGAGCGACTCAGCCGGTAGTATTATACGAAGAAGGGTAACGCCACGCGCGTGTCCGCGAATCATCTTGTCACTCAACTCGCTTTGGCGCACGCCACGGTACGCTCGTTGAGCTTCTTCCCTCACTTCTCGCCTCCCTCGGCGGTGGCGAGCGCGGCGGCGCGGTTGAACGTCTCGAGCCGCGCGCCGTACGGCCCCTCGGCGACGGCGGCGTCCGTGAGGATGTCCCACACGGCGACTTCTCCCTTGCTTCCCGCGCACCCCACGAGGTACGGCACGGACGGCGCAAACCCCGCGGTGAACACCGCACCGATCTGCGGGTTGTTCGTCGCCACGAGCGAGGGTTTCCCGGCGCCGATGTCCCACAGCTTGAGCGTCTTGTCCGTGGAGCACGTCAGCAGCAGCGCCGGCGCGCCGGGGCACAGCGAGAGCGACGTGGTCGCCTTTTCGTGCGCCTGAATCGTAAACGCCGGCGCGGACCCGGCGCCTTTCCTGGTGTCCAGACAGATCACAGCGCCGTTCTCGTCGCTCACCAGTAAAGAACTGGGTTCGTTCAGGTTCCACACCGCGCACTCAACGTCACCGCCCACGTCCCAGGCCATCGCCGCCTTCGCTGGCGCGCGCACGTCCACCACGCACGCGCGGCGGTCGAAGCCGCCCGAGAGCAAAACGGTGGGCTCCGCCGGGTTCCACTCCACCGCCTGCACTTTCCCGTCGTGGTGCGTCAAAATATGCTGCGACGTCTGCGTGGAGATGTCCCACACCCGCACGGTTCGGTCCGCGGACGCCGAGGCCAGCACGTTGCGGTACTGCGCGTTCCAGGACAGACCCAGGACCGCGTCGGAGTGGCTGTCCGTCTTGAGCGACGGTTTTTTCTCGCGCCTCGACGCCTTCTTCTCAGACGACGCCTTCTTTTTCGCCGATCCCCTCTTCTTCTTCTTCGACGAGGAACCGCTTTTTCCTCTCGTCGCGTCCTCGTCCTCGTCCTCGCTTCCGTCGCCCACGCCTCCATCGCGGCCGCCCCGGATGTCGTCGTCCTCGTACCCACCCAGCGTCGCGACGGGCTCGATCGTGTCGATCACGTCGAGGTCCCAGATCTCGATGCCGGGGTACATTGTGCCGACGGCGACGCGGTTCGCGCGCCCCTCCTTCCCGTCCGTCGGGCAGTCCATCCACGAGACGCACAGCGGGAACGCGGGCAGGAGCAAGTCGTGGTGGCAGTACAGGTTGCTCTCTTCCGTGCCGTTCAGAATGGGCTCTTCGTACACGTACACCTCCAGGTGCGAGACATCATCGTCCGTGCGCGCCGCGAGCATCACCAAGTCCGTGCCGCGCACGGTGAAGTCGTCCGGGTAGTCCTCGTCTTCCTCGTCCTCCTCATCCTTCACCGTCATGTACGGGTCCTCGTCGTTCGTGTCGTGAAAAGTCGCTCGCCCGCCCCCGAAAAGACGCGCGGCGTTGACATCCGCCTCATCGTCTTCATCATCGTACTTGTCCATGTCCAGCTCGGCCATGGCGGCGTCGATGTTGGCGCCGCCGTGCGCCGCCGCCGCAACCGCCGCCGCGCGTTTAGCGGCTTTCTTCCCGGCATCCGGATCGTCGTCGGAGTCGTCGTCGTCGTCGTCGGACGCGTCCTCAGCCTCAATCTCCGCGAGCTCGTCGCTTCCCATCTCTTCCCACTCATCATCGGAGCCATCCTCGCCGTGTTCGGTGGCGCGCCGCATCGCCCCGAGGTCGCCCCTCTTCTCCGCGAGAGCCGCCAGCTCGGCGAGCTCATCTTCGGGCGCCTCCGCCTTTTGCGGATTCTCGGCCGCCACGCCCAAGGGCAGCCACGCGATTGCGGAGATCATCGCGCCGACGCTCGGTCAAACGCGGATGAAACAGAGAAATGCTCGCGCCGTCAGGCGAGCGTCCGGCAGTCGCGCACCGAGCGAGTGCAGCGCGTGTGGAGTGGCGACACGACTGGCCGCCGCCGCCTGTGAAAAAGCGGAGCGGCGGCTGAAACACACGCACTCGGCGGAATTTTTGCGGAACGACGTCGTTGTTTTCGAAGCACACCTGCGGGCAGTGTCGAGACTCGCGCGTTCAACACGTCGCGCAGCAGAGGGCCACGCGCCTGCTCGGGGCCGGGAGCGGGGGGCGTCGGCGCGTCACCGCCGCGGAGATGGTTCGACTCAAGGTTGCGTGCCTCCAGACCAACCCAGTCCACGGCGACCCCGCGTCGGGCATGCGAACCGCGGATGAGCACTTGGCGCGTTTGACTCGAGACGACGGCGTGCACATCCTGCTCCTGCCAGAGATGGCCTTCAGCGGGTACTGCTTCGACGACGTCGCGGACGTCTCGCGGGTCGCGGAGACGGACGACGGCCCCACGGTTCGGTGGTGCGCGAAGCACGCCGTGCGGCTGGGGTGCACAGTACTGTGCGGGTACCCGAGGCGCGTGCCCGGCGCCAAGATTCCGAACGAAGGCGTCGCCGAAGCCGTCGCCGACGCGGGCGCCGACGCGCTGTACAACGCGCTGGTCGCGGTGGGCCCCGACGGGAACACGCTGACGCACTACCACAAGAGCTTCCTGTACGTGGTGGACAAGACCTGGGCGGACGAGGGTTCGGGTTTCGTCTGCGTGGACGTCCCCGTGCGAAGAGCGCCTCTCGGCGGCGAAGGCGGCGGCGTCGCGGAGGGGACGGAATCGGGCGCACGCGAATACGCGTTTGTGCGCGCCACGCTTGGCGTGTGCATGGACATCAACCCGCGCGAGTTCGAGGCGCCCTGGGAGGTGTACGAGCTGGCGACCGCGGCGAAGGCGCACGCTTCCTCGCTGGTGCTATTCGCGAGCGCGTGGACGAACAACCACCCGGACGACGACCCGGCGACCGTCGCTCCGGTGGACCCGAGAGGGGTGATGACATACTGGCTCAGCCGGCTGGCGCCGCTCGTGGGCGCGCCCAACGCGGTGCACTTCGTGTGCGCGAACCGCGTGGGCGAGGAGCGCGGCATCACGTTCACGGGGTGCTCGTGCGTCATGTCTCTGCGTGAGCCCAGGCTCGTGGGGGCGCTCGGCGCGACGCAGGAGGGGCTCCTGCTCTCGGAAGTGGACGCGGAGGAGTGGCGGGGAGAGGGGGAGGGCGAGGGCGGCGAGCGAGGGGGCGGCCACGGAGCCGCCTCCGCCGCGCAGAGGCTGTAGGAACGCGGGAGCCGGGGCGCGACGAGAACACTAGCTAGCTAGACGAGCGGAACAGAGAGTTTCTTATACCTAGTACACGGCGCCATCGTCCGCGCGATCACTTTGCGTTGATGATTCGCATGAATCGCCTTCTCGTCGCCGGGTCGTCCCCCGCGTCTTCGATGGCGCGCTCGCTCAACACCAGCTTGATCTTCGCCATCGAACGCCTGACCTGACCTATCCTCTGCGCCGAGCGCATGCGCACGCGGTTGGCGCGCGCGACGTATTTCTCTGTCTGCAGCATGTTCTTTTCCTTGAGCAGCACGTACCACAGCCCGTGCAGGTCCTCGAACGACTTCAAGCGCAGCTCCCGCGCCTCCCACTCGCGCCCGCTCACCTCATCCTTCTGCTTGTCCTCCGGCAAGAACCGAATCGGATCGAGGAACGCGTTCAGGCCTTCGCTGGACCGAGGCGCGGAGGACCCCGAGATCCCGCGCGCGGTCCAACCCACCGAGCTCGCGCGAGCGCATGCCGCGTCCCCGAACGCGGGGGACAACGCCGTGCGCCGCGCGAGCCTCACCAGCGCCTGCATCGTGTTCGCGCACGCCAGAGTGTCGGCAACGTGGAAACCCTGGCCCGCGAAATTCATTCGGGGCGCACGAAATCGCGATCGCCAGCGTGGCCACTTGATGTCGTCGACCTCGTCAGCTGCCTACACCTCTCGACGCCTCACATCTACCTGCGCGGCACATCGCGATGAGCATGGCCAAGGCGCTTTCGTTCGCGACGACCGCTCGCGTCGCCCGCGGTCCCGCGTGGAACGCCCGCGCCGGCCGCGTGCACGACGCCGGCGCGGTCTCTTCTTCCCGCCCGCACGCCACGCGCGTCGGTTTCGGCGCTTCGCGCCGGACGCGCGTCGCCCCCCCACGCGCGGTCCCGCTGGAGGCGGTCGAGCCGATCGCCGCCGTCGAGGTCATCTCCGCGGCGCCGGCGCTCTTCGAGGTTTCCCTGTTCGGGCTGACCAACCCGTTCGCGGAGGCGGCGAAGGACGCGGACGGCAACCTGCCCATCTGGTTCCCGGTGGTGAGCACGGTGGCGTACTTCTGGGTCGCCGGCGAGGTGAAGAAGATCCGCCAAGAGCAGGAGCGCAAGGCGATGGCGCGAGCGTCGAAGGCGGCGTCCGAAGCGGCGCAGCGCAAAGTCGAGTCCATCCCCCCCGAGGCGTGGGCCAAGCTGGTGGTGTGCTTGGTGATCGACGGGCTCGGCGACTCGTCGTTCCTGTTCCCGGGGCTGGGCGAGCTCTCCGACGCGGCGTACGCGCCGCTGGAGGCGTTCCTGCTGAACCAGCTGTTCCGCTCGAACGCCATCGCCTCACTGGGCTTCGTCGAGGAGGCGCTGCCGTTCACGGACGTCCTGCCTACGGCGACGCTCGCGTGGGTGCTGGAGGAGTTCTTCGCGGACTCGGCGCCGGGGAAGCTCATGGGGCTCAACAAGACGCCCGCCCCCGCCGAGGAGGAAAAGAAGTAGAGAGGCGCGGACCCTCGCGGGGAGCTCGCGAGCGTCGATGACGACGAGACGTGTGTGTCACAGTAAGATACCTGGTGTGCGCAGTCTACGTTATCTATGAGGTATGTGGCCGTAGCCAACGGCAGCGCGCCGCCCGTGCCGTGCATATCGTATCGTTCGCGCGAAACCGCTCGTGGACAAACGCGCGTCGCGTCAATCGCTCTCCTCGTCGTCGTCGTCGCCAAACACGTCGTACTCGTCGTCCTCCATCTCCTGCCCGGCTTCAAAGCCCGCGGACTCGCGGATTGCGGTCTCTAAGTCCGCGGGCGCCCCACCGAGCACCGAGCGCACGGCGTTCGCCGTCACGGGCGACAGCCTCGCGCGTTTCCCGCCGCCGGAATCGGAGTCGCCATCCTCGGTGACGTCTCGATCGTCGTCATCGTCGTCGCCCTC
>MDSV01046230.1_pt1 | contig 14051 bp, 12 predicted proteins | sample 810851 | NCBI WGS metagenome assembly MDSV01 (sample SAMN05326640, study PRJNA326480) | marine metagenome | isolation source: seawater | place: Atlantic Ocean: North East | collected 2012 | reverse complement strand
ATCCAAGCCCTCAGGGAAGGCGAGTTCGGCGACGGCACAGTCAGGAACAAGGATTCCAAGGAAGTTGGCGACAAGTTCGCTGCATATGGCATGAAGAAAGACCTGATGAGGAAGATATATGCAATCCATGGGACAAACGTCCTTGTGAACGATACCAAGGGAATTCAGAATCTACATGAAACACGAGAACTAATCATAGAGGGATTCAATGAGGTTTGCAAGAAAGGCCCGCTGGCAGAAGAACCTTTGATGGGCGTCATGGTGAGGCTCACAGATGCGAAACTGCACGAAGATGCAATACACAGAGGCCCCGCGCAGACGATTCCTGCAGTAAGGAACTCGATAAGGGGCAGTCTTGTTAGATCACGACCGGTTATTCTGGAGCCGATCCAGAATATACGAATCGACGCCCCAAACGACGTCATCGGCGGAGTCACCAGGGAAGTTACAAATCGAAGAGGAATAATCGAGGATATGCCTGTAGATGGAGGAACTGCATCAGTGATAGGGAAGATGCCCGTGGGAGAGTCCTTCGGATTCTCCAACGATATACGAGCAGCCAGCCAAGGCCGAGCTGTATGGAATACTGAAAATGCCGGATTCGATATCCTACCGATGAGCCTCTTTGAGAAGACTGTAGGCGATATCCGAGAGAGAAAGGGCCTCAAACCAGAGGTTCCGGGCGAGGCATACTACACGGATTGAGATTATCGGACTCTAATTATCTGGAAGTCCGTGATTGTCCTCAATATGTCCAAGCTGGGCGATGGGTCTATTTTGTCGAGAGCCTGATGAGCTGCCTCATGGTAATCGAGGGCTCTCTCCCACGCATAATTCAGACTGCCAGATTCTTCTAAATCCTCAATCGCTTTGGAAATCATGCCTTCAGACGCGTCTTCATTCCCGAAGGCTGCTTTGAAATTGGGCATATCTGCTCCACATGATAGCGCATGAATCGCTATCAGCGTCCTCTTACCGCTAGAGATGTCTGAACCAGAGGTCTTCCCTAGAGTTTCTGTATCAGATCTAAGATCAATAACATCATCCATTATTTGGAAGCATAGGCCAAGCATCAGACCCCACTCAGACATAGTCTCAATCATCTCATCCGAAGCTCCGGAAATTATTGCCCCGGTCTTGGCGCACATTTGGAACATTGCACTTGTTTTACCTTCAATCATAGCAAGATAATTTTCTTCTGATACGACATCTCTGCCTTCGAACTCGAAATCCTCTTGTTGTCCCTCAGCCACCCTTCGAACCATTTCTCCAATATTCCTCACAAGCAGCCGCAATTGGTCATCACCGATGTGATTGGAATCTGCAAGCATTTCAAAACTTAAAGCGAGCATGGCGTCACCAGCATTGATAGCAGTAGAATCATCGAACTCTACATGCACAGCCTTGAGGCCCCTTCTAACGGGATCTTGGTCCATGATGTCATCATGCACAAGAGTGAAATTGTGTATGATTTCTATACAAGCGCCAAGAACGTAGTGTCCTTCGTGACCTTCCCCAATTGCTTTCCCAACAAGTATGGGGAGCATGGCTCTGAGGCGCTTCCCGCCACCTGTGAATAAGTGACTCATTGCTGCATGAAGTCTTGTTTGGCTAATCTTAGAAAGCCCCTTCATGATGTGCTCCTCGGCATGCTCCCTATGTTCCGACAATACCGAAAGAATCTGGCTGGAGTCACCAGGATTTAGGGACATTCTTCCAAATTGAAGGATTTCATCAGACTTGCTCCCCATCGCCTCCTCTACCGATTTCCCCTCTGGCAGATATGAAGTCATGATGGCCTTGAACCATGGGGCTACTATCTCTTCAGACCAACGCCCGGTTTGCGCTACCATTCTACCCACCTCATCAAGATCTAACCATTCGAAAGCTTCAACCTCGTTTAGATTAGGTTTGATATCAGTATCGCCCCTAACCATTAGGACATGATCGATTTCTCTTTCTATCCATTCGGAATCCCATCTTGAACTGTATTTGAATTTACCAATCTCTCTAAAATTCCATTTTTCTGATATTTCCGAGGGTATGCCGAGCTCTTGTTCCATTTTTCTAATAGCTGCAGAACGAACAGGCTCTTCTGCTTCTCCATCTGACACCATGAGTGGATGACTGCAGCAGGTATTTGCCCATATGGATGGGAATGTGATCTTGGTCGATGCTCGCTTTTGTACTAGTAATCGATCGTTCGCATCGAATAATAGGACGCTAAAGGCCCTATGGAGAGCACCTTCGCCATGGTGACACTCTTTCTTGGAAGCGCTACCAATTGGATTGTCGTCCTTGTCAACTAGGATGCAAAGCTCCGACATCATGGATCTCTGATCTGAATCCAGTCCTTCGAGTACATCCCGCATGATTACTTCCAACCATTAGTCATTCATCACTTTTGGCCCTCTCAAACAGAGTTCCGATAAAACGTTCTCCGGTTAGAAGGTCGTTAAGATTGCCAGTATCCAAACCATTCACGAAGGCGACCAATGGAACGTTTTTGGAAATACGCGATGCTACTTTGACTTTCAATTCCATGCCGCCTGTGACGTCGGTCAACTCGTTGATAGAAGTCTCGTAAGTTGTTGATGAAGTCCAAAATGGGATCATCTGAGAACCCTTCTTGCTTGGGTCCTTATCATACAGACCGTCTATACCGTCTAACAAGAAGACCACTTTCTCAACTTCTGGAAGTTCAGTGGAGAGTCTCTCCATGAGGTGATCGCCGGATAGAATACCAAACTCTCGATCTCCCGCAACATCAACAACATCGCCAAATGTAACATGTACGTATCCATCTTCTTCGAACCTTTTGATATCCCCCTTGAATTTGGGACCTGTTCCATTAACCCACTCCCTTGGAGGGTGGCTTCGGCATCTAATGCCATGACTCTCGAGTATAGATATCACAGAGCCATTCAACTCATCCATAGATTTCCTTACCGTTTCCTTTGCTCGACGTTGCTCATCCTCCCTACCGAATACGCGTCCACTAGAAAGATCCGCTGATTTAGCGTCTATGTGGCCGAAAGAACCTGCGCCATGTACGATTATGAAGTCCGTTCCTGAATCTACCATGTTGGATAGTATTGGCGCGATAGCCGATATTGTGTCTGGTCTGAACACTTTTCTTGACTCCTTTTTGGTAATCAGAGCCCCTCCAAATTTGATTATGATCCGTCCCACGAATGATGCCAGGTTAAGCTATGCATTTGAGTGCGCCGTCGACCACAGGTTCATCCGTACTCGTTCGTGCAGAATGTCATGGCCGAGGACGCGGACATGTCTAGATTCAAACGATGGTTACAGGCAAGAATCGAAGATTCTGAAGCCATAGAGGATATCGAGGAGAGGAAGATAACCCTCAGGAGGCTTAACTCTGCTCTGCACGAGGCCCAGAGTTTCTCAGATCTCGTTGCACTATCGAGCGGAATCATCAGCGATCCATTCGTAGAAAGGGATGGAAATGTAAGGCCCGTGGAAATACCCTCCGCACGAAACCCTGATCCAACGATATGTCCATCCTGCGGTGAGAAGGTCTCATCAGATCTAGGATTCTGCCCTCTATGTGGGACATACGGAGAGTCCTAGCTCACTCTTCTTCATCCCATTTAGCGGTTAGAATCTGCATTTCTGGATCATTCGGGTCTGCGATTGATAGGAATTCAGGATCGACACTCTCCGCAAGATAGACTGTGACTCCCGCATGCCAAACAGTGTGACCGGAAGCAACCATTCTTGCTGTGTCCACGTCGAGTATTGTCGGCCTATCGTGATGTACCTTGCCTGCGTCACCTGCGGATCTAATACTCCCTGAAAGATGAACATGAGCCCTTCCAGAGGGTATCAACCCCGCTTCCAGAAGGGCTTCAACCTCATCAGGCCCACAGGGAAAATACAGAGAGGAGGGAATGTTTTCCGTCGGAAGATCCAGCTCTATCTCGACTGTGTGCCCGTATGTGGCTCTAATCATATTGCCACGAACCTCATATCTTCCTTTCGGGTCTGTCTCAGAGACTGCTCTAAAGTGATGGGGTCTGAGCCAGTGATATCGACGTTCATCTCTTTTCTTGAATTGGCGTATGATATCTTTTATGTCTATCCAGCCGTTAATGTCCATTTCCAAATCGAATTTCTCTGGAGCGTGCCTCAGAATTAGAGCCAGTCTTCTGGCCATACTGTTCCGTTCTCCGGAGCGCATGATGAACTTGCCCTCATCATTGCAAGCGGGACATAGGGGCTCATCTGAGAAATAACCGTGTACGCTACATTCGCGAATCATGTACCATCCTAGAAAGACCCTGATTAATACACACCGGTCAGAGGTTCGTTCGACTCAATCGTTAAGCAGCCATGCCCAACGTCTCGGCCATGGCTCCTATCATAGCAGGCTGGGTCCGAACTCCATTTCACAGAGCCCATAAGGGAAAACTCGTGAATATGAGGCCGGAGACCATGTTGGCGTCTTGTATCACGGAGATTGTTACACGCCTCAACATAAACACGGAAGATATCGATGACGTGATTGTCGGATGTGCGTACCCCGAAGGCGAGCAGGGCTACAACATAGGCCGAATGGCAGCCTTACTTTCCAACCTCCCAGAAACGGTTCCGGGAATGACCATCAACAGACTATGTGGCAGTTCGATGCAGGCTGCAATATCAGCCGCGAACGCCATTCGGGTCGGACAGGGAGAGTGCTACGTCGTCGCAGGCGTTGAGTCCATGTCCAGAGTGAAGAGGCGCGGATTCAACTGGAGCCCCCATCCCGCTCTGGAGTCGGGCGCGACTGATGCGTACATATCAATGGGGATAACCGCTGAGAATGTTGCTAGAGAGTACGGCATTACACGTGAGCAGCAGGAGGAATTTGCCTTCCAGAGTCACATGAAGGCTTCAGCTTATGAGGCTAGTAGCAGGCATATAATCGGAGTTTCAGATCCAGATGGAGGGGAAGTATTGGTTGATGGCTGCATAAGGGCAAGTACATCGATTGAGAGCATGGCACGTCTTCCACCCGCATTTGATGAGAATGGTACTGTAACAGCCGCAACCTCGTCCCCCCTCACTGATGGAGCCGTTGCGATGATCGTCTGCTCCGAAGAGTACGCCCATAGGATGAATATGCCTTCTATGGCCAAGATAGTCGCAGGAGCTGTGACCGGAGTCCACCCCAATATGATGGGAATCGGCCCGATTTCCGCTGGAAGGAAACTTTCAGACAGGACTGGGTGGAAACTCTCTGATGTTGATATATTCGAGGTCAATGAGGCATTTTCTTCTCAGAGCATAGCTACCATCTCAGAACTTGGATTAGATGCTGGAAGGGTAAACATCCATGGTGGCGCTCTAGCGATAGGGCATCCCCTGGGCGCCAGTGGGGCTAGGATACTAGGCCAAGCAGCCGCGCTACTTGGGAGTACGGCAGGGTCCAGGGCAATGGCGCTAATGTGTATCGGAGGAGGCATGGGGATAGGGGTTGCAATTGAGCGATTGTAGGTCATACTTCCAATACGATATATTCGCAAGTCAATTTACACAAAAGGGATAGCTCTCAGCCATCGGCGGCAAGAAAAGGTCCTCACATGAACGATCTACTACTGAAAGACCCAATGTGGACGCAGCATCAGTCGAGATAGTCACTGCCTGCATGGACACCGGACTTGGGACGTAATCTTCCCCTGTTTGACTTAAGAATAGAGATATGCCATCGCCCGCTGGTACGACTACGTCCATCCCGAAAAACTCCATCTTAGCTATTACAGTACTTCCAGGTGTCAAGATTTCCCCCTCCTTCCCCCCGGAATGGAATCTGAGGTCCATCACAGCATGCCCCAGATGTAGGCCATCAGAAGATCGCTGCATCTCCACAAAGATATGGCCAGATGTCGAGAACAGCGATATCTGGGTTTCGATATGGAATGTTGGAGTCCCAACTATTCGGGTATCTTCTTCGAATTCTGGGCATGAGAAGTGCGATTGCGTGTTTGAACCTATAACTGCACTTCCGAAGTAATCGCATTCATCCATGCCTATCATTAGCCATTCTACATCTTCAGGGGGATAGGTGGATTCAACTCTCCAGCCACCCATGTTATCCTGAACTTCGGCGATGAGCCGTGGTTGCGGCCCTATATCTCTAAGGTAGAAGTCGAACCACTCAAGAAGATCATCTCCCCAATCCCATCGCAGAGTGTAAGGGTAGGCTTCTCCCCCTCTCCCACTTGTGAGGCTAGAATGTCCTCCATCACGATCAGGATAATCGTGTGCCCACTGACCATAAAGCCCCTTTACGTCAAATCCTGCATCGATGGCCATCTGATGCGTTGGAAATGCCATATGAGGGTCAACATTCCAGTCCTGTAGTCCATGGATGATGTAGATAGAACCACGGTACATCTCTAGTGCAGGTGTTAGAAAATGGCGCTCCTCCCAGTAATCCGAGCCTACCCATCCCAGATTATCCCCCGTCATGTAAGCCGCTGGGCCTGCATAATATCCTTCGAGATAACCTTCGCAAGCATTCTCAATATCGCCGCTATCGCCATCAAGTCCGAAAGATCCGTAGACCCCATTGTGCATAATCGCGCCACGAGCCTCCATGCTACCATTCCTCCACATCAAATCATGCATCCCTATCAAGCCAGACATTGGGACTATGGTGGCGAGATATTCTGAACCAGAGGCAGCGGCGTTCCATGGTGTACTCCCATCATATGACTTTCCTATCGCAGCAACACGACCGTTGGACCATGCCTGCGTCCCGAGCCAGTCTATGGCGCCCTTGATGCCAGATTGCTCGTCAAGACCCATCAAATCCATGCAATGGTTAGACTCCCCTGTCCCGAAAACGGAAACTTGAGCGACTGCAAAACCATGGGGGACGAAATTCTCAATCAAGAACCGACCAAGACGGTCCGCAGGCGTCAGTGCATCTACGTCTCCATCATCGTAATAGGGTCCGATTTCTGTTATTACTGGAATCTTACACTCTTCCGGGATTGTTTCGGAGTCCCAGTCGCATCCTTCTATCAGAGGCATCCAGAGTCCAAGATGGACTTCAGCCCCCCCAGTGACTCCAGCTCCACCATCAGAAGCATCAATCTCAGGGATTTCTACGTATATAGAACGAACTAAGTCAGTTCCATACGTGCCATTCCAAGATACTCGTGAAAACACATCATCAGTTCTATACTCCTTCCCTTGTCTATCTTCCACGGGTGGAAGCCAATGACTCAGATCTTCTTCCGATGTGTCTTCCTCTGAACCGAAGCATCCAGCTAAGGGTGCAGAAAAGAATGCTAAGGCTAGTAAAATTGCATTGACCCTCTTCACGTTGAACACCATTGAATCAACCTCCTGTTAGGGACTTACCGCAAATAGGGCAGAGATCGCCTTCGTCTAGTTTTTCAGGAATCACTGCAAGCATAGATGAGCATGAGGGGCAAGTGGCAAGTACTTCTCCTTCGGAGAGTTCGATCCCCAATACATCTTCTCCCGTAGATATCGTCCACCACGATCTAAATCGAGGATCATCTAAAGCTCTTCTTCGCTGCAAACATGATCGTGCCAATAGCAGCACTAGGAAAGCCTGTATGAATAGCCAACCATCACCAATCAATCCAGCTGCAAGAAAATCAATGATACCAATTGCCACATACAATGTGAAAAGAACGTAGAACGCATTCATTGCCTGGGATAGCGATCCTAGGCGCATCCTCCTGAATGAGTAGGCACTGAAAACAACATACAACAATGCAGAGGCTCCCACAATGGACCCTATGGTGGATAGCAGAAAACCAAAGATGGTTACATGACTGGCGAGAAGGACTGCTAGTATGACAGCATCAAGGAGAATGAACGGAGTTGTCCGACGGTGAAGGCGCGCCCCTATCCCCTCCATGTACTCACTCCATCGGCCATCTTGGTTTAGTCTGTCGATGACCTGAAAGCAAACAACGTTGGCCGTGTACATGTGCGCGACTCCGATGTTCAACTGTCTGGTGACTCTCTGAAGGGTAAGGTTGTGCACCTTGTTGTGACTGGGGGAATAGCTGCTGTAGAGACCGTACGCTTGGCAAGAGAGTTGCGCAGGCATGGGGCAGAAATCATCGTGACTATGACGTCGGAAGCTACGAAAATCATCTCACCGCTAGCCGTGGGGTGGGCAACAGGTAGTGAAGTGAATACAGGCTGGTCTTCTGATTTGCCCGGTTTAGACTCACCAGATCTCGTGCTTGTCGCGCCAGCAACTAGGAACACGCTATCCAAAATATGCGCTGGAGTTATGGATGATCCTGCGATGATGGCGATAACGGCTGCATCTGGTGCCGGGAAAACAATTCTTCTAGTTCCTTCAATGCATGATGACCTGTTTGATGATGCTGTTACAAGGGATATGATCGAGACAATCAAATTGATTGGCTACGAGGTGTTAGTTTCTCCATCTGAAGAGGGGAGAAGGAAGCAACCATCTCCCTCAAACATTGTCAGATTCGCAGCAGCGAAGATTAACGAAAATCTCCCGAATAGAGCAAATATTGCTGTGATTTATGGAGCTACAGAGTCATCGATTGATCCTGTTCGTGTGATTTCGAACAAATCCTCTGGTAAAACTGGTATTCACATAAGTGATTATTTGGAGAGGTTAGGGCATGGAGTCACCAGGATATCCGGAGTCGTGGAAAACAGTGAGGTTCAATCGGACATAAACGCCAGAACACCCCAACAGATGATGGATGCAGTTAGGGATGTTATGTCTAAGTCCATGCCGAATGTCTGGATTGTTCCAGCAGCAGTTCTAGATTTCCAGCCAGCAAACCCCTCGATGGAGAAAATGTCTTCCTCGGAGCCTCCCTCGCCAATAGACCTCGAGCCATCTCCACGATTAATCGAATATATACGGTCCAGTGACCCAGATGCAAGGATAATATCCTTCAAATTAGAAAATGGAATAGAAGTCGCTGAGTTAATTGCAAGAGCGAGATCCCACATGAAACGTTGTGAGAGCGATGCAGTTGTTGCAAATCTATTGGAGAATCTCGAGGGCCCTGGGCCAAGGGCACATTTGGTAACGGAAAACGACGTGGATGAGATATCGGATTTAGAAAACCTCTGCATATCCATTGAAAGGATTGTTTCACATTGGATGGAGTAGATATATCCGGCATTTTGAAGGTTATGACGCGGTGCAAGGACTATGCCCAAGGGACCAGGTAGCGCTAAACGAGGGATTCCCCCAAAGGAGGACTTCAATTCGTGGTATCCTGCAATAGTGGAGATAGCAGATCTTGTCGATAAGCGGTACCCAATCAAAGGAATGGATGTATGGAAACCCTATGGTTGGAGTGCTATGGGGCACATAGACGCACTCGTTCGCATGGAGATGAGGAACACGGACCACGATGAGTATAACTTCCCATTGTTGGTGCCTCACGATCTTTTGGATAAAGAGAATAAATTGGTTCAGACTCTTAAGATGGCGAGAGAACAAGGCGTCGATCCCTCGGAGTTACGGATCGAAGAGGAGATCGGGGGCTTTGAGAAGGAAGTCTATTGGGTAAAACACGCTGGCGAACACGATCTCGATGTCCCGATGTTTCTCCGTCCCACTAGCGAGACTCCGATGTATACTATGTTCTCGCTATGGATCCGATCCCATGCAGATCTACCTCTGAAAACATTTCAGATTGTCAATACATTTCGATACGAGACTAAGCAAACTCGTTCTTTCATCAGAGTACGCGAGATTCACTTTTTCGAGGCTCATACTGCGCACGCAGATCAATCTGGAGCAGATGCGCAGATAGATGAGGATTCAGATATAGTACGAAGACTCCTTCATGATCTCTGCCTCCCTGCAATCATATCGAAGAGGCCTGTCTGGGACACATTCCCTGGTGCCTGGTACACAAATGCAGTCGATGCGATAATGCCCAACGGGAGGACGCTGCAAATTGCCTCATATCATCACTACAGGGACCAATGGGCTCGCGCATTTGACATCACATACGAGGGCGCGGATGGCGGTCAGGGTAATTGCCATCAAACGACATTTGGGATGAGTGAGAGGCTTCTCGGTGCTGTGGTGGGGGTTCATGGGGATGACGCCGGACTCATAATGCCCCCATCGATCGCACCCATCCAAGTCGTGGTTATGCCTGTCGCGGCACATCTTGACGAGGCCGTCGAGCCTCAGGCATCAACTATTGTAGAACGACTAAAGAAATCTGGAATCAGAGCTAGACTCGATTCAAGAGACATGCGTCCAGGTGCTAAGCATTATGACTGGGAAATCAAGGGCGTGCCCCTTAGGATAGAAATTGGTCCACGTGATCTATCCAGCGATTCGTTCGTTATGACCCTCAGAACTGGCGGAAAGGCGAGCCATCCTCTCGATCTGTTAGAAGACACCGTGTTGAGGTCTCTTGAGGATGTTTCGACAGAGCTTAGATCGAGATCTTCAAATCTGATGGAGTCCAAGATGTCTGTCCTCCAGTCACTGCCTCAGAAACCCTCCGATTTAGATGAAGGGATGGTGTATGAAGTGGCATTCGACGGCAATGACGCGGACGCAGAAAAACTTGAAAAATCAACAAACCTAACGCTTCTTGGGGATTTGCTTGAGCCATATGAGACACCCAGAATATGCATAATAACTGGGAAGGAGACCGTTAGAAGGCAGCATCTAGCAAAGATGTATTAGCCCGTCTTTTCCTGCTCCACTCAATTACTCCAAATATGGCCATGATGCGGATTTCTATCTGTATCTTCCAGTCAGACCTACTACTGCGATTATGGATGTCGTACTTATGGCAATGATATCCTCGTTCGTCAGCGTGCCCGGCTCCCTCCAACTGTCTGAAGATTCCAGATCTGGAGCGTTTCCAAGCGTGTAGGTTTCCCCGCAGGAGTCGGATTCACAAAGCTCAACCACGGTTCCAACGCCTGCATAGACGTTGAACACGAAAAGTGCAGTTGTCAGAATCCCCAATATGAGAATCGTCCATCTCGGCCCCCATCGCCCCTCATCCTCTTGAATAGAGCCAATCGCTTCGATATCCGACTCTGCGGAATCAACCTCCTCGGGAATAGGTTCAGAAAAACTCCTCGGAGCCGAATCTGTCTGCCTCAATCCAAGCTTTTCAAGCGCTTCTGCACCGTATATTCGCTCTATCAGACTAACTATGTTGGGGTCATCAACCTCCTCAGGAGATATCTTCCCGTCGAGCAGGTCTCTTAGTACGGACTCGTCAACCATGAGTGATACGGATACGAACGCCTACATCAAGTACGCCCAGGTTTTTGCACTAATTCTATCACTCTTTGAACTATATTGTCAGAAGTCAGCCCCATCTTATTCATGATTTCATCTGGAGATCCGCTTTCACCAAATTTGTCCCTGACTCCAACCATCTTCATCCTGGTTGGGCACTCCTCCGATAATATCTCAGCAACTGCAGAACCGAGTCCGCCGATGACTGAATGATCTTCAGCGGTTACTATGGCGCCAGTCTTTGCTGCTTTGAGAATCGCTTCTTTATCGATTGGCTTCAGAGTGTGCATATCAACGACTCGTGCCTCTATGCCTCGATTTGAGAGCTCTTCTGCAGCATCCAGAGATCGCTCTACCATCACGCCACATGCGATTATTGTCGCATCTTCGCCAGCCCTCAACTCGGATGCAACGCCTATCTCCAAATTATCTGCCTCCTCTTCGGAATATATCTCTCTAGTTTTATTACGAGCAGTTCTGGTGTAAGATGGGTACTCATGGTCGAGGAGATTTCGAGTCAAGGATCGTGCAGAGTTTCTGTCGCATGGATGCATTACCGTCATGCCCGGAAGGGTTCTGAAGATGCCAAGATCTTCAGTAGACTGAGCGCTACTTCCATCTTGCCCGGTATGCATGCCTCCGTGACTACCGCATAAATGTACAACGAGCCCTGTCCTAGCAATACCGTTCCTGAACTGTTCAAAGGCTCGTTCGGAGAATATCGCGAAGGTACTCGCGAAGGGGATCTTGCCAGCTTCCGCAAGACCCGCTCCGACCAGTGCCATATTCTGCTCAGCTATACCAAGACAGAACGTTCTGTCCGGATACCGCGCTCTGAAGTGGCAGGATTTGGTGGACTTCCCAAGATCCGCCTCCAGAACCACAACTCTCTCATCAGAAGATAAATCTAGCAACGCATCGCCATATCCGTCTCTTGATGCCCCTGGCTCTGATATTCCGGTCATGACAATTCCTCCATTGCTTCAGCATACTGCTCGTCATTTGGAGGAGCCCCGTGGAAAGCAGGATTATCTTCCATGAAGGAGACCCCCTTCCCTTTCACTGTCGCAGCCACAATGGCGGTAGGTCCCTCACTCGCCTTTGCCTCAGAAAGAGCACTAACGACCTGCTTCATATCGTGCCCATCAATCTCGATAACATTCCATCCGAACGAGTGGAATTTGGAGGAGACGTCCCCGACCCTCATCTGATCATCCACGAAATTATCGTTCTGTATCCTATTCCTATCGATTATCGCAGTGAGATTAGTCACCTCAAGATGAGATGCGGCCATCGCAGCCTCCCATATTTGCCCTTCTTGTATCTCGCCATCGCCTAACAATACCCAGGTATGCCTCTCAGATACGTCGAGTCTGGCTGCAAGTGCCGATCCAAGTCCGAATGAAAGCCCCATGCCCAGACTGCCTGCGGAGAAGTCGACCCCTTCTGTCCACTTCCTGTCTACATGGCCTTGGCATACGGATCCAAGTGATCTGAAACCATCTAGATCCGAATCCTCCAGAACTCCTACATCCCTAAGTATCGAGTATACTGCAGGACTAGCATGCCCTTTACTCATGACAAATCTATCACGATCTTCCCAGCCGGGGTTCTTTGGGTCAAATCTCATAGCGCTTCTGTATAGGCCCACAAGGATGTCTATGCATGATAGGGAGCCGCCTGGATGGCCAGATTGGGCTTTGTATACCATTTTGACAATCCTCCTTCTGCACCTTGATGCAGCCTCATTCAATTCTTCTATGGCCTGACCCTGCATGTGTTAACGTGATTCTATTGGTCCTTATTGGTTACCTATCGTTTTGGGTGCTATGGAGTTAGCCATTCAGTTATAGATGGGGGTCTAGAGAGGTATATCATGCACAATGACAGCGGCGCTATGCCGCTGGAACTCAATATGACTGATTTAGAAGTCAAAGATGCTATGGATCGGGCTCGTGCCATCATTTCCGAAGGCGGGCGAATCGACCTTGATTTGGGATTGTCGCTATACAAGCATGCCCCTCTCATGCAACTCGGCGAATTAGCTCATTCAGTGAAGAAGAGAATGCACGGAGAAAAGATACATTTCAATCTGAACTTACATGTCAACACGACCAATATATGCGTTCTAGCTTGTAGATTCTGTGCGTTTAGGAAAGGCTCGAAGCATGAAGATGCATATTACTTGTCTGTAGAAGAATATCTAGATCGGGTACGCCCATATTCGGAAGCTATCGATGAAGTACATTCTGTTGGTGGACTTCACCCTGAATGGACCATTGAGCACTATGAAAATCTATACAGAGCCATGAAGAAGGAATTTCCACACATCACAATCAAATCTTTGACTGCAGTTGAAATCAAACATATCGCCAAACGTACTGGGATATCTATACATCAAACTCTGACCCGGTTGATGGATGCAGGTTTAGATGCAATTCCCGGCGGCGGTGCGGAGATCCTCGTAGATTCTGTAAGGGATAGAATATGCAGGGGCAAAGAATCTAGTCTTGAGTATCTTTCAATCCACAGATCAGCACATGAAGTGGGCCTCCCAACGAATTGCACCATGTTGTTTGGCACCGTTGAAACGCTTAGGGACAGAATCATCCATCTAGATTTGCTTAGGAGATTACAGGATGAGACTTCCGGATTCCAATGCTTCGTGCCATATCCATTTCTGCCTGACAAAACACGTTTACCCGAGGCTAAGATACCAACTGCTGAAGAGGTCCTCAGAACAATCTCCATATCCAGGCTGATGCTTGAT
>MDSV01086109.1_pt1 | contig 14053 bp, 15 predicted proteins | sample 810851 | NCBI WGS metagenome assembly MDSV01 (sample SAMN05326640, study PRJNA326480) | marine metagenome | isolation source: seawater | place: Atlantic Ocean: North East | collected 2012 | reverse complement strand
TATTATCAATTTATCCATATTTATCTTTTAAAAGGTTCTTTGATTAGATATTCTAAAATCTTATAAAGAATAATGCCATGATTAATAATATTTCACACACATATTTGCAATACATTCTGAACTTTCCTAAATATGTAATCTTATTCATGTCAATAATTCTTTTTGCCATGGCATCTAATATTCCAAATTTCAAATTAGATGCATCTGCCGACTCATTAATACTAGAAAATGATCCAGATCTAGCAAAATACAGAAATGTAATTGAAGACTATGGAACGAGCGATTTCATAGTTATGACTTTCTCTCCATATAATGGTGATGTTTTTAACAAAAATAACTTAGAGGTTATCAAAAAGTTGAAAACTGAACTTCTTTTAATTGATGATATTGAGTCTGTTATATCACTGATTGACATCCCCTTAGTTCTAAGTTCTGATACACCACTCATAGAGATGATAAATGACATACCTACAATATTATCTGATAATACCGATAAAAATAAAGCCAAAGAAGAAATTATAAATAGTCCTATTTACAGAAACTTAATCATTTCTGAAAATGGTCAAACCACTGCGCTACAAATAAACTTAAAAAAAAATAAAGAGCTGTTTGAATTGAGTAAAACTAAAGCTGCATTGATTTCAAAAAAAATCAATAATGAAATATCAGAATCAGAATTATTATTACTAGATAATATAATATATGAATATAAAGCTTTAAAAAAAATTAATGATAGCAAAATAAATTCTCTACTTATAAAAGTCAGAAATGTTCAAACTGAGTTTATGAGGTCATATCAAGTTGAGTTACGTATAGGTGGTATTCCAATGATTGCTGATGATATGATTACCTATGTTAAAAATGACTTGATTAATTTTGGCCTTGGAGTTTTTTTATTTATAGTCTTCACCCTGGTAATGATTTTTAAATCATTAAAATGGGTTTTGCTTCCTATCACTAGTTGTATCTATGCAGTAGCTTTCATGCTTGGTCTCCTGGGCTTGCTAAACTGGGAGGTAACGGTAATTTCCTCAAATTTTATCTCATTAATGCTGATACTTACACTCTCAATGAATATACATTTAATAGTTAGGTATAGGCAAATTAGCCCTGATATGCCTGATCAAATTCATGCTGTGTATGAAACGACAAGACAAATGGTATGGCCATGCCTTTATACAGCTTTGACAACGATCGTTGCATTTGCGTCATTAATACTTAGCGATATAAAACCTGTTATTGATTTTGGTTATATGATGATACTTGGGTTAATAGTAACATTCATAACTTCGTTTTTTCTTTTTCCTAGTATTTTAGTTCTACTAAGAAAAGATGAAAAAAAGATTTCAACTTCTAAAGCTTTTGCCTTTACAAAACACTTGGCTGATATAACAGTTTTTAAAGGTTCATATATAATGATAGTTACCTTTGTGGTGCTCTTATCTACAATTTATGGAATAAGTCAACTAAGAGTAGAAAATAGCTTTATTAATTATTTTAAAGCAGATACTGAAATATATAAGGGTATGAAAAAAATTGATGATCAACTTGGCGGAACTACACCACTTGATATAATTATACAATTTGATGATGATAATCTAGACGATGACTTCACTGATGATTTTGAATTGGGATTGCTAGAAGATGAAGACATTGAAGATAAAAGTCGCGAATGGTTTAAAACAAACAAGATTCAAAAAATAAAAGAGGTTCATGATTATATTGATTCTCTTCCTGAAACTGGTAAAGTTTTATCCCTTGCATCAACAATTAGAGTCGCTGAAAAATTAAATAATGACAAAGAACTAGATAGTCTTGAATTAGCTTTATTATATAAAAGAGTTCCAGAAAGAGTTAAAGATATTGCTGTTAGTCCATATATCTCTATCGAGAAAAATCAAGCTAGAGTAAATGTTCGAATCATTGATTCCAACCCTGATTTAAGAAGAGATAGTCTTATTGAAAGAATATATGTTGATATGACTAATAAATTGGGGCTAGAAAAAAATTCATTTTTCTTAACTGGAATATTGATACTTTATAATAATATGCTACAGAGTTTATTTGAATCGCAAATTTTATCGATGGGATTCGTTATGATAGGTATAACCCTTATGTTTTTGGTACTGTTTAAATCTGTACAATTATCTCTTATCGGTATAATACCAAATTTATTAGCTGCTACTTTTGTCTTAGGGCTAATGGGTCTAATGGAACTTCCGCTTGATATGATGACGATTACAATTGCCGCAATCACAATTGGTATAGCCGTAGATAACAGTATTCATTATATCTATAGATTCCGAGAAGAGTATAATAAAACCAAAGATTACAATAAATCCGTTTACCAATCTCATGACAGTATTGGAAGAGCAATTTTTTTTACAGGTGTAACAATAATTTTTGGATTCTCAATACTTGTAATGTCCAATTTTATTCCAACAATTATTTTCGGATTACTAACAGGACTGGCAATGTTTATAGCATTAATTGCTGTGCTAACATTGCTACCTAAATTATTAATAACTTTCAAACCATTTTGATAAAAAATTTTTAAAGTCTATCTCTTGGATTCTAACTCTTCAATTAGTGAATCCATGCTGTTTCTCTCAATATGACTTCTAAAATCAGATCTATAATTTCTTAGCAGACTGATACCATCAATATTTATATCATAAACTTTCCAGCTACCAGATTGATTCATTTTAAGACTATAACTAACTTGCAACTCCCCCTCATTGAGAAGATAAACAGATTTTACTCTAGCGACATCATCTCTTTTACCTTTTTCATAAGGCAGGAATTTGATTTTTTCACCATCGAAGCTTGTTAAAGATTTCATATATGTACTAACCATCAAGCCCCTAAATGCTAACTGAAATCGTTTTTTTTGAGAGGCACTCATCTTTGTCCAGTGCTTTTTACCTAGAACAATTTTAGACATTAATTCAATATCAAGTTTTGGTATTACTAACTCATCAACTTTTAGTCGAAGAAAGTTGTCATCTGAATCCAATGCTTTCTTGTTTTCAGATATAAATGCTGAAATTTCTTTTACACTATTTTTCAAGAATAAATCTGGCCCTTCGACAGCAAGCAAAGATGATGAAAAAAATATAAAAATTGTAATTATGTATTTAAGTATTTTCATAGTTACAGGTATAATACATATATTATAAGAAATAATTAAATATATTTAAGTAATAATTATGCAATATTCTAGAATTAATAAATTTTCATCAAGATTCTCAGTTGTATCCTTAATGCTGTTTACACTCATATTGTCTAGCTGTAGCACGACAGGTAGCTCTAAAAATGATCCATTAGAACCAATGAACAGGGCAATATTTCAGTTCAATGAGGTAGTTGATGATAATATACTTGAGCCTGTAGCTAAGACATATCGATATGTAACCCCTGATCCTATTGAAACAGGTGTATCGAATTTTTTTAGCAATCTTGGAGAAGTAAGTACGATTGCTAATGATGTGTTCCAGTTTAAATTTAAACAAGCTGGCTATGATTTTATTAGATTTTCTTTAAATACCACAATAGGGGTCTTTGGTATATTTGATGTCGCAACTTCTGTAGGATTAAAGAAGAATAAAGAAGATTTTGGACAGACATTAGGATATTGGGGTATTCCACAGGGACCATACTTAGTACTGCCCTTTTTTGGAGCAAGTACATTTAGAGATGCTCCTGGTTTATACGCAGATATGCAGGTGTCGCCTGTTCAACAACTAGACAACGAGGAAGCTTTAGCATTGAACGCTCTTAACGCGATAAGTACTCGTGCAAGACTCCTGCGAGCGACAAAGATTCTTGATACTGCTGCAAAAGATAAATATATTTTCATACGTGAATCATACCTGCAAAAAAGAGAATCCATGGTTAATGATGGTGATTCCCAAGAAGATTTTGAAATTGATGTGATAGGTGTAGATTATTAAGCTTTAACATAAGTTTCCTTATGACGATCTCTGTCCTCTTATTATTTATCATAGGTCTAGCTCTAATAAGCTTTGGCGCAAATATGCTGGTCACATCAACAGAGAATATCTCTGAAAAATATAATATCTCATACTTCCTTTCTAGTTTTATTTTTATCGGTCTCGCTACCTCGTCTCCCGAAATATTTATATCGGCAATATCTAGTCTAAATGGAAAATCAAATATTGCAATTGGTAATGCTTTGGGTTCAAATATTACAAACATTTCATTAGTTCTTGCTTTAAGTTATTTACTCTTAAAAAAAGATATTTTGCCAATTAATAAAAATATAGATAGAGAAACATATGGTTTTATATTTTTCTTGATAATAATTTCAGTACTTTTAATCCCTCTACTTTCAGATGGACTATTATTACTTAATGAAGCCATTTTGCTTATAACAGTTTTTTCGACTTTAGTATTTTTATATAAAAAGTTTTTTTACCAATACAATCATCATTGGCAAAAAGATATATCATCTAGTCACAGCAATGGGCTTAGAATAATATTCACTTTAGTATTTGGATTATCAATATTGTTAATAGGCACCGAAATATTTTTAAGCAGTAGTATCTCATTAGCAAAATATTTTAGTGTTAGTGATTATGTAATAGGTCTTTCCATCACTGCTATAGGTACAAGCATACCAGAACTTGCATCAAGCATCGAATCGGTAAGAAAAAAAAATGTGGAATTTATTGTAGGAAACATTCTTGGATCAAATATATTTAATTTTACGGTTGCTATGAGCGCTGCAGGATTATTATCTTTAAATCAGGAGCCACTATTTATTGAAGATTTACTTAGAGATATGTTTATGATCTTAATTACAATGATAGGCTTTTATATTATAATCAAAAATTATAATTATATTGCTACCAAGATTACATGCATGCTACTGCTTTCATTTTTCGTGGTATATCAAATCAGTCTATATGGGATAAGTATATGAAAAAAGTACATAAAGTATCAATTGCTAAAAAAGTTCTAAAGGCTGAAGCCCTTGCGCTAAATAAGCTATCAGGTAGAATTGGTTCAGAATTTGAAAAAGCATGTAACACAATGCTTGAGTGCAAAGGTAAAGTGATCACTATTGGTCTAGGTAAATCTGGACATGTCGCACAAAAATCATCTGCAACTTTTTCTAGCACGGGAACTCCTTCAACTTTTCTGCATGCTGCTGAGGCTCTTCATGGAGATATGGGTCTAGTAACAAAATCTGATGTAATTATGTTTTATTCTAATTCAGGTGAAACAAAAGAATTACTATTATTGTTGCCAATATTCAAACTCTTAAAAGTGCCACTAATTTCCATAACAGGGGATAATAAATCTACGCTTGCTAAATCCTCTGACATAGTCCTTGATTCCCAGGTTAGCTCAGAAGCATGTCCTCTCGGTTTGACGCCAACATCAAGCGTTATAACAGCCATAGGAATTTCTGATGCTCTAGCTATTACTCTATTAGAGTGTAGGAGTTTTACCTCTAAAGATTTTGCAAAATCTCATCCACATGGTCATTTAGGTAAAAGATTGCTCAGAAAATCTGAAGATATTATGTTTACAAAAAAATTGCCTTTTATAACTAAAGACATAACAGTAATGAAAGCAATTGATATTATTACAAAATTTAACTATGGAATAGTAATTATGATTGACAAAAAGAAAAAACTTCTTGGTGTATTTACTGATGGTGATTTAAGAAGAGTGCTAAAAAAATATACTGATATAAAAGAATTAAGTTTATATAAAGTAATGACAAAAAAACCAGTGACAATATCAAGGGAAATGATGGCAGCTGAATCGCTAAATATCATGGAAGAAAATGAAATCACATCATTGATAGTTTTAGATAAAAATAAGACCACAGTAGGTCTATTAACACTTAATGAGCTTCTTAAAAAAGGGATTGAGTGATGGATTTTACCCAATATTATAAAAAGATGACATCCATTGATAAAAACTTAATTGAGAAAGCTAAGAAAATTAGACTATTAATCTTGGATGTTGATGGTGTCTTAACAGATGGAGGTATCATAATCTCAAAAGATGGTTCTGAGTCAAAAAGATTTTTTGCACAAGATGGACATGGTTTAGTTATACTAAAAAATTTAAACATAGAACTAGCGATTATAAGTGGCAGATATTCTAAAGCTGTAGAATTTAGAGCGAAAGAACTTGGATTTAATAAGATTATTCAAAATTCTAGAAATAAATTGGAGGATTTTAGAAAAAATTTTTCTAACAAATATCAATTTGATGAAGTATGCTTTGTTGGTGATGATATTGTTGATATAGAGTTATTAAAAAAAGCTGGATTAGCTGCGATAGTCCCTAATGCAAACTATAAAAATCTAATCGAGCATTCTGATTGGATTACACCTAGGCAGGGTGGATTTGGAGCCGTCAGAGATATTTGCGATTTAATTATTCTAGCTAAAAATGATGAAGAATCTTCTTAATAATTCACAAATAAAGGTATCTAAAAAACAAATTTTAATTGCAAGTTTTTTAGTTATCCTATTTGTTATAGTCAATAATATTCTATCAAATGCGTTAAACTATAATTCACTACAGAGTGATAGCAATATATCAAATCATTTTTTAAATAATTTTGAAATGTCAGAGACTGATATTAATGGTGAGATTATATGGGTTTTGAAAGGAAAAAGGCTTGAGAAATTCCCCAATAGTTTAAGATCAGAAGTTATGTATCCAATCATGAATATTAAATCCTCAGAGAATTCCTACTGGATAATTGAAGCCAGACATGCCCTAGATCCTGATTCTTTATTTAAAACTATCTACTTGACCGATAATGTAATTTTCAATAAGTTCGATAAGAATCAACTTAATGAAGTTAATATTATTACTACTGAAGCAATTATATATCCTGATAAGGAAGTTATCGAAACAGATAAATTTGCAACTATATTAACACCAAATTCTAAGACTTCAGGGGATGGTGTAATAGCAGATATGAAAAAAGGGCGAATCACGATATTATCTAATGCTAAGCGATTATCAGTAACAGATGAACGCACAGAACAGCTCCAGGGTGAGACAATGCTATATGATCTAAGCAAGAAAACTTGGGTTTTGCTTAAAAAAGAGATGCATGATGATAAGATAAAAATAAAAGACAGAGTCAAAACAATCTTGAAAACCAGAAAGGAAAATTAATGCGTTTAACTTGTACAGATCTTTGTAAAAAGTATCATAATAAGCTTGTAGTTGATAAAATAAATCTTGACCTAGAAGCTAAGAAAGTAATTGGATTATTAGGCCCTAATGGTGCTGGAAAAACAACTACTTTTTATATGCTCGTTGGATTAATTAAATGTAATAGCGGTAAGATTTTAATCAATCATGAGGATATCACAGAACTTCCCATGCATCTTCGATCAGATCTCGGCATAAGTTATTTACCTCAGGAAGCCTCAATTTTTAGAAATTTGAATGTTAAAGATAATATTCTATCAATATTAGAAACACGAAAGAATATGTCCTCAAAAGACCAATTGTCTAAGCTTGATTTTTTAGTCTCAACTTTAAAAATAGAAAATATTTTGAAAAATAATGGGTCTAGCCTTTCTGGTGGTGAAAGAAGAAGAGTAGAGATTGCAAGAGCTCTAGCTATAGAGCCAAAATTTTTACTACTGGATGAACCATTTGCTGGCATAGACCCTATTTCCGTAATTGAAATTCAGAAAATTATTAAGGAATTAACCAAGTCTGATATTGGAGTACTAATTACAGATCATAATGTAAGAGAAACATTAAAAGTATGTAATGAGGCCTATATTATAAGTGATGGCAAAGTAATAGCACATGGAAAGCCGTCTAAAATAATTAAAGACAAAATTGTTCAAAGTGTTTATTTAGGTGATAGTTTCAAATTATGAGCTTAAAGACAAAGCAAAACTTATCTATAAATAATAAATTAGCAATGACCCAGCAGATTCAACTTGCTATCAAATTACTACAACTAAATTCTATTGATCTACAAAAGGAAATTGAAGACAAAATTCTAGAAAATCCATTTCTAGAAAATGAAAATTCATCAGAACATACAGAAGTTTCATCTGATATACCTGTTATGTCATCAAATTACAATATTACTACTGATCAGAACGCGCAAGATGCTTATGAACAATTACCTACATCTCATCAATCGCTACATGAATATTTAATGTGGCAAATTAATTTATCATCAATGTCTGAACAGGATCAATTTATTGCATATAATATTATTGATTATATAAATGATGATGGCTTTCTAACAGAAAGTATAGAAGATTTATTTGTCCTTCTCAAAAAAGATATTGAAACAACATTTCAAGAAATATTTGCTGTATTGCATAAAATACAACACTTAGATCCAATTGGTGTAGGCGCAACCTCATTAAAAGATTCTCTCATGATTCAGCTGGAGCATTTTCATAAGGAAAATAAATATTTTGATTCTGCTAAGAATATGATTGAAAAACTAGAAGATGATATCAAGCCATCTATGATCAGCTATGATTCCTTTATTTCTGAATTTGAGAAAAATAATGAGGCTAAAGATATAGTAAAATCACTTAATCCAAAACCAGGTAACATAATATCTGGCTCACTTCATCAAGAACATATTACTCCTGATATTATCGTCGTTAAAAAAGACGCTAAATGGATTGTTGAATTAAATCCATCGATTAATCCTAAGATAAGAATTAATAAAGCATATCAAGAAATCATGGAGTCTATCAAGAATAAAGATGACCAAGAATATGTGAAAACAAACTTACAAAATGCTAAATTCTTCTTGAAAGCTCTGAATAATAGGAATTTAACGATCCTCAAAACAGCTAAACTCATATTCCAAAAACAAAAAGATTTCCTAAATCAAGGTGAAATAGCAATGAAACCATTATCTCTAAAAGATATTGCTATGGAAATAAAAATGCATGAATCCACAATATCCAGGTGCACAAATAATAAATATGTTCAAACTCCTAGAGGAGTTTACGAAATGAAGTACTTTTTCTCATCTGAAATTAGCACAGATCATGGAAAAATGTTATCCTCTACTGCAATCAAGTCTATGATATCCAAAATTATTTTAAATGAAGATAAGAAGCAGCCTTTAAGTGATCAAGATATCTCGAAAAGTTTTAATGATAATGGGATCAAAGTTGCCAGAAGGACCATCGCAAAATATAGAGAAAATCTATCAATACCAACATCTAAATATAGGAAAATAAAATAACTATGAATGATATAGCTACATTTTTATCAGAAGATTCTATAATAATAAATCATGACTCAAAAAGTCAAAAAAATGCTTTAGAAATTATAAGCAAGAAAATGGCAGAACTAACATCAACTGATGCAGATGAGATATTTGAAAAGTTATATGAGAGAGAGAAATTAGGTACTACTGCTTTTGGCAATGGTTTTGCCATACCTCATGCTAGGGTTGAAGGAATTACAGAAGCAAGAGTTATAATTCTAAAACTAAGAGAGGGTATAGATTTCAACTCTACAGATAACAATAAAGTCGATATTATAATATCTTTGCTCGCTCCAGATGATAAAAATGATATACATATTCAATTACTAGCTAATATTGCATCTTTATTAGATTCTAAGGTTTTTAGAGAAAAAATAAGGTCAACAGAAACAGCTGATGATATTATTAAAGTAATTCAAAGTACTTAAATAATATATAAATGAAAAAATACAAATCAAGATTAATAATCATAACTGGATTATCAGGTTCGGGGAAATCAGTAGCACTTCATTCATTAGAAGATCAAGGATATTTTTGTATTGATAATTTGTCACCAAATATGATCATGAATATACTTGATAAGATTAATAATCCTAAAGAAAAAGCATATGAAAAAGTTGCAATTAGTATTGATATTCGATCCATCAAGTTAGATAAAGATTTTAAAGATTCTATAGCAATACTCTATAAAAAAATGAATGAACTAAAAATTCAAACAACTACTCTATTTTTACATTCATCGACAAAAGTTTTATTATCAAGATTTAACGCAACTAGGAGATTACACCCCCTGACGAATACTAAACTGAACCTTAAAAATGCAATCTTAAAAGAAGCTGAAATAATGCAAGGACTAAAAGAAAACTCTAACCTGATAATTGATACAGACGAACTATCACCCTTAGATCTTAAGAAACAAATCTTTTCTAAAATCTCATATATTAAAAATAATAAAGACATTCTTATACAGATTCAATCTTTTGGGTATAAAAATAATATTCCTAATGATAGTGATTTTGTATTTGATGTTAGATGTCTAAAGAATCCTTTTTGGAATAAAAATTTGAGATTATTGTCTGGTAAAGATAAAAAAGTCAAAAACTTTATTAAATCTGATCCATTAGCTTTAGAAATGGAACTAAATATAATTAAATTTTTAAACAAGTGGATTCCTAAGTTTCTTCAAAGTGATCGTAATTACCTCACTATTTCAATCGGATGTACTGGAGGTCAACATAGATCAGTATACATAACAGAAAAGGTATCTATAGAGCTAAGAAAGAAATATAATATTCTTGTGAAACACAGAGATGTGATATGAATATAGGAATCTTACTATTAACTCATAATGATATAGGTGCTCAATTATTACTAGCAGCAAAGTCAACATATGGATCTATTCCATTCCGGACAGAATTATTATCTATAGATCATTATGATCAACCAACAGATCTAATCAAACTAGCACAACAGTATGTTAAGGTATTAGATAACGGCAATGGTGTATTAATATTGACTGATATGTTTGGATCTACGCCAAGTAATATTGCAAAAGAATTTTGTCATATGAAAAATGTTAATGTAGTTTCTGGCATTAATCTATCGATGTTATTAAATATATTTAATTATCCAAAACTGAGTTTGGAAGAAATTACTACTAAAGCCATTCAAGGCGGAAAAGATGGTGTTATCCAAATAAATCATGAAAGAAAGAAAAATAATTATAAATAATAAGTTAGGACTGCATGCCCGAGCAGCAGCTAAAATTGTTACATTAACAAATAAATTTGACTCTACTATTAATATAGTTAATGGAGATAAGAAAGCCGATGCAAAAAGTATTATGAAGATATTAATGTTATCAGCACCAAAAGGTACCGAAATAAAAATAACGGCAGACGGTAAGGATGAACTGTTAGCTCTTGATAGTCTAGCAAAATTAATAAAAGAGAAGTTTGATGAAGAATAAAAATCCAATTATTCTAAAAGGTCTTCCAGTTTCTAAAGGAATTGCTATAGGTGATAGTTATGTTATCGAACATGGCAAGAATATAGTGCAGGAAAAATATATTAAAAAAAGCCAAGTTCTCAAGGAAATGAGAGAATTAGATCGAGCTATAAAATTAACAGTTTCAGAGTTAATTAAGATTAAAGATAAAATCAATCCTTCAGTTAAAAATAATATTGGTTTATTTCTTGATACTCATATTATGTTAGTTAGCGATATGAGTTTTATTAATAATATTAAAAGTAGAATTAGAAAAAAACTTAATACTTCAGAATGGGCTATTTATAATGAGTACCTATCTATCAAAGAATCTTTTGATAATATTGATGATGCTTATATCAAAGAAAGAATTGATGATGTCAATCATGTTGTCACAATGGTGCTTAAAAATCTTAAACAAAAAAGAGTGTCAAAATCAAAAAAAAGTCTCACAAATCTAATTGTAGTTACAGATGATCTAAGTCCTGCAGATGTTGTTTTAGCTCATGATTCAGATAGTCTAGGAATTATTTCAGAATTTGGAGGTAGATCCTCACATAGTTCTATTCTCACGAGAAGCTTAGAACTGCCGTCTATTGTAGGGGTAAAGAATGCACTGAGCGTTATAAAAAATGATGATGAGTTAATAATTGATGGTGAACAAGGTTTAATTATTATTAATCCTGATACTAAAATTAAAAATCATTATACTCAATTGCAAAAAAATCAGGCCAAAAACAAAAAGACCTTATCTACTGTTCTTAGTAAAAGTAATAAAACTTTAGATAAAACTAAAATTGATATCATGGCAAACCTGGAATTGCCTCAAGAGTTAAAAATCATAAATGATAAAAAAGTAGATGGCATAGGATTGTTTAGGACAGAATACTTATATGTTGATCGTAATGATTTTCCATCAGAACAAGAACAATATGATGCTTATAAAAGTATCGTCAAGAAAATGAAAAAAGCTCCTGTATATTTTAGAACACTTGATATTGGTGCTGATAAAGAAGTCCCAGAAAATATAAAAACTGGGTCAATAGTGAGGAATCCTGCCTTAGGTCTAAGAGGAATAAGATATAGCTTGAATTATAATTCTATTTTTATAAACCAGATAAAAGCTATATTAAGAGCTAGTTGTTATGGGAATATTAAGATAATGCTGCCAATGATAACAACTATATCTGAAGTCTATAAGGCTAAAGAATTAATTGCTGCTGCTAAAGAAACTCTAAAAAAAGAAAAGAAGAAATTTAGTAAGAATGTCTCAGTTGGAATAATGGTTGAAATACCCTCATGTGCTGTCTTAGCAAGTAGATTTGCTAAACATGTTGATTTTTTCTCAATCGGAACTAATGATCTTGTTCAATATACACTAGCAATCGATAGAGTTGATGATGAAGTAAATTATCTATATAACCCAGTAAACTCTGCTGTCCTGCATCTTATAAAAACAGTCATCGCTGCAGGTGCGAAAAATAATATTCCAGTTTCATTATGCGGTGAAATGGCCGGGGATCCCAATTATACTAGGCTTCTCTTAGGGCTAGGTTTAAAATCTTTTAGTATGCATCCAAGCGCAATTCCTGAAATAAAAAATATAATCATTAACTCCGACTTAACAAAACTAAATAATCTTTGTAAAAAAATTGTTGATTGTGATTCAACTATAGAAAAAAATAGTCTCATAAATAAACTTAATAATATTATTTAAGAAATAGATTCTTGCAAAAGAAATTCAATTAATGCTTTACTTGTATAAAGCCTATTATGAGCTTGAGACCATACCTTACTCCTTGGTCCATCTATCACTTCAGATTCTACTTCTTCGCCTCTGTGTGCAGGCAAACAATGTAAAAAAATTGAATCAGAGTTACTTTTTTCAAAGAGATGCTTATTAATTTGATATCCTTTAAATATAGTTTTTCTCTTTTCAGTTTCTGCCTCATCTCCCATGCTGGACCATACATCTGTGGTAACTAAGTCACAATTTTCAACAGCCTTACCAGGTAGATCACATAGTTCAACATTATCTCCAGCCAAATCAAGAGTTGTTTGATCTGGCTCATAACCAGAAGGCGTTGCAATTTTAAGTTGAAAGTTGAGTATTTTAGCTGCATTAATATATGAATTACACATATTACAACCATCTCCGATCCAAGCCACCTTTTTGCCTTCAATAGAACCTTTTTCCTCAAAATATGTTTGCATATCTGCAAGAAGTTGGCATGGATGAAATTTCTCTGTTAGTCCATTAATTACTGGTACCCTAGAATTATTTGCAAGTTCTTCAACCTCCTCATGCTCATGAGTTCTGATCATAATTATATCAACCATACCAGAAAGGACTTTAGCAGTATCAGATAAATCTTCTCCTCTGCTTATTTGGCTTGAATCTGATGATAAAAATATAGCATGCCCACCCATTGTTGTCATTGCAGTTTCAAAGGCAACTCTAGTTCTAGTAGAATTTTTTTTAAAAATCATTGCCATAGTTCTATTTGCCATAGTGTTAGTATGTATACCTTGGGTAGCTTCTTTTTTTAATTCTATAGCTCTATCAATAATCCTCAAAAATTCTTTTTTATTGATATCTAATAGAGATTTGAAATGTCTAACTTTACTCATTATCAATTTCGCCTATTATTTTACATAATATTTTAACAATCATATCTACCTCTGATTTATTAATGATCAGAGGTGGAAGCATTCTTATAGTATTCTCTTTTGTAACATTAATTACTAGTTTATTTTTCAATGCTTTTTCAACGAGATCTAAACACTTGACATTTAGC
>MDSV01215134.1_pt1 | contig 14054 bp, 10 predicted proteins | sample 810851 | NCBI WGS metagenome assembly MDSV01 (sample SAMN05326640, study PRJNA326480) | marine metagenome | isolation source: seawater | place: Atlantic Ocean: North East | collected 2012 | reverse complement strand
TGAGGTATTGAAATCGTCCATCCATCTTTCTGGAATCTCCATTCCATCTCTGTAAATCACTTCATTGATTCCGGCTTGTATTAATGATCTTGCGCATCTTGAACATGGAGGCCAAGTCACATAAGCGACGCTACCCTTGAGGGAAACTCCTATTCTTGCGGCATGCATGATTGCGTTTTCTTCTGCATGGCAGATTAAAGGGTATTTCAAATCCCGATTATGCAATCGCTCTTCATCGTCGTCAATTCCTCTTGGAAACCCGTTGAAGCCCGTGGAGCGAATTTCACGGTCCTCCCCGACAATAACACAACCAACTTTTGTTGATGGGTCTTTGCTCCATCCGGAGATGTGCTCTGCTAAATCCAAAAAACGGATATCCCATTTCTCACTCATTGTCCTCAACACCCTACGCGGGGCTTCTCTCTATCATTGCTTCGCATACAATGACAGGAACTCATCACTGGTCAAACCAAATGATTGCAAGATATTTCCCTGTAAATACAACGATCCCAAACTGACCACAAGGCCAACCTCTTCACGGTCGAGTTCTGAGAGCGCATGAAGGGCATCGGAAGGTTTCGAATAAGAATGAAGGTTTTCTTTCGACTCAAAAAATGTGGTCAGTTGCGAAACTGGAACGCCATGATAACGGCCTCCTTGTGGTTCAGTGATGACGATCTGCTGTGGAGGCAACCGTTCACAAAGACGATGCACAGGGGAAAGAAATTGGGCAAGGTCATGCTGTGGTGAGGTCCCAAGTAGAAGGCTCCAGACGGGCTTCTTGTTGACATGCGGAGCACTGTTCACAATACAATTCTCCAATTCGGGCAAAATACGGGTAATGCCTGAAGGATTGTGTGCTGCATCCAGAAGATAAGGGTGAGATGATGTTTGCTCAATGGAAAGGAGTTGCATCCGAGCTGGCCAGCGCATACATAAGTCGGCCTTTTCAAGAATCTCTGTTGGAAAATGAAGGCTTTGCAAAACTGCTTGGGCCAATATGGCGGCTTCTTCGCGAACCGAAGCATTCTCTCGGATTGGAATCACAATTGGATGAGCAGGGGCAGGAATCTCGCCAAGTTCTGCATTCCCAGCTGAATGTGCCTCCTCAAGGATTGCTTCCAGAACATCTTGTCGTTGAGGTTTTCGAACAAACAGTGTTCGATTTGGCCTGCATATGGCAGCCTTTTCACGAGCAATTGAAGGTAGATCGTCGCCCAAAATATCCGTGTGTTCGCAACTGACTGATGTTACTAATGAAACGGTTGCTGGCCCCGAGCGAGTTGCGTCGAGTCTCCCTCCGAGCCCGGTTTCCAAAATCAACACCTCACTCCCCTGTGAACAGACCATGGCTACCAGATAAGTCACTTCAAAGAAAGTTAAATCAACACATGAATCAATACCTTCTCCCTGTGATGCTGCATATACCACTTCCAACGCTTGGTCAAATTCCTTCGAAGAGACTGGGGTGCAATTTCTGCGAATTCGTTCTTCAATACGAACAACATGTGGGGAGGTGAACATGACATGCTCGACATCGGCAAGTCCAAGAGCGGTAGACATCAACGCACAAACGGTGCCTTTGCCGTTACTTCCAGCAACATGAATGATGTTTGCAGGTAACGATAGATTCAATCGCTCAAGGACAGTTTTGGTACCTTTCAACCCGAGTGCCATGCCTCGTCTTTTGGTCGATTGAAGCCAGTTGCGTACGTCGACCACGACCTTCCGATGTATTGCCATGATTAGGGCTTTTGTCGAATTCAATTGGTGTTCAATCTATTCGCCCCCGTAGGGGGCGGTATATGCGCGACGCTCATATGAGTGTCCGAACTCGCACGGTGTATGAGCGAACAGAAGACCTCGCCGGGTGAGAATCGTAAAGATTCGAAAGAATTCACTGATGCTCAAAGTCAATTGATGAAAGAAGACAGCCTTCTTTGGATGATGAAAGAACAATTTCCATCAATGATGGGAATGATGTTCATGTTTATTCTCACCATCGCAATATCGCTTTTCATTCGGCCTTGGTATGACATTGCCGATTTACAAGCGTATGGAACTTCTGGCGCACGTCAAGTTCGATATATCCTGTTACAACTGATTATGATTTTCATATTCACAGCGGGTATACTGTTGCTTGCAAAATACAAGAAAGAATGGGTGATAAAATACGGAATCATGGGGGTTTTAGCAATTGCATTGTTGTACGCAACAGTACCTCTCACTCATGTTCTGGTTCTTGATCTTGAAGTCGACCCGTTTGAATACGAAAGTGACAGTTCGATTGAGATGTCTTATCTTACCCATCACGGAATGGACACACACATCACGAACTCGCTAATTGGTGTTCCAACAATGTGGAACGACACAATTAATGTCTATCATGGTGAAGGATTTAATTCCAACTTGTCCTCATGGACAACCAGCCATAAACGTCTTCCTTACGACGATACTTCTGTATTGACTGCAGTTGTTTCAGATGAGTATTATTCATTCACAAACCAAGCCTATATTTGGTATGTCGATGCTGAAACTGGAGAAACCGTTGACGAGTATAACTGTCACCGATACATGGAAAACGGAGATGATGAACCGTATTATGAACCACTTGGCCAAATGAGCGGGGTTTGTACCTTGGCATTCCATGCAGATGACGCCATGTATGTCGTCGACGAAGGAAACAATCTTCTTCGATACAATACTTTTGAAACCAGCCCTGGCAACCTTTCTCACCAAGGTACATGGATGCTTCCCTATGGTCTAGAAACCCATATGGGTGTTCTCTATTCTGAATTAATCGACGAAAATAAAGTCCTCATCGTGACTCCTACCGTGGCAATTGTAGTGGAATTGGAACAGAGTTCTGGTATCTTAAATATCGAAAATTCAGACATTTATGATGATGCGAAACTGTTGTTTGAGTTAAACGCTACAAGCAATTTCACCAGTGTTGATTTCGGTCATTCTCCATGGTCCAAGGTACCTTTGGATGAGAGTAATGGACAAGAAGGTCTCTTGCTTTTAGGCGAAGAAAATGGTGATGTCCATGGCTATGAATGGAACGAGTCTGATGAAGTGTTTTTTGAACCGCAAACTCGAATGAAAATGCTTGGCTATTCCGATTCAATTCAATCGGTTCGGATTACTGACCTTGACCAGTCACAGGTCAGCGACATGGTCGTTGTGACCGAAGATGAAGCGCATTGGCTCTATGGTCAAACGCTTCAAAAGATGGTGACCTACGATGTCGTCGAGAATGTTGAGACAACATGGTATTCACATACGGACAATACCTCATCGTTCAATGCTGTTTATGAGAACGACACTATTGAAATCGCATCTGGACCAGTTGACCGAGGCATGTGGGCACTGAACGGATTGCAACTCGCCACAGGTCCTTTACTTGCAGCGTTAATGTTAACTACAATATTGATGATTTTGCTGTATGTTCACAGTGAATGGTATGTCGTCAACACGGTTGGTGTTCTTGTAGGTTCAGGAGTCATCGTAATGCTTGGAGTGACTTTCGTTCCAACCCTCATTATTGTGTTTATGATTGCTGCTGCAGTTTATGACGCCTGGGCAGTTTATCGTTCAAAGCATATGCTCGATTTAGCTGATACCATGATTGGGCTTCGACTGCCAATTCTTTTGGTTGCTCCACAAGAAAAAGGCTATTCATTCATTGATGAAACAGTTTCTATGAAGCAAAAGAATGAGGCTCAACCTGCTCCACCACGGCCAATGAATACCTCTCAGCCAAAAAAGAAGAAAGGCAAAGATGCAATGTTTATGGGATTAGGTGATGTAATTTTCCCTGGTATGCTGGTACTTTCTGCGGCCCAGTACATCGAAGGCTCGGAAGGTTTCCAAATTGCTATGACAACGCTTCTTGGAGGACTTATCGGATACTTCGTCTTGATGACCTATGTTGCAAGAGGACGTGCACAAGCAGGCTTACCACTGCTGAACGGTGGAGCGATTCTCGGGTATGTGATTGGCGGTATGCTTCTGGTTGGAACTGCAATCTTTGATTTTGGAATAACGCTGTGAGGTGAAACATATGCTTGATATGAATCTGTTTAGAAATGATCCTGACACTATTCGTAAAGACCATGATAAGCGTGGAATCTCACACGAAAAAATTGACAAGGTCATCGAACTGGACCAACAATGGATCAATTTGCAACATGATACCAATCAACTTCGAGCCCAAAAAAACACTGCTGCACGGGGAATCGGAGCGGCAAAGAAAGCTGGCGATGAGCAAGAAGCACAACGTATTTTGGAACAGGTTGCAGAACTTGGTAGCCAAATTGCAGAAATGGAAAAGAAAACCGATGAGGCAGTTCTTGAACGAGACCGATTGCGGATGAGTATTCCCAACATTCTCCATCCGGATGTGCCCCAAGGTGCTGATGAGTCTGGAAATACGCAACACAGTGTTCACGGTCAAAAACCATCTTTTGATTTTGAACCACGAACCCATAACGAATTGATTGAGATGAATAAATGGGTTGACCTAAAACGAGCGGCGAAAATCACCGGAAGCCGTTTCTTTTTCCTTAAAGGCGACCTTGCTCGATTGGAATTTGCCTTACAACAATATGCTGTGAACTTTATCCGTGAGCGAGGATACACCTTCGTTCAACCTCCAGTCATGATGAACAGAGAAGCGTATGAGGGTGTCACTGATCTTTCTGATTTTGAGACGGTCATGTACGGTGTTGAACCCGATAAATACTACATGATTGCCACTTCAGAGCACCCCCTTACTGCAATGTTCATGGGAGAAACTGTTCCTGAAAGTGACCTTCCACTCCGAATAGTTGGAGTTTCTCCCTGTTTTCGAAGAGAAGTAGGTTCACATGGGCAATCCGATTTAGGAATTTGGCGTGTACATCAGTTCACAAAAATTGAACAGATTATTGTTGCAACACCCGAACAGTCGTGGGAACTACAAGAAGAACTCCTGCAGAATTGCATCGACTTGTGGGATGCGCTGGGAATGCACTACGAAGTGGTGAACATTTGTACCGGTGATATGGGTACGGTTGCAGCAAGAAAATACGACCTTGAAGCATGGATTCCTGGTGCAAATCAGTACAAAGAAATCGTTTCATGCTCAAATTGTACCGACTACCAAGCAAACCGCCTGCAAATACGCTACGGGCAACCCGGACACGCATCACAGCCCATCGCACACACACTCAATTCAACGGCCGTGGCAACATCAAGAGCTCTGGTTGCCATTATGGAACAAAACCAATTGGAGGACGGACGAGTTCGAATCCCTGAAGTTCTAAGGCCCTACATGAACGGACAGGAAAATCTTGAACCGTGCACTTGGGGTTAACCTCAGTGTTGAAATAGGCTTGCCGCTATCTCAATTCATGGAAGGCGGCACGACACTCTACTTTGGATACGGTTCGAATCTCGACTGGTCCGATTGGAAAAATTGGTGTGAACGGAAAAATGAGCCTCACGATGGCTTGGTTGAGATAGGTCCATGCTGGCTGCCAGACTTTACCATGAAATTTCACTACTTTTCGAGGGGTAGGGAGGGCGGTGCTGCTGACATCATCGAGAACGGAAGAGGCCATGCTGTCCCAGGAGTTTTGTTTGGAATGGATCCTGCTACACTCAATGCTATGGACCGAAAGGAGGGCGTTGGAGTTGGCATTTATGAGCGAAAAAAAGTTCGTGTAGCACTACCGGATGGAACGTTTCGTGAAGCACTCACATATTGTGTCACGAAGCAGCACGTTCAAGACCGCTTTGTTCAGCCAACCGATCATTACACTCATCTTATTGAAAGTGGATTGAAAAAGAGAAAACTTCCAATTGGAGAATTGAAAAATGCTATTGAAAACTTTTCACCCAGTTTCCCTTTAGACAAACTGTTTGTCTACGGGACTTTGATGGAGGGAGAATGTCGGCATTCAAGCACCAAACAATTGTGTAATGGAGAGGCACGAGTTGCAACCACACAGGGCCGGCTGCTCGACCTTGGCGACTTCCCAGGAATGGTGCATGGCGATCAAACGGTTCAAGGAGAGGTGTACAATCTTGACCAAGTCTATGAGGCGCTACAAACCCTTGACAGCATCGAGGGTTTCTATGGCTACGATTCAAATCATTCCCTCTACACTCGTACAATCATAGCGATTGAAACTGAACAGGGAACAGAATGGGCGTGGACGTACATTTACAATTCAAACAATGACGAGCCAGTTCAGATGATTGATTCTGGAGATTGGCGCAATCGTTAATCTTGTTCATCCATGGCGAGCAACACAGAACCTTGCTGTACTTGTTCACCTGCCGCAAAATGAATTTCCGTAATTGAACCCGGTGCAGCTGCTAAGATTCTATGCTCCATTTTCATGGCTTCAAGAACCATCAGCGTTTCACCCGCACTTACCGTTTGCCCAACTTCCACCAACACCTGCAAAACTTTGCCTGGCATAGGTGCGGTCAAACCGCCTTCATCGCCCGATTGCGATGCACCAGGTTCTATTCGTTCAAAATTGAAGGTGTGACCCTTGAAGTGTACCCACCAGCAATCGCCTACTTTGGCAACCGTTGCAAACCCGCTGATTCCGTTGGAAAGATGAATCTTCAATCGACCATCTGATTCCACAGTGGCTCGATGCTCACCAAGAATCCACACATCATCAGACCTAGCCAGCGTTACATCAACAGAACCGCTCCGGGTTCGAAACATGTGTTCCATCAAGGATACCTCCTGCTAAGTGTGCGAAACGGACTGACTGGACCTGAGAAATCGTCCGATTGATGAGATGAATGAGACTGACGGTGAAGTCCCGAACTTTCGGCAACTGCAGCTGCCATCAATGCCCCGTCTTCAAGTTCAACCGACGCATTTGGATTCCAACCGTTCGGCCACAAACGGTCAATCATTGTCGTATCGGTAGTTCCTTCAATAACATCAGGAACGTCGCACAATTCTCTCAAGAATCGAAGGTTGGTTGTGGTACCGAGTACGACAAATTCATCCAACGAGCGACGCATTCGTTGAAGTGCTTCTTCACGAGATGGAGCCCATACAATGAGTTTAGCAAGCATTGGGTCGTAATTTGGCGTAACTTCATCTCCTTGCCGCACCCCAGTATCAAGACGTATTCCTGGACCTTCCGGGGGCACGAATACGGAAAGTGGTCCAATTGCCGGAAGGAAGTTGTTTGAAGCATCTTCTGCATACAATCGGACTTCAATCGCATGCCCTCTCATTTGCAAATCGCCGCACGACATTGGCTGGCCTGCGGCAATTCGCAGTTGCTCTCGAACAATATCAATGCCAGTAACCATCTCGGTAACAGGATGCTCAACTTGTATTCGTGTGTTCATCTCCAAAAAGAAAAATTCACCGTTTGGAGCCAAGAGAAATTCGACAGTACCTGCGCCTTCATAATCAACAGCCGTTGCTGCAGCAACAGCAGCTTTACCCATTGCTGAACGAATTTCTTCGGTCATGGTTGCACACGGGGCTTCTTCAAACACCTTTTGATGGCGCCGCTGAACGCTGCATTCTCTCTCGCCCAAATGGATTGTGCGGCCGTGACGATCGGCCAAAACTTGGATTTCGACATGTTTTGAACCGGTAAGCAGGCGTTCAAGATAGACTCTGCCGTCCCCAAATGCCGCGATTGCTTCGCGACGGGCACTTCGTGCAGCATCAAGGAGTTCCTCTGGGTGTTCAACAGCACGCATACCTTTGCCGCCACCACCGGATGATGCTTTCAGCAACAATGGGAAACCAACGCGAGTGCTTGCTTGCTCAATAGCCTGAAGAGCTAAATCTTCGTCGGTTTCTTCGATTTCTTCACCTGGAATCACTGGGACTCCAGCCGCCCTCATGGTGATTCGGGCCGTCATTTTGTCTCCCATTTTTTCAATAGCGTTAGCGCTCGGTCCAATCCATTGTATTCCTGCTTCAGAAACTGCACGGGCAAAATCTGCACGCTCGGATAAAAAACCGAAACCGGGATGAATGGCATCCACGCCAGCATTCTTGGCGATGTCCAAAATTTGCGATTGATGAAGGTAAGTCTCTGTTATGGTGTCACCCTCAAGCAAGAACGATTCGTCAGCAAGTTCGACAAACAACGATGAGGCATCGTTAGCGGCGTAAATAGCAACACTTGCAAGCCCTGCCTCATTGCATGCACGGAGAATTCGACAAGCGATTTCACCACGGTTTGCAACCAAGACTTTGCTGACCATTGCCTTCACTCATTCCTTCTTCCAATTTGCCGGTCTTTTCTCGAGGAACGAAGACAGGCCTTCTTGACCTTCGGGAGAACCACGCATCCTACTGGTGAAGTCGAGTGTAAATTCTCGTAGTTCTTCATCACTCTTTGTCCACCTGTCAAATTCGAGGGTCAATTCTTTTGCCAAAGTCACCGCTTGAGGGCCTGTTGTCAGTATTTCTTCAACGAGAATGTTCACAGCTGGTTCAAGTTCATCCATAGACTCAACCACGGCTTCGATAAATCCGATTCTCAATGCTTCATCTGCTCCTATACGGCTTGCTTGCATTGCGAGTCGTCGGAAACAAGCGGAACCGAGTCGCCGGTAAACATACGGCCCAATAACCGCAGGTAAAATGCCAAGCTTGCCTTCTGAGAGTGCGATTTTGACGTTTGAAGTGGCAATGACGTGATCCAAACAGGCCACTAAACCTGCTCCACCGCCCAAAGCGACTCCCTGAATGGCTCCGATGGTGAAACAAGGGTGGGCCCACAATCCATTGAAAAGGCGGTCAAGGCGCTCAGAATCGATTCGATTTTCTTCTGCTGAATTCGCACCGGCATCTCTCATCATGTTAATGTCGGCACCCGCACAAAAATGACGACCCGCTCCAGAAAGAACGAGTGTTCGAAGGTATGGTGTGCCTTGTGAATCGATGAGTTTCCCTCGCCTTCCAACGCTGCGCTCAGCAGTCCAGGCAAAAATTTGGCACAGTTCTGTAATCATTTGAATATTCAATGCGTTGAACTTCTCTTCTCTATCCAATGTAATATGACACTTTGAATCTCGAATTTCTACGGAGATGAGTTCGGTCGGCGGGGGATTATCCATTATCATCTGTAAAACTCCAATTGCATTTTTAATTTTTCAATATGATTATTCACATTCTGAATACGCCAAATCTGTCGTTCGGGAGAGGTGCATTGCGAGCTGAAGCAAGACACAACCCGAGGACATCTCGAGTGTCTCGAGGGTCAATGATTCCATCATCCCACAAACGTGCTGTTGAGTAGTATGGACTGCCTTCAGTCTCGTATTTTTCTAGGAATGGGGTACGGAATTGTTCAAGCTCCTCCCCAACCATGGGTTCTAGCCCTTCTCGTGCACGTTGGTCTTGTTTGACTGTAGCCAATACATCTGCGGCCTGAGGGCCGCCCATTACCGATATCCGACTGTTTGGCCACATGAATAAGAATCGAGGATCGAATGCTCTGCCGCACATGCCGTAATTTCCTGCACCGTGAGAGCCTCCAACAATGACGGTAAATTTAGGCACATTTACACACGAGACGGCTGTGACCAGTTTTGCTCCATCTTTGGCAATACCGCCGGCTTCGTAATCCTTGCCAACCATGAAGCCTGTAATGTTTTGAAGGAAAACCAAAGGTATGCCTCTTTGACCGCATAACTCAACAAAATGTGCGCCTTTGAGTGAAGATTCTGAAAACAGAATACCGTTGTTTGCTACGATACCCACTTTATGTCCGTGAATGTGGGCAAAACCGCAAATCAAGGTTGTACCGTATCGAGATTTAAATTCATGAAAACGAGAACCATCGACGATTCGTGCGATTATTTCCTTTACATCTACAGGAGTTCTGTTGTCGTTTGGAATGAGGCCAAGAAGGTCTTCCACATCATGAGCAGGGAGTTCTGGCTCCTCGTAAGCCGCTGGAGCAAGGGTACGAGGGCCGATGTTCTCTACGATATTTCGAACCATTCGCAATGCTTCTGGCTCGTCCTCTGCAAAATGGTCTGCAACACCGGATTGCGATGTGTGGACATCTGCACCACCCAACTCTTCAGCAGTTACTTCTTCACCAGTTGCGGCCTTTACAAGCGGAGGGCCTGCTAGGAAAATTGTACCGTTACCTTTGACGATAATCGACTCATCACTCATTGCAGGTACATAGGCGCCACCAGCAGTACACGAGCCCAAAACAGCCGCTATCTGCGGTATTTTGTCGCCCGACATTCGAGCTTGGTTTCTAAAAATTCGACCGAAGTGCCCGATATCAGGAAACACTTCGTCTTGCATCGGAAGGAAGGCCCCCCCTGAATCAACCAAGTAAATACAAGGAAGATGATTCTCATGAGCAATTGTTTGAGCACGAATATGTTTCTTAACGGTCATCGGATAATACGAACCGCCTTTGACGGTAGCGTCGTTGGCCACAAACAGACACTCTCGTCCATGCACCATACCGATTCCAGTTACAATACCTGCTGAATGTGCCCTGCCATCATACAACTCAAAAGCTGCAAGCGGAGAGAGTTCCAAAAATGCGGTTCCTGGGTCGATGATTCTTTCGATTCGCTCCCGTGCCAGAAATTTATCTCGATTTCGATGTCGTTCGACGTATTTGCCACCGCCCCCGTTTGAAGCAACAGCAAGTCGTTCTTGCAAGGTTTCAATGAGGGCGAGGTTGAATGCCTTACGTTCTGCAAACTCTGGGTCGCTGCGATTCACACGGGTAGGTAATCGGTCCATTCACACCCCTCACACCGAGGCAAGTGGACACCGTCTTTAACACTACTACAATCAAATTCGGGAACTTTTAACTCAAACTCCAAGCATGAGTCGCCCAATATCTCTCAAGCCCGGAGCCAATCCAACGATAAGAACTGCAAGAACAATCAACAGACGGATGTGCCGTTGTCGCTTCTCAACCTTCATTTCAATGAACATGTAAGTGATGGCTCCAATTAATGCAGCTTTTACCAGAACAAACAACCATGCTCCTTCACCAAAATCTACACCAAGAGCATCGTTTATTTCTCCCCCATAGACAATGACTTGATTACTAACGACATGCTTTTCTCCATATCCGAAGAAATCAATGCCGACCATTGTTGCAAATCCGTCGCACAGTTGGCCGAAAACCATAGCCAATACCATTGGACTAGCCAAAAGTGCATTTCGAGAAAGCAACTCGACTGGATGTCGTTGAATTTCTTCTCCGGCATCTTCCCACGACTTTATTCGAATTCCTGCTGGTAATACACCTGCTTCATATCCAGTTAGTTGGAGTTGTAAAGCGTCGTCTCGACCGTAACGGTGCATAAAATAGCAAATTATGCCTGGAATTCCAAAAACGACCAGCAGAGGCCAAAGTGATACTGTGTCCAAAACACGAGCACTCTCTTGGTCCCAAGGAGTCGATAAGAACTGTACCCAATGGAACAATCCAAGTACACTCGCAGCAACACCAAAAGAGAGAATGCCTCGGGTAATTGCAGGCCATTCACGCGTTTTGACAAATATCCAAAACAAAGCAATGTAAGAAGCGAGGATACCAAGCCTCACCCACGTAAAACCCATAGAATCATGCACAGAGTATGCGGGTTGATACAAAAGACTCCAATGGAAGAATAGAGCGAGCGAGAGTATCGGAAGCAAGGCTTTACGCACCTTATTTTCTATTTTATCGGTAGAACTTGCGTCCCATTGTGAAGCAACATAATGCGAGATAAAGGCCAAGACTACCAACCAAACTGCCAAGTGCAAGTGAATTATTGGCGATATGAACAACCAGTCCATTTCAGAACTGAAAAAATCTGCATCCTCCAACACCCTTAGGACCGGTGCTAAACAGACCCAAGCAAGTAAGGCGAGTAGCATTTTATCGTCAGCAGGGATGTTTGCTTTTCGGAATAGTGCTTGGAGAACAACAACACTTGCAAGCATACTGAAGGTGTACAGCAAAGTATTCATCGGATTGTAAGCAGCATCTCCTGCAGAACCAGCATCTTCCATGATTGGATCCCAGACAATCGGTTTAAGGCCATCTGTCCAGATGAAATCGTTAGCGACAAAAAAACCGACAAATACTGAGCTGAGAGCAAGTAATGCAAGCCAAAGAGTGGTTTTTTCCACCGAAGAGTACTCTTCGCAAGGCAGGACCGGGTTGTCACCGATGAGTTGTTGCTCAAGTTGTTCAAGGCCCGACATTGCCATCCCTATTCGTGCCAGTAGACCCTTGTCAATATCCTTTGGGTATTAATGACTGCAGAGAGTCATTCCGTAAGTTCACTCTTCTTCGGTCGAAAGGCGAGCAATCAAGTCTGCCTTCTTTCCACCGACTGGAAGACCTGCTGCCTTACAGCGCTCTTTGAGTTGAGCGACCGAGAGAGAAGAGAGGTCTTCAACTGAATCATCTTCATCCTCTTCTTCAACACCAAATCCACGAGGTTCGTGAACTTCGATGAAGGAGACTTTACCGCATTCTACAGCATCACGGATTGTCGTGACCAAGCGGAATTTGAGCATGGCTGCATTGGTATCAAACAGCATGGTCTGAGGTAGAACAATCGACAAATCGTTGCCGTCAAAACTGACTTCGAATCCTGAATGGCCGGTGTTGGCTTGTAAAAGAGCAGTAACTTGGTCTTCTTTTCCTTCAACTACATCAACAACATTGAACGAATACTTGAGTGATTTACCAGCCATCGGATGGTTGTAATCAATTCGAGCACGGCCTGCAGCAAGATAGGACAGTTGTCCTTGCCGACCGTTGATGGTCACTGGAGCGCCGATGTAGAGTGAGTTGGGGTCTTGGACTGCTCGGATGAGTTTGTCGATACTGATGGTCTCGATTTGTTCAGGGTCTTTCTCTCCGTATGCATCGGCTGGAGCAATAACGACTTCCGTCTCCTTACCTTTCTTGGCTTCAGCAAGTGCTTCTTCAAAACCCGGAATAAGTTGGCCACCGCCAACAATGCAAACCATCGGCTCATAGGAACGGTTCTCTTGGTGTACTTCATGTTCTTTTGCGACTGCTTCACGTGTGGTCTCAATAAGATCTCCTGTTTCATTGTTGTAAAGTTCATAATCAACGTGGACAATTGTTCCGTCTTCCATAGTATTACCTCCCTTTCGGGTAGTCCGGCGACCGAAGCCCCCTTGATAATTGCATTGGCGGAGAAGTTGTTTACTCTTCTTCGTTAGATTCGACTTTGTGTTGCCTCAGTTGCCTGTTTTTATCAAAGTCTCCAAGAACAACCACACCCATTCCAATCAGCATCGTTACCCAGCCGAGCCACACAAGATGCGAAGCGGGTAAGTCGTAAACAGTAACTCGGACCAGTTCAATTGATTCTGGACCATCAAGAGCGGTTTGCTGCATCAAACCATTCGCCTGGCTACCATCAAAAATAAACACAATATCTCCGTTCCAACGACTCAATGTATCGACCTCTGAGCGCGAACGCGATTGAACAACAAAACCTGTATCTGTCGTGGTATCGAACCTCAACATGCCAGGTTCAACAGTTCCAATCTTTTCTCCAAGATTATCTCCATCAAGAGCATACACATCGATTTGAATGCCAACATAACCGTCTCCAACCTCCAAATCATCGGAAGTCATTCGCAAACCGGTAAATTCGTACCCGTAATTTCCATGAATCACCGCTTCATCCTTCACCATAGTCACCCGGTGACTGGCATCTCCTCTATCGACCAATACTGTAGTGTAGACGTGACCTATCAAAAGAAGCAGTAAACCAAGGTGAACCAGATGAGCACCGAAGGGGATTCGCTTCCATATTGGCTTCTTGTTACGCTCAATTCCTTGGGTAACAATGACTTCCTTTAGCATAGGTACGATGACCAAAAGAACGATTGGCAATGTAAGCCATGCAAGCACACCTCTTACAATCAATGCAGACATTGCAGTACTGGAATCCATTCCGAAAGCAGAAGGTTGCAATATCGAGAGAATAACCGAAATCAGCAATGTACCGGTGAGCAGCCAAACATTTCTCCGAGCCTCATG
>MDSV01210227.1_pt1 | contig 14054 bp, 9 predicted proteins | sample 810851 | NCBI WGS metagenome assembly MDSV01 (sample SAMN05326640, study PRJNA326480) | marine metagenome | isolation source: seawater | place: Atlantic Ocean: North East | collected 2012 | reverse complement strand
TACTTCTGCAACAAAAAAAGGTTGGGATAAAAATCTTTGAATTTTTCTTGCTCTTGCAACTGTCAACTTATCTTCCTCTGACAACTCATCCATACCAAGAATTGCGATAATGTCTTGTAGAGATTTATAAGCCTGAAGAATTCTTTGAACTTCTCTTGCGACTCTGTAATGCTCATCTCCAACAACTCTTGGATCAAGTATTCTAGACGTTGAGTCAAGGGGATCTACTGCTGGGTAAATTCCAAGTTCAGCTATTTGTCTGGATAATACAGTGGTAGCGTCAAGGTGCGAAAATGATGTTGCAGGAGCGGGATCAGTTAAATCATCTGCAGGAACATAAATAGCTTGCACTGATGTGATAGATCCTTTTCCAGTTGATGTTATTCTTTCTTGTAAATTTCCCATATCTGTAGCTAATGTAGGTTGATAGCCAACAGCAGATGGTATTCTTCCTAATAACGCTGATACCTCTGACCCTGCTTGAGTAAATCGAAATATGTTATCAACGAAAAATAAAACATCTTGACCTTCTTGATCTCTAAAATATTCCGCTACTGTTAGTCCAGTAAGAGCGACTCTTGCTCGAGCCCCTGGAGGTTCATTCATTTGTCCATAAACTAATGCTGCTTTAGAACCTTTGCCATCTTTTTTTATAACTCCAGACTCAATCATCTCGTGATATAAGTCATTTCCTTCCCTTGTTCTCTCACCAACTCCTGCAAAGACTGAAAAGCCACCATGAGCTTTTGCAATGTTGTTGATCAATTCCATTATTGTTACAGTTTTACCAACGCCTGCTCCTCCAAATAGACCAATTTTTCCCCCTTTTGCATAAGGTGCAAGTAAATCTATTACTTTAATACCTGTGACAAGAATTTCAGTTTCAGTTGATTGATCTGTAAACTTTGGCGACGGCCTATGTATTGGCCACTTTTCTTTAGTTTTTACATCTCCCTTTTCATCAATGGGTTGACCTATTACATTTATAATTCTACCTAATGTTTCAGGGCCAACAGGAACGCTAATTGGTGCTTCGGTATTCAATACCTTGTCACCTCTTTTTAGGCCCTCAGTTGAGTCCATAGCAATAGTTCTAACACTATTTTCGCCCAAGTGTTGGGCTACTTCTAAAATTAATTTGTTACCAGAGTTATTCGCTTCTAAAGCAGTATAAATTTCTGGTAATTCATTTTCAAATTTAACATCAACTACTGCACCAATTAATTGAGTAATGACACCTTCTTTGCTAATCATAAACTTTCCGCTCCAGAAATAATTTCTATTAATTCTTTTGTTATAGAAGCTTGCCTACTTCTATTATAATTTATTGTAAGCTTTTCAACAAGGTCGCCTGCATTTCTAGTGGCATTATCCATAGCTGTCATTCTAGAACCTTGCTCACTAGCTGCGTTTTCTAAAAAAGCTTTAAATATTTGAGTAGACACATTTTTTGGCAAAAGATCTTCTAATATTTCGTCTTCGTCTGGCTCAAATTCATACAATGCAGAATTTAAATTTTCATTTTCATCTTTTTTTACATCTGATGGAATTATTTGTTCAACTTGTGGTATCTGTGTTATTACATTTTTGAAATTATTATAAAAAATAAAACATTTATCAAACTGTTCTTGATCGTATAATTCAATAACTTTTTTTCCTATTTCATCAGCCTCATTAAATGAAATTTGTTTTTTTTCTTTAAAGCTTTTCTTTTCAATTATGTGGTCTCCAAATTCAGTTTTGATTTGGTCATACCCTTTGCTTCCCACTGTGATAATTTTAAGTTCTTTCCCCTCATTAATTATTTTTCTAAAATAGTTCTTTGCCAGCTTGCAAATGTTAGAGTTAAATCCTCCACATAAACCTCTATCAGCAGACATTACCACGCAAAGATGAGTTTTATCTTTGCCATTTCCAATAAGTAGCTTTGGAGCGTTAGTTTCATTAGATATAGATTTAGTAAGATTCAAAATTATATTTTTCAATTTTTCACTGTAGGGTCTACCTTTTTCTGCGTTTTCCTGGGCTTTTTTAAGTTTCGCTGCAGCGACCATTTTCATAGCTTTAGTAATCTTTTGCGTTGACTTAACACTTTTTATTCTTTTTTTTAAATCATCAAGACTAGGCATTTTTATTTCTTATTTTTCAACCCCTCAATAATTTCAATTAATTTATTCTTTTCGGTATCTTCAAGTTTTCCCGTAGAATTTATATTATCAATAATCTCAGGTTGTTCGTTTTTAACTTTATCGAGTAAATCTGCTTCAAATTTCTTGATTTTATTAAGTTCAATATTATCAAGATATCCACCTACACCGGTAAATATAGAAATAACTTGCTCTGCTACAGTTAAAGGTGAATACTGATTTTGTTTTAGCAATTCAGTAAGTTTAGATCCTCTGTTCAAAAGTTTTTGAGTTGAAACATCCAAATCAGAACCAAATTGAGCAAAAGCGGCCATTTCACGGTATTGAGCTAATTCTAATTTAATTGACCCAGCTACTTTTTTCATTGCTTTTGTTTGAGCTGCAGATCCAACCCTTGAAACCGATAATCCCACGTTTACAGCGGGCCTGATCCCCTGATTGAATAATTCAGTTTCTAAAAATATCTGTCCGTCTGTGATTGAAATAACATTGGTTGGAATATAAGCAGATACGTCACCTGCTTGAGTCTCAATAATTGGGAGAGCTGTTAAAGATCCGCCTCCATTTTTTTCATTAAGTTTTGCAGCTCTCTCTAAAAGTCTGCTATGCAAATAAAATACATCACCAGGATATGCTTCTCTTCCTGGTGGCCTTCTTAATAGTAGTGACATTTGTCTATAAGCAACTGCCTGTTTTGATAGATCATCATAAATTATTAATGCATGCATGCCGTTATCTCGAAAAAACTCACCTATCGTGCAGCCAGTATATGGAGCCAAAAATTGTAAAGGCGCGGAGTCAGAGGCTGTTGCAGAAACAACTGTAGTATATTTCATTGCACCTGCATCCTCTAAGGTTTTTACAATTTGCGCTACTGTAGATCTTTTTTGACCAATGGCCACGTATACGCAATAAAGTTTTTTCTTTTCATCGCTAGACTCATTTATTGCTTTTTGATTTATTATTGTGTCAACTGCAACAGCAGTTTTTCCTGTTTGTCTATCTCCAATAATAAGTTCTCTTTGTCCTCTTCCAATTGGTATTAAGGTGTCAATAGCTTTAAGACCTGTTTGCATCGGCTCATTAACCGATTGACGCGGAATAATACCGGGAGCCTTTACCTCAACTCTTTTCCTTTGTATCTTTGTTGATAAATTTCCCTTTCCATCAATTGGCACACCTAGACCATCTACTACTCTACCTAATAATTCTTTACCAACTGGAACATCTACGATTGAATTTGTTCGTTTAACTGTATCGCCTTCTTTTATTTTTCTATCATCACCAAAAATTACTACTCCTACATTATCGCTTTCAAGATTTAGTGCCATACCCTTTGATCCGTCGTTAAATTCTACCATTTCTCCAGCTTGTACGTTATCTAAACCATAGACTCTCGCAATACCATCTCCAACTGTGAGCACCTTGCCTACTTCTGAAATTTCAGCTTTCTGACCAAAATTTTTAATTTGTTCTTTAAGCAATTTTGTAATTTCTGAGGGATTTATTTCCATTTTAATTATTTACCATTATATGTTTTAGCTTTTTTAGTTTGTTTTTCAACGAAGTGTCTATCAATAAACTGCCAAGTTGTAGCTTAATACCGCTAATTAAGCTTTTATCAGTTTTATAAGTAAAGTCTATTTTCGATTTAATAGACTTAGAAATTTCTAAGTTAATTTTTTCTCTTTCTGCATCAGTAAGATTTTTAGATGAAATAAGCTCTGCAACAATTTTACCTCTTTTTTTTGAGCTTAAATTTATAAATTTATCTAAGATTCTATCTAAAAAATAAATTCTTCTTTTTTCTATTATTAAATTTAAAAAATTAATTAAAATTTTATTAAAACTCATTATTTTTGATATCTCAGTGAAAACTTGTTTTTGTACTTTGGGTTGATTTGTTGGATCTTTGAGAAAATTTGCAAAAATATCGTTTTTTTCACAAGTTTTTAAAAGAAGAGATACTTGTTTTTCGATATTATCAAGTTCTGAATTTTCTTTTGCAAGCTCAAACAGAGCTAAAGCGTAACGCTCTGATGTCTCATTTGAAAATGTTTTTACTCCGCTCAATTTTAATCCTGTTTAAGAATAATATAAGAAATATCAGGTCCTAACACAGCTAATAAGCCCCTTCAAGATGATATATTAAATTTATGTGAAATTTATTGGATCCACATCAACTGTAAGTTTAATTTTACTCGAAATTTTGAGATTTCCCAAAATTTTAGCTAGCTGAATTTGGCATATATTTTTAATACTAGATCTTATTAATAATCTGGTTCTAAATTTTTTTTTTTTCTTCAAAATTGGCGACTCGACAGGTCCTAGTATTTGCACATTATTTAATTGTTCTATCTTTTTCTTTATTTCTATTGCACCTTTGTAACTATACTCTTTTGAATTGGAGGAAATAATTAATGATATTAGTCTAGAAAACGGGGGTAAATTATTTTCTTTTCTTAATTTTAACTCATTTAAGAAAAACTTTTCAGGGTTGTTTTCAAGTACATCTTTAAGAACTTGATGATTTGGGTTTATTGTTTGATATATAATAATAGAATCATTGCTAAATCTTCCAGCTCTACCACTTAGCTGATTGTAAAGCTGTATATTTTTTTCAGTAGTTCTGAGGTCATATCCTTTCCCTGAAAAATCAGCATCAATAACGACGATGCAATTCAGTTTTGGAAAATTGTAGCCTTTAGAGATCATTTGAGTGCCTACTAGAATATCTATTTTTCTCTCGCTTATTTGACTAATAAAGCTTTCAGCCTGTTTTTTTTTATTTAAATAATCGCTAGAAAATATTCTTATTTCTTTATCTGGAAAAATATCTTTTAGTTCATCAAAAACCTTTTCAACACCGGGTCCATACATATAAAAATCACAATCTTTATTTTTTTCAGTACAAAGTCTTTTTTTTTCACCTTTGTGTCCACAATGATGACAAATTAATTTTTCTGAAATTTTATGGTAAGTTAAATATACTGAACAGTTTGGACAAACATGTCTAAAACCACAGGTTTTACAAATTAAAAATGGAGCATAACCTCTTCTATTAAGGAAAAAAAGTATTTGATTGTTTTTTTCTAAATATTCTTTAACAATTTCTATTGTTTCATTAGAAATTGATTTTTTATTATTTTTTTTAATATCAATTTTTACAACTCTTGTTTTTGGTAATGGATAATTTTCGTAACGTTTTTTTAGTTCTATTTTTGTATATTTTTTTTTAATTATATTATTAAAAGTTTCTAAAGAAGGAATTGAGGTTATAAGATGTATTGGTATGTTTTCAATAGAAGCTCTTGAAATTGCCATATCCCTCGCATTATAAATAACAGTTTCTTCCTGTTTATATGATGAGTCATGTTCTTCATCCACAATTATTAAACCTAAGTTTTTAAAAGGTAAAAATAATGAAGATCTTGCACCTAATACTATTTTAGTATCATTGTTTAAAATTGAAAGCCATATTTCTTCCTTTTGTTTTTTGGTAATTTTTGAATGCCATATAGAGGGTTCGTATCCAAAAAAAGACTTAAATCTGTTTTTGAATTGAGTGGTGAGGAATATCTCAGGAATTAAAATTAAAACCTGTTTATTTTCTTTTATAATCTTTTTAATTCTTTCAAAGTAAACTAAAGTTTTTCCTGAACCGGTGACACCTAATAAAACTGAGACATTAAATTTATTTTTAATTTTTGCAAGATTTTCTAGAGCATTTTTTTGATCTTTGTTGAGGTTGTATTTTGTAGTTTCTAAGTTTGTTTTTAAAAGATTAGTTTTTTTTCTCTCGAAATTTTTTAAATTTCCTAAACACATTTTTAAAATCATCCCTTTTGGTACAAGATTGTAAACTGAGAACCAGTTTATAAATTTTATTAGCTTAGTATTTAAGTTTAAATTCTTTATTTTCCTTTCTATTTTTTTTAGTTTAATTTTTTTTTTAGTTGAATTAACTTTGTCCCATACTACTCCTATCTCCTTTTTTTTTCCAAAAGGAACAATTACGATATCGCCCTGCTTTAAACTGTTAGTAAAGTTTGAATTATTTAGATAAGTAAAAGGATGATCAAATATTTTAGGTAATAAAACGGGAACTTCCATAGTTTAATTTTATTAAATTTTCTTACAATTAGAAATGAATTGGTCGTTTATCAACAGCTAATGCAGCTTCTTTAATAGCCTCTGTATGGGTAGGGTGTGCATGGCAAGTTCTAGCAATATCTTCAGCGCTTGCACCAAATTCCATAGCTAAGGCCATTTCAGCAATCATGTCTCCACAATGTGGTCCGATAATATGAACACCCAAAACACGGTCAGATTTTTTATCAGCTAAAATTTTTACAAAGCCCTCTGTCTCATTATTAACCTTAGCTCTTGAATTTGCTAAAAAAGGAAATTTCCCAACTTTATATTCAATAGAGTCTCTTTTTAATTGTTCTTCAGTCTTACCTACGTATGCAACCTCGGGTGAGGTATAAATTACTCCGGGTATCACATCATAGTTTACATGTCCTGACTGCCCAGCCAAAGACTCTGCAACTGCAATACCTTCTTCCTCGGCTTTGTGAGCTAACATTGGTCCATCTATAACATCACCTATTGCATAAATATTTTGTAAATCTGTTTGAAACTTTTTGTTAACTTTAATTCTTCCTTTTTCATCTTTTTTGATGCCTACTTTGCCTAAATTAAGACCTTCAGTGTAAGGTTTTCTTCCGACTGCAACCAAAGCCTTATCTGCAGATATTTTGAATTTTTTTTCATTTGTTTGATACGAAATCTGAACCTGTGTCCCTGTGTCTTTAATTGATAAAACTTTCGAATTTAATTGAAACTTAATACCTTGTTTTATTAAAATTTTTTTAAATTCTTCGGATATTTCTCGATCCATTCCCGGTGTGATAAATGGTAAATTTTCTATCACAGTTACTTCAGCCCCTAATCTTTTCCACACAGATCCCATTTCTAACCCTATATATCCTCCGCCTATAACTACTAAAGATTTTGGCACTGAGCTAAGAGATAGCGCTGCTGTAGATGATATTATATTCTTTTCATTGATTTCTATGCCCGGGAGAGATGACGGAAACGACCCGGTAGCAATCACAATATTTTTAGTGTTATAAGATGTTTTTTTACCCTCGTCGTACACAACAACATTCTGGCTTGAAAAAATTACTCCTTTTCCTTTGATATAAGTAACTTTATTTTTTTTAAATAAAAATTCAATACCTTTGGTTAAGACTTGAACGGACTTATTTTTATTTTTCATCATCTTATCTATGTTTAACTTAATATTGGATACTTCTATTCCTTGATCAAAAAAATTTTTTTTTGCTTTATGGTAATTTTCAGAAAGATTCAGTAAACTTTTTGATGGAATGCATCCTACATTAAGGCAGGTCCCTCCTAGTGATCCTCTACTTTCAATACAAGCTGTTTTAAGTCCTAGTTGAGAAGCTCTGATAGCACAAACATATCCTCCTGGACCACCTCCGATAACTATTAAATCAAATTTATCACTCATAATTTACAAATTTAAAAATAATCTTTTTGGTTGCTCTAGTGAGTCCTTTACTATTTTTAAAAAAGACACGGCCTCTTTACCATCTATAATTCTATGATCGTAAGATAATGCTAAGTACATTACTGGTCTAATAACAATTTCCCCGTTTTCAATAACTGGTCTTTCTATAATGTTATGCATTCCTAACACAGCTGATTGAGGAGGATTAAGTATTGGTGTTGATAACATTGAGCCATAAATACCTCCATTCGTAATAGTAAAAGTTCCACCTTGGAGGTCTTCAATTGTTATTTTTCCATTTCGTGCCTTCTCACCCATAGAACTAATCTGTTTTTCAATTTCTGCAAAAGAAAGTTCATCTGAGTTTTTTATAACTGGAACTACAAGACCTTTATCCGTTCCAACAGCAATGCTTATATTATAATAGTTTTTATAAACAATTTCATCTCCTTGTATCTCGGCATTGATTGCTGGATAATTTTTTAGTCCGATAATACAAGCCTTGACGAAAAACGACATAAATCCAAGTTTCACCGAATATTTATCTTGAAACTCTTGTTTATAGTCACTTCGCATCTTAATAATCTCATGCATATTTATTTCATTAAAAGTTGTAAGCATCGCAGCTTTTTCTTGAGCTTCTTTTAATCTTTTTGCTATAGTTAATCTTAATCTAGTCATCTTTATTCTTTCCTCTGGACCATGTGCTGCTCTTCGCTCTGAGGGAGCTGGCTTGACACCCATCAATCGCATTACATCTTCTTTTAATACAAGTCCTTTTTTTCCACTTCCTTCAATTTTTTCAATATCAATATTGCTTTCATGAGCAAGTTTTCTTGCGGAGGGGGATACTCTAAGCTCATTATAAGAAGTTTTATTTTTATTAACTTTTTTTTCTATAACACCTTTTTTTTCTACTACTTCGCTACTATCTTCATGAACATTGTCTAACACTAGGGGTTCTTCATCAAAAACTTTTTTTTCTTCTTCAAGAACTAAAGGTTCAACTTTAATTTTTTTTTCTTCAGTTGTTTTTTTTATTTTGGGTGGTGTATATTTTTTTTCTTTTTGTGTATTATCAACTTTTGGAACAGAGGATTTTACATTAGAAATAGATCCTAACAAAGCACCGACATTCACTGTTTCACCTTCTTTCGCTGAAATATTTTCTAATATTCCATTTGAAGGGGACGGGACTTCGACGTTAACTTTATCAGTTTCTAATTCAACTAATGGTTCATCAGATGTTACTTTATCACCTTTATTTTTAAGCCATTTAGCAACTGTAGCTTCTGTTACTGACTCTCCAAGTGTAGGTACGACAATTTTTTCTGACATTAATTAATGTTTCCCAACTACCTTTTCTAATATTTTTTTTTGTTCTGCAAGATGTTTATTGTAATTTCCGGTCGCAGTTGTGGATGAGGCGTTTCTTCCAATATATTTTACTCTAATTTTTTTAAATTCAATTATATCTAGTGTTCTATCAATGTAGTTTCTTACAGTATTCCATGCGCCCATATTTTTGGGTTCTTCTTGACACCAAATAAACTCTGCATTTTCGTATCTTTTTAAAATTTTTGCTAATGTTTTTGCTGGAAAAGGATATAATTGTTCAATTCGAATAAATGTCACTTTATCATTTTTTGATTTTTCTCTTGCCTCTAATAAATCAAAATAAATTTTTCCAGAACATAAAACTACCTTTTCAATATTTTTATCCTTTTTTAATTCTATTATCTTAGAATTTTTTATATAAGCATGGTCCTCAAGGACTCTATGAAAACTATTTTTTTTTAAAAAATCATCTATCGATGAAACACATCTTTTGTTTCTTAACAAAGATTTTGGAGTCATTACAATCAAAGGTTTTCTAAATGCTCTATGCATTTGTCTTCTTAATGCGTGAAAATAATTTGCTGGGGTGGTACAATTAACAACTTGGATATTTTCACCAGCACACATTTGTAAAAATCTTTCCAATCTTGCTGAAGAATGTTCTGGTCCCTGGCCCTCATATCCGTGTGGTAACAATAAAACTATACCACTAGCTCTTCCCCATTTAGATTCTCCTGAAGTGATAAATTGATCTATAATTACTTGGGCTCCATTTGCAAAATCTCCAAATTGTGCTTCCCATAATACTAACGTCTCTGGTTCTGATAATGAATAACCGAATTCAAAACCTAATACTGCTAGTTCTGAGAGCAAACTATCTATAACTTCAAATTTTTTCTGCTTTTTGCCTAAGTTGTTTAGAGGAACATATCTTTCATGATTTTCTTGATTTCTTAATACAGAGTGACGCTGACTAAATGTGCCTCGTGCAGAATCTTGGCCAGATAATCTTACTGAAAAGCCATCAATTAATAATGTGCCAAAAGCCAATGACTCCGCTGTTGACCAATCTATTGGTGCTTCCTCCGTAAATATTTTTTGCTTTTGTTGTAATATTTTAACTAAAGTTTTGTGAATACTAAAGTCTTTAGGTATTTCTGACAATTTTTTTCCTACATTAATTATCATTTTTTTATCTACTCCACTAACACCTCGCTTATCTTTACCTAAACCTGGTTTGAATCTTGACCATACCCCATCAAACCATTTCAATTCAGATTTATAATTTTTTGATGAGTTAAACTCATTTTCTAAAAATTTTTTAAATTCATGTTTTTTTTGATCTATTTGCGTCTCATTCAATAAGCCCTCGGAAGAAATTTTTTTACTGTAAATTTTTAAAGTTGTCGGATGAGATCTTATTTTTTTATACATTATTGGTTGCGTAAATGAGGGTTCGTCTCCCTCATTATGTCCATACCTTCTGTAACAAACCATATCAATAACTACATCTCTGTTAAATTTTTGTCTGTACTCTGTTGCTATTTTTGCACAATGGACTACTGCTTCGGGATCATCTCCATTAACATGAAAAATTGGAGCTTGGGATAATTTTGCAACATCCGAAGGATAAGGTGAAGACCTCGCATATCTTGGAGCTGTGGTAAAGCCTATCTGATTATTAACAATTAAATGAATTGTTCCTCCAATATTATGGCCTGGTAGTCCAGACATAGCAAAACATTCAGCAACTACACCTTGCCCTGCAAATGCAGCATCACCATGAATTAAAACAGGAACAACTGACTTTCTGCTTGGATCATTATGAAAAAATTGTTTAGCTCTCACTTGGCCAAGGACAACAGGATTTACAGCTTCTAGGTGAGAGGGATTATCTGTTAAACTAATATGAACAATGTTTCCATCAAATTCTCTGTTAGAAGAGGCTCCCAAATGATATTTTACATCTCCCTCAAAATCTTCTTTTGCAGATATGCCTTTACCAAAAAACTCACTAAAAATTGCTTGATAAGATTTTCCCATTACATTTGCAAGAACATTAAGTCTTCCTCTGTGGGGCATGCCAATTTTAATTTCTTTGACTCCTAAATTTCCCCCTCTTTTTATTATTTGCTCAAGGGCAGGTATCAACGACTCTCCGCCATCTAAACCAAACCTTTTTGTTCCAACAAATTTAATTTGTAGATAATTTTCAAATCCTTCAGCTTCAATAATTTTATTAAGGATAGCTTTTTTTCCATTATCAGTAAAATTTACTTCTTTTTCTGGACCCTCAATTCTGTTACGCACCCAGGCTTTTTCATCAGGATCACTCATATGCATAAACTCATAGCCGATAGTTGAACAATAAGTTTTTTTAAGTATTTGCAATATCTCTTTGAGGCTGCCGTATTGTAAGCCTAGAACACCATCCAAAAATATTTTTCTGTTATAATCTTTTTTTTCAAAACCATAAGTTTCAGGTTTTAACTCTGGATGCTCCTCTTTTCTTTGTAAATTTAATGGATCTAGATTTGCTGTTAAGTGACCTCTAATTCTATAAGCTCTAATTAACATTATTGCTCTTACTGAATCTTTAGATGCCTGTTTACTCGAATTTAGATCAGGTATTTCTTCAACTTTTTTATTTTTTAAGGAATTTTCAACAAATGAAATATTAACTTTTTTTGGGCTCCAACTTGGACCTTTAATATTTTTTATAATGTTTTTAGAGTCTTCCTTAAGACCGTCAAAAAATTCAATCCAATCTTTTGGTAATAAATCAGGATTCTGAAGATAGAGTGAATAATATTCCTCAATGTAATCACTATTAACTCCAGTTAAAAAGGATGTTTTTTTAAATGTTTGATTGCTCTTATCGACTGACATCGTTTTCTAATAATATCACAAATACTCTAAAATCAAGCTTTTAGTTTTTCGTATAGCGTTCTTCCTATATCTGCTGGAGATTTTGAAATAGTTATTCCTGCTGATTTCATCATCTCTATCTTGTCATTTGCACCACCTTTACCACCAGATATTATTGCACCTGCATGCCCCATTCTTCTGCCTGGCGGAGCAGTCAATCCTGCTACAAAACCGACCATTGGCTTTTTAATTTTTGATTTTTTTATAAATTCTGAGGCTTCTTCCTCTGCTGTTCCACCTATTTCTCCTATCATAACAATGGATTTTGTCTCATCATCTTTTAAGAAAAGTTCAAGACAATCGATAAAATTTGTTCCATTAATCGGGTCTCCTCCTATACCGATACATGTTGACTGACCTAAACCATTTGACGAAGTTTGAGCGACAGCCTCGTATGTCAAGGTTCCAGATCTTGATACAATTCCTACTGATCCTTTTTTATGAATGCTTCCAGGCATAATTCCAATCTTACACTCATTTGGCGTTATTACTCCAGGACAATTAGGGCCAACCAATCTTGTTTTACTTTGCTTTAAAAATTTTTTTACATTTATCATATCGATAATAGGAATTCCCTCTGTTATACAAACAACCAAATCCATTTTAGATTCTATTGCTTCTATTATAGCTGATGCTGCAAACTTAGGGGGAACGTAAATCATCGTGGCTGTTGCATTAGTTTTTTCTTTCGCCTCTGATACAGAATTGAAAACAGGTAAGCCCAAATGTGTTTGTCCACCTTTTTTAGGGGTTACGCCTCCCACCAATTGAGTTCCATATTTTAGAGCTTGCTCAGAATGAAAAGTTCCATGCGCTCCAGTAAAACCTTGGCAGATAACTTTTGTATTTTTATTAATCAATATTGACATTTATTTTATAGCTTCCACTATTTTTTTTGCAGCATCATTTAGGTCAGAAGCAGATAAAATTTTAAGCCCTGAGTCATCTAAAATTTTTTTCCCTTCTTCGAAATTAGTTCCGGCTAGTCTTACAACTAATGGAACATCTAATTTAGTTTCTTTAGCAGCCTCAACAACTCCTTGTGCTAGAACATCACATCTCATTATTCCACCAAAGATATTTATAAGGATACCCTTAACATTTTTGTCTGAAAGTATAAGCTTGAAAGCTGCTGATACTTTTTCTTTTGACGCTCCTCCACCTACATCTAAAAAATTTGCAGGTTCCTTGCCATAGAGTTTTATTATATCCATTGTTGCCATAGCTAAACCAGCACCGTTTACCATGCAGCCAATGCTTCCTTCTAATTTTATATATGCTAAATCATGTTTGCTTGCTTCAATTTCTTTTGGATCTTCTTCGTTCAAGTCTCTCAGCTTTAATATTTCTGGTCTTCTAAAAAGAGCATTGTCATCAAAATTTATTTTAGCATCTAAGCAAATTATTTTACCAGTTTTAGTAATTATCAATGGATTGATCTCTATTAAGCTAGCATCTTTGGAGATTAAAGTTTTGTACAAAGATTTTATTAAATTAAATCCCTCTTCTTTTTGGTGATTTGTCAGCTCAAAGGGTCTTAAAATTTTTTCAATATCGTTTTTTCCAATCTCTTTTGAAAATTCTACCCTCGTGGTAATAATTTTTTTTGGTTTTTTGATTGCTACTTCCTCAATATCCATTCCGCCCTCTTTGCTGCTTATAAATGCTATTTTGGAACTTTGTCTATCAACCAGACATGAAAGATAATACTCGTTTTTAATATCCGATGCTTCTTCAACGTAAAGTCTTTGCACTTTTTTTCCCTCATTACCAGTTTGTGGAGTTATTAACTTTTTTCCTAGTAAAATTTTGGCCTCTTTTTTTAATTCATCAACGCTGTTTACTAATTTTACACCGCCAGCTTTACCCCTCCCTCCGGCATGAATTTGAGCTTTTAAAACAAATTTTTTTGTTTTTAATTCTTCAATTTTTTCATCAATATCACTTAACTTATAAACAACTATACCTTTTGAAACTGGGGCACCAAATTCTGATAATAATTCTTTAGCTTGATGTTCGTGTATATTCATAAAAATTACTTGTAATATAGTTTAAATTTGATTTAAGTAGATACATTCAAATGCGAATTAGATCAAACGTCT
>MDSV01035746.1_pt1 | contig 14055 bp, 11 predicted proteins | sample 810851 | NCBI WGS metagenome assembly MDSV01 (sample SAMN05326640, study PRJNA326480) | marine metagenome | isolation source: seawater | place: Atlantic Ocean: North East | collected 2012 | reverse complement strand
CTTGCCGTTTTTTTTACGTTTAGTATTTGGTAGTTTGCGTTTTTATTAAACCCATACGTAAGAAAGTTTTTATTTTTTGATTTATTTAACAAATGCTTTATATCTTTATTGTCAGAACAAACAATACACTTTCCATAAGAAGGAGTTTTTTCGATAAAAGAAAGAAAATTATTTTTAAGTTTCTCAAAACTTCCATAAAAGTCTAAATGTTCTCTATCTATGTTTGTTATAATAGAATAGGTTACAGGTAATTTTAAAAAACTACCGTCTGATTCATCTGCCTCTATAACTGCCCACTCACCCTTTCCTAGTCTAGCTGTATTTTTTAATGCATTTATAACACCTCCATTAATTATTGTTGGGTCTAAACCTGAATCAGCTAAAATATTTGAAATTAAAGATGTTGTAGTAGTTTTGCCATGTGAACCCGTAACAACTATATTTTTTTTAAGAGACACAATATTCGCTAACATGTCCCCTCTTTTAAAAACTGACAATTTTTTTTTTTTAGATTCTATAAGTTCTTTGTTATTTTTTTTAATAGCAGAAGAAATAACAATCATTGTTGCATTTTTTATATTTTTTATATTATGATTTAAATAAACTTTGATACCTGCTTTAATAAGTCGTTCAGTCGTTTTATTGCTATTTAAATCACTACCTTGAACTTTAAAACCCATATTATTCATGATTTGAGCCAGACCACTCATTCCTATTCCACCGATTCCAATAAAATGAATTATTTCATTACTAGCTAAATTAATTTTCATTATTATATAAAATCCTCAACACATTCTGTAATTTTAGTATAAACATTTTGGCTATCATTTTTTTTAATATTTTCTCTTATATTTTTTAGTGTTTTTTTATCTTCAATAATTTTAATAATTAAATTTGATAAGTTTGTAAAACTTATATTATGTTGTTCTACAATCCAGCAAGAACCCATATCTTCATAAAATTTTGCATTTAAATACTGATGGTTATCTATAGAATTTGGTAATGGTATAGCTATAAATGGCGTAGCTGTATACGCCAATTCTGCAAGGGTTGAGGCTCCACATCTAGAAATAGCTAAACTTGTTGAGGATATTAAATCTATAATATTGTCTGTAAAATCAAAAATTTTATTTTCAATATTATTTTTATTATAAAAGGCTTTAATTGAATCTTTTTGCAGTTTTGTGCATTGTTGTGCAATTTTAATATTATATCCTTTATCTTTTATTATTTTTATAGCTGGAGGTATAAATTTACCAAAAATTTCTGCTCCTTGACTACCTCCTAAAACCAAAATTGAAAGGCTGGTATTTTCATTTTTTGAAATAGCTGGAGAATATTCTAAAATATTACTACTTAAAATATGTCCAACTTGCTCAATTTTATGTGTATATTTTTTTGGAAAATTTATAGGGATTTTTGATCCTAAAAAAATTTTTTCACAAAAAGGTAATAAAATTTTATTAGCCCTACCTAATACAATATTATTTTCATAAATCATTAAAGGAATTTTAAAAATTCTAGAAGCTAAAGATATGGGAAATGAAACAAATCCACCTAACCCAAAAATTAAATTAGGTTTTTCTTTTTTTAAAATAATAATTGATTTTATTATAGAAAAAAAAATATCTACATAAGAAAATATTTTATTAAAAATATTTTTATTAGTAGGTGTTGAAGCATTAATTATGATTGACCTAAAATTTGTATTTCTTTTTAAAAATTTATCACCTTTATTGTCAGATACTAGTAAAACTTCGATTTTTTTACTGTCAAAATATTTCATAAGATTCATTGCAGGAAATATATGGCCTCCTGTTCCACCCGATGTAAAAATTATTTTTTTAGTCATTTTCAGAATCTCTTGCGGAGTCCTTTCTCGTAAAATTTAAAATGATTCCAGTTATAATTGAACTTCCGATTAAGGAGGAGCCACCATAACTTAAAAAAGGTAAAGTCATTCCTGTTGTGGGTAATAATCTAATATTAACTCCTATATGTATAAACGTTTGAATAATTAAAAGTGAAACTAGACCTATTAGTGCTAATTTTAAAAATTCATTTTTACTTAAAAAAACATTATTTAAAACTTTATAACCAATCAGCAAAAATATTATTATTATAAATAGAACAAAAAGTGCTCCAAATTCTTCTGAAATCACAGCAACTATATAATCTGTGTGAGCTTCAGGAACTTTATCTTTAAGAACTCCCTCTCCCATTCCTTGTCCGGTTAAGCCTCCTTGTTTTATTGCATCTAAAGCCTTTTGCGATTGAAAATTGTCTCCAGATTCAGGATTGAAAAAAGTTTTTAATCTTAAAATAATATAACCAAATTTAGATGGAAAAATATAAATCAAAGAAACTAATACTCCTAAAGTTGCAAATCCTAAAGCAATCAAAATATACATATTAAATCCAGCTGCGAATATCATTGTTAACCATGTAGCTACTAATAATAATGTTTGACCAATATCTGGTTGGTTAATTAGCAAAAGGACAATAAATAAAAGTGAAAAAAATGAAAGTAGATACCTGTAATAAATATTAATTTTATAATTCAAAACTATAATTTTAGCTACTAATAGTATGAATAATGGCTTAACTAATTCTATTGGTTGAAATTTAGGTAAAAAAAATAATTCTATCCATCGTTTTGATCCTTTAACTTCTTCACCTAAAATTGGAACCAATAAAAGCAAAAAAATTGAAATAAAAAATGAAGGTACTAAATATTTAATTATATTATTTTTATCCTGAATCGAAATTAAAATAAATAAAAATAAAGAAATTAAAACAAAAACAAAATGTTTTATAAAAAAAGAATAGGCTTCTTTATTAATTTTTTCAGCTGCAATTGAAGATGTTGATGTGTATGAAAAAAATAACCCTAGAAATAAAACAAACATAAAAAGGAATAAAATTTGCTTATCAATGTTTCTCCACCATTTTGCAAATATACTTGTATTTTTTCTATCAAAACTAAGCATGAAGTTTTTTTCTTAAATTTTTAAGTAATAAAATTTTAAATTGATTACCTCTTTCCTCAAAATTTGAAAATTGATCAAAGGATGATGCTGCTGGGCTTAATAGAACAGTATAACTATGATCAACTTTATTTTTTATGTCATTAAAAATTGATGAAAGTGCATTTTTTATGCTGTAAGAAATTTCATAAGAGATATATTTTTTAATTTGTTTAACAAAAAAAGGTGTATTTTTCCCTATAATATATGCTTTAGTAATTTTATCAGAAATATTATTTAAATTAAAAATATCTTTATCTTTTGGCGTTCCTCCAACTATCCAATATATATTATTATAATTCTTTAAAGATTGTAGACACGCATCAAAACTAGTTGCTTTTGAATCATTTACACAAATTAGCTTATCATTTGAAAAAACAATTTCTTGTCGATGTGGCAAACCTTTAAATTGATTTAACGCCTTAACTATAACTTTATCACTTATTTTAAAATTTTTTACAATTTGATAAGCAAAGGCTAGGTTTTCAACATTACCTCCGGTTTTAAAGTATTTGTTATTAATTTTTTTAAGTAAAAAACTGCAATTTGACTTATCAACTGTAATTACTTTTGATTTTAAATTTAAACGTTTAATAATCTTCTTAATTGATTTTGTGTGTATATTATCAGAGTTTATATATGAATAATCTGATTTATTTTGTGCAAAAAATATTTTTGATTTTATTCTTTTATAATTATTAAGTGTTTTATGTCTATCCAAGTGGTCTGTTGAAATATTTAATATTGCAGCATGTTTAGATCGAAATAATTTTGAATACTCTAGTTGGTATGAAGAAACTTCCAATATAAATATGTAATTTTTTTTATTTTTTTTAAAATTTAAAATAGGATTTCCGATATTACCTAAAGTAACTGCATTGTATTTTGCAGTCTTTAAAATTTTTTCTATTATTTTACACGTTGTTGATTTTCCATTAGTTCCAGTGATTGAAATAATTGGTATATTTTTATTTAATTCAAAAAATAAATCTAAATCTGTAATAATTTTTTTTGAATTTGTTTTTAGATATTTTCTTAATTTGCATTTATTTATATCTATGCCTGGACTAATAAAAATATAATCAATTAAATTTATATTTAACCAAAATTTTTTTATAACCACATTTGAATTTCTAATTCTCTTTCTAATTTTTAAATTATCATCCCAACAATATATCTCTATATTTTTTAATGCTTTTGCTACAGAGATTCCTGTTTTTCCCATGCCATAAATAGCAATTTTTTTATTTTTATATTTTTGTAAGACATCCATTAATTATCTTAGTTTTAATGTCGCTAAACCAATTAGTGCCAAAATTATTGATATAATCCAAAATCTAATTACGACAGTTGACTCTGCCCAACCTTTTTTTTCAAAATGATGATGTAGAGGGGCCATCATAAAAACTCTTTTTCCTGTAAGCTTAAAAGAAATAACCTGAATAATTACTGATGCTGTTTCGAGAACAAATAAACCTCCTATAATTCCTAAAACAATTTCGTGTTTTGAAATTATGCTTATAGCTCCTAAAGATCCACCTAAAGATAGTGAGCCTGTGTCTCCCATAAAAATTTTTGCTGGTGGTGCGTTATACCATAAAAATCCTAAACATGAGCCAACAATTGAACCACAAAAAATTGATGCTTCCCCAACATTAGGAATATAAGGTATTTGCAAATATTCAGAAAAAACTGTATTGCCTACCACATAACAAATTAAGGTAAAAGAAAGAGCAACCAACATTACAGGTACTGTTGCTAAGCCATCCAAACCATCTGTTAGGTTAACAGCATTTGAAGATCCGACAATTATAAATAATGTAAATGGAATAAAAAACAAACCTAAGTTAATAACTACATTTTTAAAAAAAGGAAAATAAAGATTTTTAAGATGTTCGTTATCTCCAAATTTAGATAACAAAAGAATAGCTACTAAAGAAAGAATAATTTGAAAAAAAATTTTCATTCGAGACGAGATTCCTCTTGAATTATTATGTTTAATTTTTAAATAATCATCAACAGCACCAAGCAAACCAAAACTTGTAGCAACCATTAATAAAACCCAAATATAAGGATTTCTAAGATCAGCCCAGAGTAAAGTTCCAAAAAGAATACCTATCAAAATAAGAACACCACCCATTGTGGGTGTTCCTGATTTTTTAATTATGTGGTCTATAGGTCCATCTTCTCTTATTGGGCCAGTAATTTTATGATTTTCAATAAATTTTATAAAAGTTCCCCCAATTAAAAAAACTATTACCATGGAAGACATAACCGAAAGACCTGTTCTAAAAGTCAAGTAACGAAATACATTTAGTGCGGTAAACTGATCTACTAAAGAAATTAAAAAATTATATAGCATTCAAGATATCCTTTTTAATATTTTTTGATAATTGATTCAATCCTGTTGCATTTGAACCTTTTATCATAAGCAAGTCATTATTGCGTATTATTTTAATCAAGTAATTATAGGCATCATTAAGATTATCAAAAATTTTACCTTTCTTACTTGGTTTTAAATAACTAAAAGTCTTCTTTATATGGCTTCCATAAACAAAAACTTTATCAATATTCCCATTATTAATTAAGGTTGATAATGCAATATGTAACTTTTTTGATTTATTGCCTAATTCTAACATATCACCTAAAAAAACTAACTTTCGCTCATTATTTTTTCTTTTCATATAATTCATATTTTTAATAGCTGATAACATAGATAATGGATTTGCATTATAGCTTTCATCAATAAATTTAAATTTTTTATTAAATTTTTTAATTACTTTAATGTCACCTCTTCCAGAAGGAATTTTAAAATTGATGAATTTATTTTTTATAATGTTTAAATTTAAGTTCAACAGGAATAAGACAGAAATGCAGGCTAAAATATTACTTATAAAGTTTTCAGTAGAATGATTTGAATTAAAATAATAAACTATACCACGAACATTAATTTTTAATTTATAATAATTTTTAATTTTACTAATTCCCAATAAATAAACATCAGCTTTTTTTTTTGAGCTAAAAGAAAAAATCTCTACTTGTTTTTTTTTAGCTATATTTGATAAAAAAGTAAAAAATTTGTCATCTTTATTTAAAATTATTTTTCCATTTTCTACAATATTATCAATTATTTCACCTTTTGCTTTTGCTATATCTTTTAAAGTTTTAAAATTTTTAAAATGGGCACCTGAAATATTTGTAATAACTCCAATTTCTGGCTTAATTATTTTAGATAATTTATCTATTTCTCCTTTTTTATCCATTCCTAATTCAAATACGCCATAGTCAGTATTATTTTTTAGGCTACAAAGGCTCAATGGTACGCCTAATCTATTGTTATAAGAATGGGGTGATTGAACCGTGTTTCCATAATTTTTAAGAATAAAACCAGTTAAATTTTTTAATGTGGTTTTTCCAGCACTACCAGTTATTCCTATTATTTTAGCTTTAGAATTAACTCTTAAAGATTTAGCTAAATTATTAAGTGACAAAAAAACATTTTTAACTTTTATAAATTTTTTTTTAGGTATTTTTTTTATCGTTTTGTTTAATATTAATTTAGCAGCACCTTTTTTTATAGCCTCAACTGCAAATTTATGTCCATCAGTATTTTTTCCCTTAATAGCAAAAAAAAGATTGTTTTTTTCAATTGTTTTGGTGTTAATAGAAGCTCCACTATAATTTAAATTATTATCACTTAATAATTTTTGTAAAATTGAATCTTGATTATTTTTATTAAAAAAGGAAAATTTCTTTTTTTTAATTATTTTATTAATTACCTCTCTATCGGAAAACTTTTTATTTTTTTTTCTGTAAGTTTGTGTAGTTTCATGTCCTTTTCCTGATACTAAAAGAATTTCATTTGAACTTAATTGTTTTATAGCTTTTTCTATTGCTATTTTTCTATTTCCAACTTCAACTGCTTTTTTATTACATCCCTTTATTATTTGATGTCTTATTTTTTTTGGATTTTCACTTCTTGGGTTGTCATCTGTAACAAATACTTTATGACAGTATTTATTAGCAATTTTACCCATTATAAATCTTTTTTTTTTGTCTCTGTCTCCTCCACATCCAAAAACTAGTATAATTTTTTTACTAAACTGATTTTTTAAAGCAATTAAACTTTGTTCTAAAGCTTCAGGAGTGTGAGCGAAGTCTAATATTATATTTGAATTATTTTTCAAATTTGCAAGACACTCTAGTCTACCTGTAACTGGTTTAATTTTATGAATATTGTTTAAAATTTTTTCTTTACTTAATCCGCTTGAAAATGCAGCTAGAATTGCCATCAGTAAATTTTTTACTTGAAAATATCCTATAAGTGGAATTTTTAACGTAAATTTATCTCCATTAAATAAAATTTTAATTAATTGGTTATTTCCATCATACATATGACTTAAAACCTTTATATTTCCAGAATTTGTTCCAATTGTAATTTTTCTAATATCTCTTTTTTTAGCAATACTTTTTATTGATTTATATTCTTTGATTTCTTCATCGGTAATAATTATGGAATTTTTTTTAAGTAATTTTTTAAATAAATGCATTTTAGAATTAAAATAAGACTGCATATTTTTATGATAATCTAGATGATCGTGACTTAAGTTAGTAAAAATTCCTGTTTTTATTTTTATATTATCTAATCTCTTCTGATCTAAACCATGACTAGACGCCTCTAAAATTACATTATTAATTCTTTTTTTTTTAAAATTTTGTAAAACTTTATGTAAAGATAAAGAATCTATTGAGGTTAAATTTGTTTTTTTATTATAGTTTTTAGAAAAGATTCCAAGTGTACCGATAGATGCTACTGCAACTTTATTAAGATTTAATATTTGATAAAAAAAATTTACTACAGACGATTTTCCGTTTGTTCCTGTTACAGCTATAACGTTTGATGGTTTTTTGGGATAAAGATGAGCACAAGCTTTGGATAGTTCCTTCCTCACATCAACAACTTTTATTATTGGAGTCTTAAATTTTTTAATCTTTGTTTTTTTGTCAATAACAATTGCAGAAGCTCCTCTTGATATAGCTTCATTAATGAAATTATTTCCTGAAGTTTTTGTGCCTTTAATTGCAAAAAAAATATTTTTTTTTTTTACTTTTCGACTATCAAAAGAAATCCCATTTATGGATATTTTTTGATATTCCTTTCTTGTAGATTTAATTAGATTTTGTAAATACATTTAAAATTTATTTGAAGCTTGTAAGTTATTTATGGCTAAAATTGGACCAATTCTTTCTATAATTTTGCCAGCTACAACTACAGTATTCCAGCCTGATGTATTTCTCTTCTCCCCCTTATGCTTATAGCCTTTTGGAAATTTTTCTGAAGGTGGAAATTCATATACATAGTTGGGTGCTGGCTTGGGTTCATCTAACATTACAAATAAAACATACTTTGGTTTACTTGCGGGAAATAATGATACAAATGTATTTAATTTTGCGCTTGAATTATACTTTAATGCAGTGCCGGTTTTTCCACCTATTTCATAACCTTCAATATTAGCAAACTTTGCTGTTCCTTCTTTTGTGTTTACTACTTTTCGTAAAATTAAATTAATTTTATTACTTGTGCTTGTTGAGATTATTTTTTCTCCTTTTTGTATTAATTTTTTATCTTTTTTTAAAATAAATGGTTTTATTTTATAACCTCCATTTCCTAAAATTGCATAAGCTTTAGCTAATTGAAGTGGGGTTGTTGTGATTCCGTGTCCATATGATGCTGTAGCTAACTTACATTTTCCCCACTTAAATGGAATTGGAGTTCCAATTTCTTCTAGGTCAAAACTAATTTTGTTAAAAAGTTCTAGTGAGTTTAAAAAATCTTCATATTTTTTAACACCAATCTGTTGTGCTATACGAACAGAACCAATATTGGATGATCTAATTAAAATTTGTTCAACACTCAAATCTTCAGGTAGCTTATCGTGTTCACTAATAGTGTACTTATCGCAAGTTATACTGTTTTCCAAATTATTAAACACCGTACTAGAATTTATTACGTTATGTTCTAGGCCCGCTGCTACAGTAAAAGTTTTAAAAACGGAACCTAACTCATAAACACCAAGTGTGATTTTGTTTAAATAAGCCTCATTATTAATTGATGTCCTTTGATTCAAATCATAATCTGGCAAAGATATTAAAGATAATATTTCTCCACTATCAACGTTCATGAGAAGTGCGGCTGCACCGACTGAATTAAAATTTTCTTTAGCTCGAATAAGTTCTTCTCTTATCAAGTATTGTAAATTTAAATCTAATGTTAAAACTAGAGGTGAACTTCTTAATTCGGTAGCTAATAAATTTTTATCAAAAAACTTTTCAACACCAGATATTCCAATGTTATCATCATCTATTTGACCTAATATATGACTAAAAAGATTTTTATGAGGATAAATTCTAGCTTGTATTTCTTGAATATCTATAGCTTTGTTATTTAAACCTAATGACCAAAACTTATCTTTTTCTTCTTCTGTTATTCTTTTTTTATCTAAATAAAAAAATTTACCCTTTTTAAGTTTTTCTTTTATATTATCAGAATCTAAATTGGGGAATTTGAGTCTTAAATTAATTAAAAACTTCTCTTTATTAATAATAAACTGAGGTCTAATTCCTACTTTGTAAACATTTACATTTGTAGCAATTATATTTTTATTTCTATCAACAATATCTCTTCTTTCTTTATAAAAACTTGAATCATTATTAAATGAAAAATATTTTTTTTCTGGAAATAAAGATAAGTAAATTATTTTAAGACTAAAAATAACTATTAAACTAAAAAAAATAAAAAATAAAAAAGCAACTCTATTTAACGAAACTTTAACTTCTTTGGAGGTGTTATTTTCTATAATTTCAGATTCTATATAATCTTCAAAAAAAAAACTTTTTTGTCTAGAATTTTTATTTTTTCTAGTCATAAAAAGCTATCTACCTGGTACTATCGGTATTCCAAGAAAAACTTTAACAATCTGTATTCCAGCCCACTTTTGCATTTTACTAACGTCTATAGCTTTTTCGGGATTAGAATATAAAGTTTGTATATCATTTTTTGTTTTTTCAATTTTTTTTGCTATTCTAATTTTTATCACATCAGGTAACTCATCTGGCTTAGAATAAAGTTCTTGTAATTTTTTTAACTCTTCTTTTTTTTTCTTAACTATTTTTATAGTTTCAAGTTTTACAGTATTCTTAATTTTTTCACTTTTAGTTTTAGCAATTTCACTTTCACCCTTTATTTTTTTTGTGCCATTTAATGTTCCTATTTGCGAACTTTTATATGAAGAAAAATCATATTCTAAATATTTCTTTGCTAAAAATGAAATATTTTCAGGAGAAGTCAAAAATTCATGTTCAACAGTACTTTGATGAATATTAAATTTAAGTTTGTTTACGGAGGCTGTTAAATTGCTTATTTCTTTTTGTAATTCTCTTGTCTCATTTTTAATTGTAGAAACTACAAATAAACCTAAAATAAATACTGTTGCTAATATTGAATATTTTTGACGAGTGCTTACTAAATTCTTTTTGGGGATTGTTTTAACCCACCTGTTTCCATCTAACATATATTTTTCATCATTTGCTAGTGTATTTGATACAGGTAATGTGCTTGTCCATTTATTTGGATCAGTATTCATATTTTAGTTCCTTCAAGATTAAAGTAATTGACAAACTTATTATTAAATTCTTTAGGATAAAAAAATGGATTATCGTTTCTTATTGCATATCTTAGTTTTGCAGATCTTGATCGTACATTAAAATCTACTTCCTCTGAACTAGGTGTTAAAGGTTTTTTTGATAATGTTTTAAATAATCCAAATATTTTTTTGTTTAAAGGAAGATATCTTGAAGGATTATTTCTTATATTAGAATATAATTTAAAGAAATTTTTTACTATTTTATCTTCTATAGAATGAAAACTAACTATAACTAATATACCACCATTTGTTAATAATTTAGTAGCAGATATCAATCCAGAAATTAATTCTGTGATTTCTTTATTAACGTAAATTCTTATTGCTTGAAATGTTTTTGTTGCAGGATTTTTTTTATATTTTTTGTTTATTTTTTTTGCATCATGAATAATTTTGGTAAGTTCGTTTGCAGTTTCTATTGGCTTTTTATTTCTATATTTTATAATTTTATTTGCAATTGCTTTACCATCTTTTTCATCACCTAAAATTTTAATTATATTAATTAAAATTTTTTTATCTAATTTATTTACTACATCATAAGCTGAACAATTATTAATGCCCATTTCCATATTTAAAGGTCCATTTGATTTAAATGAAAAGCCTCGTTTATTGTCAGATAGTTGAAAAGAGGAAAGACCTAAATCAAAAATAATAGCTCGAGGTTTTAAATCAGCGCTTATTATTTTGCTTAAATCACTAAATTTATTTTCAAAGAAACTAAATCTTTTTGGAAATTTTTTTAATAAAAGATCAGCTTTTTTTTTAACTAAATTATCTCTATCTATGGCAAACACTTTTGTTTTTGGATAGCTCAATATTGCTTTTGAGTATCCTCCCCCGCCAAAAGTACAATCAATGAAAGTGCCACCATGTTGAGGGGAAATAATGCTTAATATTTGATCTAGCATCACTGGATGATGTTTTGTTTCTTCCAATGACATGGTGGCATTCATAAATATATTTACAATCTTTCATTAGGTTTTTTGTCTTCTTAAAAATGCTGGTATTTCAAAATCTTCCTCTGATTCAGAATTATCAAACATTTCTGGTTCAGAATTTTGAATATTTTCATCTTTTTTTAATAAATTTGGATCTTCAAACAATACATTTTCATTTTTGCTAACACTTCCTGAATGACCTTCTTCTTCACTAGAAAATAATTCAGGTGTTGCTAGTTCGATACTATCAACTTCAAAAGTTGGTTCTTCGCTATCCTGTGTTACTGTCGTATCTTTTATTTCTGTTGTATTTAAATAATTTACATTTTCTAAAGAAACATTTTCTATTTGAGAATGAGTATCGTCGTATTGTAATTCTCTTTCTTCGGTTGTGTTTTGTAATTCATTTTCTTTATTTATATCTATTTCATTTTCCATATTTAGAGCCGTTGCTCCATCTGTTGAGTTAAGAGCAGTTTGGTTCAATACTAAAGTTTTATTTAAATTTTCTGTGTAGCCAGTATTTCTATTTTGAATTCTATGAACCATACTAACAACAGGTTTTACTTGGGGTCCCTGGTTGTCTAAAGCTGTTGCAACTATTGAAACTCTCATCTTCCCTTGCATCTCTGAATCAGTTATTGCTCCAATAATTAGCTCCGCTTCTGGATCAACTTCAGCTCTAACTTTATTTACTGCCTCGTCTACTTCAAAAAGTGTAAGGTCTTTTCCTCCAGTAATATTTATTAAAAGTCCTTTTGCTCCTTTAAGTGAATATTCATCTATCAAAGGGTTTTTTAAAGCTGTATCAGCTGCTTCGGAAGCTCTTTTTTCTCCTTCGGCTTCTCCAGTTCCCATCATAGCCTTGCCCATTCCACTCATAACTGTTTCTACATCTGCAAAGTCTAAGTTAATTAAACCCGGTCTTACCATTAAATCAGTAACACTCTGAACTCCTTGCTGTAAAACTTTGTTTGATAAACTAAAAGATTCTTCAAAAGTAGTTTTTTCACTAGCTACTTTAAATAAATTTTGATTAGGAATTACTATATTTGTATCAACGTGTTTTTTAAGTTCCTCTAAACCTTGCAACGCTCTTCTCATTCTACTTGGTCCTTCATATGAAAATGGTAAAGTTACAACTCCCACCGTAAGAATATTTAATTCTTTTGCAGCTCTAGCAATAACATGTGACGCGCCAGTTCCAGTACCGCCTCCCATTCCTGCGGTAATAAAAACCATATTACTACCCTGTATAAAATTAATTATTTCATTTAAAGATTCATCTGCTGAAGCTTGACCTATGTCAGTTTTAGCGCCTGCACCTAAGCCTTTAGTTAAATTTGATCCCAATTGAATTTTTGCATCGGCTCTATTAATTTTTAAATCTTGAGCATCGGTATTAACAGCAACAAACTCTACTCCTTGCAAGCCAGATTCAATCATTCCATTTATGGCATTGCCTCCTGCTCCACCGACTCCAACTACTAGTATTCTAGGCTTTAATTCTCTTAATTCTGGTATATTTACATTGATTGTCATTTTTCCTCCTTATTAAAAATTGTTTCCCATTTTAGGCTTGCTCTATTCAAATTAGCTTTTTTTCTAGCTTGTGCTTTGAATTTTTCAAAAAGTTTAGGTTCCCAAATTTGAAAAGTTTTACCTTGACCCACAAAAAGCATTGTTTGCTTGATTTTTGCATGTTTTAATAATTTATTAGGTAAAGAAATTCTTCCCTCAGTATCAAATTGAAGATTTACACTTTCCGATAAAACTGAGGTAGCGAAAATATCTCTTTTTTCTTCAAAAGGATTCAAGGAATCTATTGAATCGGACAATCTTTCAATTCTTTTTTGTGAACACCCTTCTATTGAAGAGTTGTTAAAAGAAGGATAGCAAACAACTCCATTATAACCCAGTCTGTTTAAATATGATCTAAAACTGGCTGGCACAGATACCCTCCATTTTTTGTCTAGTTTGTTTTCGTGGGTTGATAAAAACATATTTTTTAAAGTCAGCGGTGCTATTTAATAAATCAAAAACTTTTTTATAGTTTAAATTTTTAAACACCATCTACCCCTCCTTGGGAATATATGGGATCATATGGGTTTTAATCCTTTAGGTCAATACCTTAATTTTTGCCTTTTTTTTGGAATTATTGCTTTTTTTGCCTAAATATCTGTGGTTGTTATTTTGGTACACATTTGAATCATAACGGAATCAAAACGTGAACATCTGGTTTTATTCAATTTTATGATGTGTAAATAACTTTATAGATCAGCCAGACAATCTATAAGCCGGGTTCTGTCATTTAAATCAGTCATTTGTCTGGGACTAAATTCGCATTTAGCCTCTAGCAACCAACCCAGATAGCTAACTAAGAACTGTTTT
>MDSV01027350.1_pt1 | contig 14055 bp, 13 predicted proteins | sample 810851 | NCBI WGS metagenome assembly MDSV01 (sample SAMN05326640, study PRJNA326480) | marine metagenome | isolation source: seawater | place: Atlantic Ocean: North East | collected 2012 | reverse complement strand
CACCAATTTTTTCCAAAATATGGGCTTCTTCACTCAATCCAAGTGGGCCTGTTAAGTTCGCCATAGGATTGATGTTACTCGGATTTGGATTTGCCTTTTTATCCTATGGGGCATCTGGCATTCCACTGGGTGCAAGCACAGCAAGTGTGAGTATTGCGTGGCTGATTTTGGCATACCTATTTCACACCTTGGGGGAGCTTTGTATCTCTCCTGTGGGCTTGTCTTATGTGAGCAAGCTGGCTCCCAAACGATTGGTTGGCCTTATGTTTGGATTTTGGTTTGTGTGTAGCGCAATAGCCAATTTCCTCGGGGGTTGGACAGGTAGTTATATTGACTCAATTTCAGAGTCATATGGCTTATCTAACTTCTTCCTTATTTTTACAGCGATCCCTGTGCTTGCAGGGGTACTGATGCTTATCCTTAATAAAACCCTGATTCGAAAAATGCATGGGATTACGTAGTCTGATTCTATTTTTTATTGGTTGCACCATTTCATCTGCCCAAGTCAACTGGATGACGATGGATGAGGCTTTGACTGCTCAAAAATCAAACCCCAAAAAAATCATTGTTGACGTATATACAAGCTGGTGTGGGCCTTGTAAACTCCTCGACAAAAACACCTTTGGAAATGCTGAGGTCAGTGCCTTTATCAATCAAAATTATTATCCTGTAAAATTTAATGCTGAGGGCAAAGAGGAGGTAAATTTCAATGGAAATCGTTTTGAAAACCCTAGATATGACCCAAACCGAAAGGGAAGAAATGCTCGGCATCAGTTCACTGCCTATCTAGGTATTACTAGCTATCCAACAGTGGCTTTCTTTGATGAGAATGCCAATTATATTGCTCCTATTGTTGGCTATCACAATGTGCAGCAAATGGAATTTTATCTAAAGCTATTTTCATCCAATGATTATAAACAATTAAAGTCACAGGAAGATTTCACCAATTACTACAAGAATTTCACTGCAAAATTCAAGGGTTGAGAATAAACGCTCCCTCTTTTGAGGTATCATAAAACTGTATTCCATTTGATTCGCAGGTTTTTTTCCACTGATCAATATAATTTTTGAAGTTGCTTCCATCTGCGACAATTGCCTTTGGTTGCAGTCGCTGAATCAAATGCCCGAGATGAACTTTTGGACTTTTTCGAAGAATAACGACACATCCTGCCAACTTTGGGAAATCATAGAGTCGATTTTCATCCATAATCAATAGTTGGTTGTTGCCCCATTGAAGCCCCAAAGGAATCGTTTGGAAATTTTGCTTGTTGATTTGTCGATGGAGCGTATAATCATCAATGATTTTTTGACTCATAGTCTTTGATTCATCATATAAGAAAGTAACTTTTTTACCCTCTTTGATGCCAATCAATGTGTTTTTATAGCTGTGAAATACGATAAATTCATTTTCATTAAAGGGGGTGTATTTTACAGAATAATGAAATCCAAACGACAGAAAAACCAATAGATAAACAATAGCTAAACGAAATTTTGAATTGTAAAAAATACTAAAACAACCATCATTGCAAGAAGTAATGCATCTATTGCATCAAAGGGAATATTTGTAAATAAAAAGGATTCTTGCTTGGCAACATAGGCAATTAGTGTGTTCATTGCATGAAGCATCTGATCGACAATTCTCCCATAATAAGCTGCGATAAATTCCCAAGGAGAAATTGCTAATCCAATAAGGCACCCTCCCAAAATCAGTCCCAATGAAGGAACGATTGCAAGATTGCTAATCCAAAACAATGCTGGGAATTGATGAAAATAATACAGACTCAAAGGTAGGGTTGACAGTTGCGCAACACACCCCAAGACCAACAAGTCCAACCCCTTTTGAATGACCACCCATTTGGATCGATTGAGGGATTGGAATTTTGGCATCACCCACAGTATACCAAATACTGCTGCGTAACTCAATTGAAACCCAACTTCATAGACCAATGATGGCTGAATCAACACCAAAAAAAGTAATGACAGCCACAATTGTTGCATTGGCAATCCAGGTCGATGCATGACATTGCTAAAACTGAGAAAGCTAAACATTGTCACTGCACGCAATACAGATGGCGATAGGCCTGTGAGTAAGGCATAGCACCAAAGACTTGATGTTACTGTTAAAAATAGCAGCCATCGCCTGTATTTGTGAAGCGGAATTAAATAACCAAATAGGCTTTGCAGAATAATCATAAGGACGCCCACATGCAAACCCGAAATAGCAAGAAGATAGCACCTGCCTTGGCATACTCCTCTTGCAAGTGAGCATCGATCTCTGATCGATCTCCTAATACCAGCGCTTTCATGACAGCTTATGACTGGTCACGTAATTGTAAATGATCGACATAGCCTAACATTTTCTCTCTCGTTTTTTGTGCAACCCCCCTGACAGATTGTTTTTTTGAAATAAATGTCAATTGACTGCTGTTGCCATAAAGTTGTATATAAACCCCCTTTTTTTTCATGTAATTGCCAAAATCAAAACCACCAGGATTAGGTGCCGAAGGGATGGGAAGTAATTTTCCAATGGTCATGTATTTTTCACCTATTGTAAGTAAAGATGAAACCTCAAGTTGAAGCAAAACTAGACCTGTAAAGATTTGGTGATCAACTTGTTGAACCTCTACGATGTACGACTGACCAAAACCAGATGGCTTTCGTTTCTGTTGCACAGTGAATGTGATGATCGATTCTTTATTGAGTTGCTGAACATGATGCGCAATATGTTTGGGATGTTGTAAAGGGTCTTGTAGCTGTGCCCACTGTTGACCTCCAATCCAACTCAGTAGCGATAGGCAAAGGATAAAGCCATATCGCCATCGTTTTTTGTGGCAAAGGATGGATATGCTAAAAAATAGTATAGGAATCGAAAAATGAAAAGATGTGATGTAGGGATAGGCTAATATACCTGCGATAAACCAAAGCGTACAGTAGGCAAGTGGGGACATGCCTGAAAGATAGGAAATGTTAGCGAATCAATCTTCGTGTTTGTGCGTAGGCTTTGTTCCAATAGCCTTCGTTCATTGAAGAAATGATTACCCCTCTTGAAGATGAGGCATGAATGAATAGAGGGACATCTCTTTTACGTCCAACAACGATACCCGCATGGGTGAGTTTTCGTTTTTTAGAGGTTCTAAAAAAGAGTATATCTCCTGGTTTTGCACGATCAATCGAAATACGTTTTCCTTCTTTTCGCAAAAGGTCAACAGTTCTTGACACACGAATTCCTTGCTTTTTAAATGCGTTGTGAATCAGTCCAGAACAATCAATTCCGCGAGTGTTGTTGCCACCCAAACGATATGGAGTACCCATATACTCCTTTGCATATAAAACAACACCATCTCTAGGTTTTAATTTTTTTTCGCCTTTAAATACCCCACAACTTGTAGCGAGAACAGCGATGGCAACAAAAGAAATGAGCTTACGCATGCGTTCGTTTGTAAATGAGTTTGGCAACCTTTTCACTTGCTCCTCTACCTCCTAGTTTTTGAATTAGATCGTCATATCCTGACAACACCTTTTTTCTGCCAGTGGGAGATAGGATATCTTGTAATGCATCTGTCAAGGCAAACGCATTGCAATCCTTTTGAATCAGCTCTTGCACAAGCAAGCGACCTGCAATGAGATTGACTAGTGAAACAAAGGGAAGTTTGACAATTCGCTTTGCAATGGCAAAGCTCAAAGGACTTGTTTTATAACAAACGATTTGAGGGATTTTGAGCAGTGCTGTTTCCAAAGTAGCTGTTCCGCTGGTAACGATGGCTGCTTGAGCTATGCGCAAAACATCATAGGTTCGATCCACCACAACATCTACATTTGGCGCAAAGCATTGGTAGAGTGATTTATCAATGTTTGATGTGCCAGCAATAAGAAAGCGATGGTTTGGAAAGGCGTCAATGACGCTCGCCATCACTGGGAGTATTTTATTGATTTCTTGCTTTCGACTGCCTGGTAATAACGCAATTACTTTTTGATTGTTTAGAATACCAAACTGTGCTCTAAATGCATCTTCCTCCAAGTCTGGAATTGCAAACAACTCATCGATGAGTGGGTGTCCAACAAAGTCAATGCTAAGCTTGTGTTTTTGTTCAAAAAAATCAACTTCAAAAGGCAATATCACATATCGAAAGTTGGTGTGTTTGGCCAATTTTTTCACACGATTTTCTTTCCATGCCCAAGCCTGGGGTAGGATGTAATAGTGCACTGGTATTCCCAATTTGGTGGCCCATTTTGCGATGATCATATTAAAGCCAGGGTAGTCGATTAAGACCAAAGCATCTGGTTTGAAGTTGAGAATATCTTTCTTGCAAAAAGAAACGTTTGCTAAGATGGTTCTTAGATTTTTGAGTACCTCCCAAAACCCCATAAAAGCAAGATGTTTGTAGTGTTTTACGATTTGCGCACCTTGTTCCTGCATCTTATTTCCACCCCAAGCACGAAGCACTGCTGAATCGTCTTTTTGTTGTAATGCAGCAATTAAATTGGCACCATGCAAATCTCCAGAGGCCTCGCCAGCAATGAGGTAGTATCTCATGTACCAAATTTTAATAATAGACTAATAAAGGCCCAAAAAATGGTTGCCCCAAGTATGGATTGAGCAGCACGCGTGTTCTTTTTTTGAATCCACCACCAAAAGAAAAAAAGATTGGGAAGTACGGCCATCGTTATCCAAATGCCTAGTTCGTCGTATGCATAGAGGATGGGGATTGTATCCAAGGCATTGCCATCAGCCGAAAATTCGACCAAAAGCAAAAGCATACCAAAAGGCATCGCCAAACCAATAAGCCATCCCAACAAGCCAGGACTGATTTTCTTTAAAAGGCCCATGAGTTGAGTTTTTGAATATGATGATGTGCAGTGAGGTCAAAATGAGTTGGAACCACTGATATATACCCATTTTCGAGTGCCCAGATATCTGTATCTTCACCTTTGTCATCATTGATAAAGGCGCCAGTCATCCAATAATATTCTTTCCCCATGGGGTCTTGACGTTTGTCGAATTCTTCAATCCAATAGGCATTTGCCTGTCGACAAATCTTGATTCCTTTGATCTCACCTTTTTTTCGTTTGGGGAAATTGACATTGAGTACTGTGCTTTCTGGGATTTTATTTTGTAGTGCCGATTTGGTTATTTTTTTGACAAAACTGGACAGAGAATCAAAATCGGCATCCCAAGCATAATCGAGCAAAGAAAAACCTATCGCTGGAATTCCTTCAATTCCAGCTTCAATAGCAGCACTCATCGTTCCAGAATAAATGACATTAATCGCTGCGTTTGATCCATGATTAATGCCAGAAACACATAAATCTGGCTTTCGTTTCAGAATTTCATGAACACCAAGTTTTACACAATCAGCTGGCGTACCTGAACAAGAGTACTCCTCTTGAGGCCCATCATCGAGTTTTAATTTGGTGCATCGCAAGGTGCTATTGATGGTAATCGCATGCCCCATTCCAGATTGTGGGCTATCGGGAGCAACCACAACCACATCACCAATGGTATTCATAATTTGAATAAGGGTACGAAGCCCAGGGGCACTTATGCCATCGTCATTTGTGACAAGAATCAATGGTTTACTGCTCATTTCGGATGTCTATTTTCACAAAAATACAGATTTCAATTTGCCTGTCCGACCAATAAACTTGATATTTTCATACTTTGAATATTATCTATATATTCGTAAGTCCTCAATAGATTGAAATGAAAAAAAATGCCTCTTACTTGATTTTTGCTGTTGCTGTTGTTTTGTACCTATTCACAGCAACGACCAACCCTTTACAAAAGGAATTTGTCAGCAATGATAAAGATCGCCTTCTCATCGAATTGATCTCACATGTGATTCAGCGTGGTCATTACGACGTCAAATCTTTGAACGATGATATGTCTGAACAAATTTTTCACACCTATCTAGAGAGTATTGATGGTCAAAAAAGATATTTTCTTCAAAGCGATTACAGAGAGTTCTCGAAATATATGTATCAGATTGATGATCAAATTAGAGAATTAGACTTAACATTTTTTGATTTGACTTATCAAAGACTTATTCTTCGCATGAATGAAGTAGAAAGCCTCTATGGTTCTCTGTTGTCTAGTCCTTTTGATTTTGAGAAAGAAGAAGAATTCGATACAGATTATGACGAGCAACTTTATCCATTATCTCAAAAAGCAAGATATGAAAAGTGGAGAAAACAGCTAAAATTATCCACCTTGAGCGTGTTGTACGACAAAGTGCAAGAGGCAGAAAACAATGACGAAACAACTCCAGCACACCTTTCATCTTCGTGGATGGACTTGGAGGCTGAAGCACGAACAACCACTCGTGAGAACATGGAAGATTTCTTTGATTTGATGAATGAATTGGAACGCAAAGACTGGTTTGATATCTATATCAACTCATTTGTCTTACAATTTGATCCTCACACAAATTATTTCAACCCTGATGACAAAGATCGATTTGACATGAGCATGTCGGGGAAGTTTGAAGGAATTGGTGCACGACTTTCAAAACGAGACCAAGCAATCAAAGTAGTTGACATCATTGTAGGGGGGCCACTTTGGCGCGATCAGCTGATGGAAGTAGGGGATGAAATCCAGTTGGTGCGACAGGAAGAAGGCGATGCAGTCGATATTAGTGCGATGCGCCTAGATGATGCGATAAAACTGATCAAAGGCCCTAAAGGATCGATGGTGTATTTGACTGTTAAGAAGGTTGATGGCAATATAGAAACCATCCCTGTGAAAAGAGATTTGGTAGTTCTTGAGGAGTCTTATGCAAGGTCAACAGTTATCAATCGACAAGACCAAAAATATGGCCTCATTCACCTCCCAAAATTTTATGTTGACTTTAAAAGTTACAAAGAAAGAAATGCTGCACACGATGTTGAGCAAGAGGTGATTAACCTAAAAGAGGCAGGCGTTGGAGGTCTTATCATCGATTTAAGAAACAATGGAGGAGGTTCACTTCAAACTGTGGTTGATATTACTGGTCTTTTTATTGACGAAGGTCCTATTGTACAGGTCAAGTCAACTGTGAGTAAAACAGAAGTTTTGCGTGATCGAGATGGGAAAACATTGTGGAACGGACCAATGGTCATTCTTGTGAATGAACTATCTGCTTCTGCCTCTGAAATCTTGGCTGCAGCAATGCAAGATTATGAACGCGCCATAGTAATCGGCAGCGAGCAAACTTTTGGCAAAGGAACAGTACAGAATGTGGTTGATCTCAATCGTTTCCTTTCCAACAGCACCTATGGTAATCTTGGGGCTTTAAAAATTACAACTGATAAGTTTTACAGAATCAATGGTGGTTCGACCCAACTTGAGGGGGTAAAAAGTGATGTGATTACCCCAGACCGATATCGATATGTTGATGTTGGCGAAAGAGATGAAGACAACCCCATGAGATGGGATCGTATAAGCCCCTTGGTCTATACAAAATGGAATGGTTATCTGAATTATGATGATGTCATAAAACAGAGTCAAGATAGAGTCAACGACCACCCCATTTTCAACCTTGTTGACCAAGATGCAAAGTGGATTGAGCAGCGACAAAACGACAATACAATTTCTTTGAATTATAAAGAATACGTTTCAAAAATTGAATCTGATCGAACTTATGCAGATCGATTTGATGCAGTAGAAGAGTACGACAACAACCTAGATTTTACCATCTCTCCAGCTGATCAAAAACGTATCTCAGAGGACGATATCTTTTTAGAAAAAAGAGAACGTTGGTTTTCAAACTTATCGAAAGATTTTTATGTAGAGGAAGCAGTGAATATCCTACAGGATCTCAAAGTTGGGATTTATCAGCAAGAGCCACTCGCCAGAAAATAAACCAAAAAACGATTGCAAAACACAACCAACAGAGCGTTTTTATATGATCTGGGAGGCTATCTTGCTGTTGGGGTTATCATCATCTGCGCCATCATTTCTGTTTTTGCCTATATCATCGTGCCTGACAATTCGGTCAATTCAAATCAAATGCACCTCTCTATTCATTCGCAATCCCCTGGGTTTGAGGTCAAAATGCTTAGTATTCCTTCCACGAAAGACAAAGAGGTCAGCAGCTTTTATACCTTATTACTTGGAAATCCTGACCCTGCTATTCAGTATCCAATATCTTCTTATGAAATAGGGGAAAACGGCATATGGATAGAGCACTACAATTTTGATTCTTCCGGGCAAAAAGAGTGGTTTTCTACCTCCTCTTTTGGGGCATTGACATCAGCTTCGGAAATCGTTGATCAGCATATTTCAAACCATAAATTCTTATTGGGAACCGATTTGTTTGGACGAGATGTATTGAGTCGATTGTTGGTTGGCACGCGAATTTCCCTATCCATTGGTTTGATTTCAGTGTTTATTTCTTTGATTATTGGCATTATCATCGGTAGTTTGGGGGGTTTTTATGGTGGCAATATCGACAAAGCAGTCATGTGGGTCATTAATGTCACATGGTCAATTCCAACTTTATTACTTGTCATTGCAATATCTGTTGCATTGGGGAAAGGATTCTGGCAAGTCTTTATCGCTGTTGGGTTGACAATGTGGGTTGAAGTGGCTCGTATTGTCAGGGGTCAAGTGATGAGCATCAAGAATCGTCAATATGTCATTGCTACGCAAGTACTTGGGTTTTCATCATTTCGCACTCTTTTTGGTCACATCCTCCCCAATGCTTTTGGACCGTTGGCAGTGATTACTGCGTCCAATTTTGCAGCTGCGATACTCATCGAAAGTGGGTTGAGTTTTTTGGGGATAGGTGTTCAACCGCCCATACCGAGCTGGGGCACAATGATTAAGGATCATTATCAATTTCTGGTCATGGGAAAACCTTATTTGGCATTGATTCCAGGTCTAGCAATCATGATTTTAGTGAGTTCTTTTATGATCATTGGGAACAATTTGAGGGATCGTTACGATCCTCAAAAAAGCTGATCACCACTCATTCACCCGATTGGCATCGAACTTCAAATAGATTCCTAATAACAGACTAAATGCTAGAAGATTTGACCCTCCATAACTCAAGTATGGCAGTGGGATTCCAATGGTAGGCAAGAGACCTAAAACCATACCGAGGTTGATGCTAAAATGGGCAAACAAAAGGCAAACGACAGAGTAGCAGTAGATTCTACTAAAACTATTTTTTTGCCGCCCAGATGTTATGAGTATGCGAAGCATTAAAGTCACATATAGGACAACAACTAAAACCGATCCGACAAAGCCCCATTCTTCACCAACAGTGGTAAAAATATAATCGGTTTGTTGTTCTGGGATAAAATTTCCTTTGGTTTGCGTACCCTCAAGAAACCCTTTTCCAAGAATCCCTCCAGATCCAATAGCAATCTGAGATTGGTTGATATTATACCCAATTCCTTGTGTATCCACTTCGCGTCCCAAAACAATGTTGAATCGATCACGATGGCGTTGCTCGAACACATTTTCAAATACAAAGTCAACAGACTGAATAAAGGCAGAGGCCATGGCGATTGTTAAAATGATAGAGAGCAGCCGTTTTCTACGCTTCTTTCGATCCAAACCAAAAATATAGACAACCCCCATCACCAAAACAATAGCTGTCGCAAGTGTTTTATCTAGCAGCAAAGTAATGATGAACAAAACAACAAGCCCAATAAAAGAAAGCAAAAATTGAGAGGGCAGTTTTTCAGTGTGTAAAACCAAAAGAAAGCTCAGAAACACAACTGTACTACCTGGATCTGGTTGGGGAAGGATGATTAGTGCAGGAAGAAAGATGAGAAGAAAGGAGGTGAGTTGATCTGAAATTTTTGTTAAGTCTGTATTGATTTCACTCAGATGCTTTGTCAGTGCCAAAGCAGTGACCACTTTTGCAAACTCTGCTGGTTGAAAACTAAAGCCCCCAAATGAATACCAAGATTGAGCGCCAGAGACTTCTTTTCCAAAAACAAAAAGACCCAATAGAAGCGCGAGAATAATCAGATAAAAAATACTTGAATAACGCTCATAAATCTTCACTTTTGGAAACTGTATGAAGAAAATCAAACCAATGCTCAAAAGAGCAAAAAACAACTGCTTTCCAAAGGTGTGGTTCAAAGAAAGCATGTTTTCTTCCAGTGTATGTCCAGTCGAGTAAACGTTGACAAGACCAATGGAAACAAGGGCGAAATACACCAAAAAGGTGTACCAATCAAACTTTAAAAGGTATTTGTTATTCATTGATTTCAAAAGGTTTTCCGCTCAGTGGTTTTTGATACTCATCTAATAAACTTCCATTTAGCATACGATTTTCTAACCAGGTTCTTCTCACATTTCCAGTGAGATACTTTTCTATCACTAGACTTGCAATTGGCGCAGCCCATCGGCCACCCCAATACCCATTTTCAACAAAAACAGCAACTGCAATTTTTGGATTCTCTCGGGGTGCAAAAGCAACAAACATCGAGTGGTCTGTTAACTGTACTTTCTCTCCATCTATTTTAGTGAAATTCTCAACTGTTCCTGTTTTTCCACACACTTCAACCCCTGGAACACGAGCAACGCGAGCAGTACCCCACTTCACAACGTTAGACATCCCTTCGATGACTGGTTCAAAATGAATAAAGTCTATGGTGGTGTAATTTGGTGTTCTATACTTTTCGGCCAAGGAGTCTTTTTGAATTTTTTTCACAAAATGAGGTTTGTAAAAATATCCTCTGTTGGCAATGGTTGCCACCATATTTGCCAATTGAATGGGAGTGGTTAACACCTCACCTTGTCCAATCGAGTTGGAAAGTGAGGTTGTAGCACCCCAGCGTTGGTTTGGATACCAGTAATCATAATAATCAGAATTTGGAATAAACCCTTTTTGACCAGTTGGATGATCGTATCCTAAATAATTGCCCATGCCGAAACTTTTGATATGATTACTCCAGATGTTCATTCCTTTTTTTGGATCGTCAAAACGATCTATGGTTCGGCGATAGATTGTAGCAAAGTAAGTGTTGCAAGAGTTGTAAATGCCACTGTTTAGTCTGTTTTTTGTTCCATAATTACAATGACATTTCATAAAATCCGTTCTGCCATAATAATGCCCCTCATTGCAGAGCACACGAAAACGAGGAGTAATTGCATCTTCTTGAAGTGCAACCAGTGCATTGACGAGCTTGAAAGGCGATCCTGGGGGATACTGTCCTTGTAGGCCTCGATCAAAAAGGGGACGGTTGATGGTGTCGTTCTTCAACACGTTGAAATTCTCAGATCGACTTCGACCAACCAATAGGTCTGGCGCATATGTCGGGGTACTCACATTGACGAGAATTTCCCCTGTTTCAGGTTCTATAGCAACGATACCACCTCTTTTATTTTGCAGAAGTTTTTGACCATACTCCTGAAGCGCAATATCAATTGTCAAGTAGAGATCTTGAGCCTTTGTTGGAAGGGTATCGAGCTCGCCTTTTTGATAAGGTCCAATCACTCGATTGAATTTGTCTTTTTGAAGATAGCGAACCCCTTTTACGCCTCGCAATATTTTTTCATAGGTTTTCTCGATTCCTTGCCGCCCAATCAATTCACCAGATTGATAGTAGGGGTCTTTTCTGATATCAAATCGATTGACCTCACTGATGTAGCCCAAGATGTTCGAGGCCGATGCTGTGTTGTATTTTCGAACAGCTCTTTTTTGAACATAAAACCCTCGATACTTCCAGAGTTTTTCTTGCAGCACGGCATAGTCACTTTTGGACAATTGCGCCAAAAAAACAGATGGTTTTCTGGTGGAATAGGAGCGAGCTTTTTTGACTTTTTCGACGAGATTATTTTTGTCGATCTTCAATAGTTTACAGAATTCAAGCGTATCGAATTGTTGCAACTGCCTTGGAATAATCATCAGATCATAGGTTGCTTGATTTTCGACAATCAATGTTCCATTTCGATCATAAATAAACCCTCGTTCAGGGTATATATATTCTCGCAAAACAGAGTTTTGTAAGGACTGATCATCATAATCAGAGCTCAAGACTTGGAGGCTTAGAAGACGGACCAAAAAAATAATTCCGCTTCCTATGATAAGAATGTATAACAGGTTTTTTCTCATTGCTTATTCTTTCGCAACACAAACATAATTGCAATTAAAAATAACAACGTATATAGACTTCCAAAAATAAATTGTTGAATTCCCCATAGTGTTTTGGGCCAACTGGCTAAACCTAGGAGATAGTACACCAAGTGGTGAAGGAGAACCATATTTAAGCTGTAGGCAGACAAGGCAATGAATGGTGTTTGTTGCAAGCGGATGTTGACATAACCATGATTTTTACCAAAAACAGAAGTGATAATTGTTGGTCGAAGAAAAGCTGCGGTTACACATGCTGCAGCTTGAATACCCATAGTTGAGTGTAGGAGATCCGAATAAAGACCATATAAAAATGCAATGACAAGAAAGATGGTTTGTTCAGCATCAGTTGGGTAAAAAATTAAGAAAAGCAGTGTGATTTGAGGAACCAGTTGAACCCCCAAATTGAACTGATCGAACACCATCACCTGTAAGATGGGTAACAAAAGAAAATAGACGACAAAAGGGTATGACCTACTATTCATTTGTTGATTGTTGAATACTTTTTACTTCTTCTTTTATGGGGTGGTCAATGGCAAAAACAGATCCCAAATTAGTCATGTCTTGAAAAAGAGAGACTTCGATATCGTAAAAACTTAGAGATGGATCGTCGATAAAATCTGAAATCATACCTATTGGAATGCCAGGGGGAAAAATGGTTGACATACCACCTGTTTGAATGGTATCGCCGAGGTTGACGGTGGCAGTTTTTGGCACATCAATCAAGTCCATTTTGGTAGGGTCATCTCCTGACCATGTTAAGCTTCCAAAGTGGTTGCTGTTTTTAAGCTTTGCGTTGATTTGTAAGTCTTTGTTCAGGATGGAGATCGCTTGTGAATATCGATTTTCGACAAACTGTACAACACCAACAATCCCTTTTGAAGTTACCAACCCCATTTCTTTTTCAACACCAATATTTTTACCCCCTCTTAATGTAATATAGTTATAGCTATTGATAAAAGAATTTCGAATCACTTGTAGCCTCACAGTACTGTAGCTTAAAGTATCGGATGGCAATTTTTTTTCAGAAAGGAGTTGATCTAAAAGAATTTGGTTTTCTTCAATGAGAAGCTCGTTGGTCTTTCTTAAGCTAACATATGATGAAAGGGAATAAACAATAGAATTTAGCTGCGTGCCAAAATAAAGGCCAGCATTTGCAATCAAACTTCGGTGGTAAGAACTTGATTGTTGTAATAGGAAAATACTCAATGAAATAAGTAGAACATAAACCAAGCCGTTACGGAATCGAATAATGGCATTGACAAGCTGCTGCATTGTTCAGCTATTTAACTAAGATTGTTTTGTATTGATCAATATTTTTTAGCGCAATTCCAGTTCCTCTTACAACTGCTCGCAATGGATCTTCGGCGATAAAAATTGGAAGATCTGTTTTTTGCGACAATCGCTTGTCTAGCCCTCGTAGCATCGACCCCCCACCAGCAAGATAAACACCAGTATTGTAGATGTCTGCCGCGAGTTCTGGGGGTGTTTGAGATAGGGTTTCCATAACAGAGTCTTCAATTCGAATGATTGATTTATCTAGGGCTTTTGCAATTTCTCGATAAGAAATCACTTTTTCTTTTGGTTTTCCTGTCAGCAAGTCTCTTCCTTGAACAGTCATATCTTCTGGTGGGTTTTCCAACTCCTCAAGGGCAGATCCGATCAAAATTTTCACGCGTTCTGCTGTTCGTTCTCCTACATAGAGGTTGTGTTGCGTTCGCATATAATAAATGATATCGTTTGTAAACACATCACCAGCCACTTTTACAGACTTATCGCATACAATACCAGAGAGGGCAATCACAGCAATTTCTGTTGTTCCTCCACCAATGTCGATAATCATATTTCCTTTGGGTTGCATGATATTCACACCAATACCTATGGCTGCTGCCATGGGTTCATGAATAAGATACACCTCTTTTCCATTGACACGTTCTGCTGACTCACGCACAGCACGCATTTCAACTTCAGTGATTCCAGATGGAAT
>MDSV01222982.1_pt1 | contig 14057 bp, 5 predicted proteins | sample 810851 | NCBI WGS metagenome assembly MDSV01 (sample SAMN05326640, study PRJNA326480) | marine metagenome | isolation source: seawater | place: Atlantic Ocean: North East | collected 2012 | reverse complement strand
TGTTTGACGGAAACGGCCACGGGTACTTGCTCATGTCGTGCGCGTGCACCTTGTCGTAGATGCCCTTCTTCACGAGGTGCTTCAACATGCCCGGGCTCAGGTCCATGGCGTCGAAGCGCTGCGCCTTGATGCCGCGCTGGCAGATCATGTTCGCCAGCACGCCCGTGCCGGCGCCGATGTCCAGCACGTCCTTGCCCTGGGGGGGGCAGAATTTCAGAAACGTTTCCACGCACGCCAGGGGGGACGCGAACCCGAGCTTCTCGAGGGAATCTTGCTCGTACGCGTCCGCCCACTTCTCGTACACGTCCTTGACCTCCTCCTTGGGGGTTTTGAACCGCGACGCGGCGATCTTCTGGCCCGCGGTCGTGGTGTCCTCCGCCATCTTGATCAGCGCAGGCGAGCCCGGCGACTTGGGCGGGGGCGCCGACGACGACGCGCTCGACTCGCCGCCGATGCTTCCCATGGACAGCACTGAGTCCGAGGTGTGGAGATGGACCGCGACCGCCGCGTTGCGCTTCGCGATCGCGGCCACGGCCTTCTCACCCAACTCGGGCGGCATCTGCGACACAACCTCGGGCGTCACGCCCTTCGCGCGCCCGAAGCGAGAGAGACCCGCGCCCGCCGCGAGCAGCGCGGCGGCGCTCGCGCCCATCGCCCTCGCCGCCGGGCCGAGGTCGACGTGAATGTTCTCGCGCTCGAGGCGGTCCCTGATCCTTTTCGACCGTCGGCACACCGCGTTCACAGCCTTGGCGCCGAGCCCGAGCAGACCCGCGACCGCGCCCAGACCCTTGGCCTTGACGCCGAGGCGTACGGCGCCCGCGCTGCGCATCTCGCCGGCAGCTTCGAGCAGCTCGCGGTAATAGGCGTTGGCCGTGTACACGTTGGTGTTCCCCTTCTGCACGTGGAAGGCCAGAGCCCTGCGGATGTGCCGCCGCTGCGTTTCCGCGTCCGGCAAGGGGCGCACGCCCGTGATGACGTTCACAGCAGCCTTCGCCTGCAGCTCGGCGATGCGCGGCACGGCGGCGAACCCGAAGCACCCGCCGATGAACGAGCAGTTCTCGACCTCGGGCAGGAAACACCCGAGGTAAAACTGCAGGCTTGCGTCCTCGGGAATCCGAGCGACGCTCGCGAGGTGCTCCTTCAGGTACGGGTGCGCGCTGGCGCTGGTGGCGATGTCGTACCCGGTGCAGAGTACGACGGCGTCGAAGCGGTGCTTGGAGCCGTCCTGGAACGTGACGACGTCACCCGCGACGCTCTTGATGCCGCCGCGGTTGACGTGGATCGCGCCGTGCGCGATGAGCGGGTAAAACTCGTCGGACACCACGATGCGTCGGTTCAGGGGCGCGCCCTTGGGCTGCATGCCGTACCTCGCGAGCTTGCCGTGCTTCAGGCGGAACGTCGCACGCGCGGCGAGGTTGCGCACCCACAGCGGCGCGTCGTCGCCGCCGCCGCAGAGGCGCAGCGACTCGCCGAAGGCGCCGTGCCTGGGGAAGACCCAGTCAACGTCGCCGCGGATGGACATCATGGTGCTGTCCGCAGCGCGCGCCAGGTCCACCGCGATCTCCACCGCGGACGAACCGCCGCCCACCACCAGCACGTCCTTGCCGTGGAAGCGCTCGGCGTCGTAGTACTCCGAAGAGTGCAGCGTCTCGCCCGAGAAGTGCTCGTCGAACAGCGCCGACACGTCGGCGGCAATCTTGGGCTTGCCGAGCGCGCCGGTGGCGACGACGAGGTGCTCCGCGCGCACGACGCGACCGTCGGAGAGCTCGATCTTCCACTCCTCTTCGGAGATGTCGTTCGACTTGTTCGACCCGTTCGAAGCGGCGTCGGCGTCGTCCGTGATGGTCTTCGCCACTCGCGTCGCGGCGACGATCTCGACGCCGACGGAAACCTTCCCGCGCAGGTTATGCTCGCGGACAAACTTGCCGATGTACGCCTCCACGGCTTTGGCATCCGGGAAGTCCTTCACCCCGGGGTGCCACTCCGTGCCGCTCAGGCGGAAATCATCCTTGTGCTGCTGCAGACGCACGTTCTTGTACGTGTGGTTCCATACCCCGCCGACGAGCTCGGTGCGCTCGAACGCGTGTGCGTCGATGCCGTGATCCTGACACACCTTGACCGCGGTGAGCCCGGCGATGCCGCCGCCGATCACCACCACTTGGTGCCTGGAGGCGTGCGCGTTGGCGTTGCCGGACGCCGTGGGGGGACACATGTCGATGCGGTCGATGGAAAAAATCGACGGTTCGAGCGTTCGCTCGATCGATACGATCTGTTCGAGGCGCTGGGACGCCCTCGGTGGTCTGCGCGCGCGGATGCGTGCCGCGCGGTCCGACAAGTGGAAGATGACTGTGCCTGTCGGTCTTTCGCGATTGCCGAAGTCGAGCTTCTGCGGATGCCGGCGCTCCTAGAGCTTTCGAGACGACCGGAGGTCGAGAGGAAAGGCAGTGAGAGCGCGTACTGTCGCGCGCACGGGCGTGCTCCGTGTGAGAACTGGGGAGGCGGGACTTGCGGCGTCGCGCGCGGGAAATGAAAGCTGGTGGAAAGCTATCGAAGTTCAGCTGTGGACTGGGAAAACTCAACTTTGGAAAAGCGGGAGTCAAAAAAGCGAGGAACGCGACGGTGGCGGGAAAATGGCTGTTTTACGAATAGAGAGTGGATTTCCAGTTACAAAGAAACTTGAGTTGACGTTCGAACCGCACCTTTCGCCTGCGTCGAACGCCGCCACCCTGATGAAAACCGCGAAAGGAATTTTTAACCGCCTTCGAGGAGAAGTAACGACTTTCCATGGGTTTCAGACCGGACGTTTTCCTCGATGCCTCGTCACGATCGGTCCGTCTATTTTTCGGGGCGCCAGCGTGTGGGTAGGTGGGGCCGTGATTGGCGGACAGACCGGGAAAAAGGCAAAAAAGAATATCGGCATATTTTTCCGGTTCAGGACCCGTCGACGTCACCGCACGCGCGCGCGGGGTGGGCGTCGTGTCCGCGAATTTTTCACCCCGCCGGCGCGGTCTCGCGAAAAGCGTAGTGACGCGCAGAAGATGCCGGGCGTAGGAGACGCGTCGAAGCGTGTCGACCGCGCCGGTGCTCTCGCGAACGCGCGAAAAGAGCCTTCTCCGAGGCGTCACCACGCGAACGATACGATCGCACGGGTCGGAATCGATATAGGATAGCACCCGCGTCGCGCCGCCGCGCGTCAGTAGTCGAACCATCGCGCGAGAGCCTTGGCCGGCTTCGCGCCGCGCGCGTCACTCGCGCGCCGCGCCTTCGCGACGTGCCGGTCCAGCAGGTCATCCGTCGCGTCCCTGCGCTCCGCTCGCTTTGTCCTTTTCGCGACGCGAGCGGGAGCGGCGTCCGAGGCGCTCGGAAGGCGCTTCTCGTGAGTCTCGAACGGAGGCTTCCGCGGGGGAACGCGCGCCGGTTCCCGGCGCGTCGTCGCCGAAGTCGTCGCCGGCGTCGTCGCGCCCCCGCGACGACCGCCGTCGCCGGGCGTTCGTTCGTCACCTTCCCCGCCGTTCGCGGCGGCGTCGCCCGCCTTGGAGGAAGAGGGCGTTTTTTTCTTCTTGTTCCCCCAGGGTTTCTTGGCCGCGCCCGCGTCCCCCTCGCGCTCGCGCTCGCGGCGCTTCTGCCCGCGCGTCTTCTTCTTCGTCCCGGCGGGGTCGTCCGCCGCCGCCTCGCCGCGCGCCGCCTTCTCGGCGTCGCGCTCGCGCTGCGCCTTGTCCAGGCCCTCGCGGCGGCGCTCGAGCTTGCGCACGGCGCGCGCATCCTCCACCGCGAACTCCACGATCGGCCGCCGCTGCGACGTGAACGTGGTGGGGTTGTTGTTGAGCGCGCGCAGCGCCGCCAGCGCGTGCTCGTGCTCGGCAAACTCCACGAAGCCGATGCCGCGGCTCCGCGGCTTGCCGTTCTCATCCGGCCTCGTCGGGTCGAAGAGCAGCTTGGCGTGCGTCACCCTCGGGTTCGCGCGCGTGGCGCGCTGCTTGACGGCGTCGAAGAACACGCGCTTGAGCTGTTTCTGGTCCATCTCGGGGGGCACGTTCCGCACCTGCAAACGCGTCTTGCTGATGAAAAAGTTTGGGTTCTTCAGCTTCATCGCCTGCTCCTCCTTGGCGCGGCGGCGCTTCTGGATGTCCGTCTGAGAAACGCCGCGCGCCGCCGGGCCCTCCTCGTGCACCTGGCCCTCGCTCGCGAGGTACAGATTGCGGTTGTCACGCGGGCCGTCGCGTTTCGCGCGGCCGCCTACGAGACTCTCCTTCGACCGCTTCTCCGCCAGCGACGCCGCCTCGGACGCGCTCACCGCCAGCGCCACCGCCAGGCGCCGCCCGGCGAGCTTCACGCCGCCGCCCTCCTCCTTCTCCGCCGCCGCCACCGCCGCCGCCGCGGACCGGGGCTCGTGGAAGTCCACGAACGCCGTGCCCTTCGGCCGACCGGTGGCCTTATCTACGACCAGGCGGCACGAGCGCACGGCGCCGAACGCGCGCATGCGCTCGTACACCTCCTGCTTCGTCACCTCCGTCGGCACGTCGCGCAGGAAAACCGAGGCGCCCGCCTCGGGCGGCGTCGTCCGCTTCGCCTTCACGCCGGGAAGCGGAGGGGGCTCGTCGTCGTCGCTGACGACGTCTTCCGCGACGCGCCTCGCGCGCTCCCGCTTCGCCTCGTCTCGCGCCTCGGTCAGTTTCCGCTTGACCTCGACTTTCGCCTCGCGCTGCGCCTCGCGAGCCTCGCGCCGCGTCGCGCCGCGACGCGCGAGGCTCGCGTCGCGCGTCTCCGCGGGGTTCTCGGCGGCGTCCGGATGCTCCATCACGCGAAGCATCACGCGGCGAAGCATGGAGTCATCGTCCTCGCCGCTCGTGTTTGGTTTCGCCGGTCCGTCAAGGCGCCGGTCGGCGTTCTCGGCGTCGTCCTCGTCGCCGGAAGAAGCGGAAGAATCGGCAGCGGCGGCGTCGTCGGCGTCGCCGGAATCCTCTGTCCCGGCGTCAGAATCGTCCGACCCGGAACCGTCCGACCCGGAACCGTCCGTCTCGGAACCGTCCTCCTCGTCGTCGCCCGCCTCCGCCGCCTCCGCGTCCGCCTCCGCCTTGGCCTTCGCCTCGGCGTAGGCGTGCTTGGAGAGCGCCCAGTCCACCGCCACCTGCCTCCCCGCGACAGAGACGCCGTTCACCTCGCGCACGGCGCGCTCGGCGTCCGCCTCAGCGGTGTACGCCGCGAACGCGAACCCCTTGGGCTTGCGGTGGAAGTCCCGCGGCACGGCCAGGTCCCACACGAACCCTGCGTGGGAGCACGCGGCCATGATATCCTCGTCCGTCGCCTTGAACGCGAGGTTGCGGATGATCACGCGCCAGCGCTTCGGCTTGGCGCCCTCGCACCCGCCGAGCTGCCGCGCCCACAGCACAGACGCCGGAGCCGCGGGCGCCGCGCCCGCGCCTCCCGGCCCTCCCGGGTTCGATCCCGGGCCGTCGCCGGCCGCACCGTCCTTGAGCCTGCCCCGCACTTTCTGCTGCTTGCGCTTGCCCACGCCGGGCATGGACCTGTGCAGCGCGGCCACGGCCCCTCGCGCAATTGAGTCCGAGGCGTACACGACGACGACGACGCCGCGCGTCGCGCCGTCGTGCCTGAGCTTCGCGGCGTCCACCACCAGCTTGGGCGCCGGCGAGAGCACTTCCTCCACCTTCCCGCACGCGCGCGCCGCCTCCAGAGCAGCCTCGGGGTTGATGCCCTCGGGCTCGCCCGCCAGACGGAGGCCTGCGATGGCCACCGAGCGCGCCGCGCGCGACGGCTTGAGCGCGGGGTGAATCGCATCGGCGTCGTCCTCCCCGCCGCGCTTGCGGCGGGCGCGCAGCGCGCCGAGCCCTGCCCCGCCCGCGGGAAGCCCCGGGGACGAGACGGGGGGGGCTGTCGGTCGCGCCGCGTCCGAGGCTTTTGTCTTAGGCGCGTCGCTGTCACTCTCCGCGCCGTCGTCGCCGGCGCGACGCGGGTCGGCATCCCCGCCGCCGCCGCCGCCGCTTTTCTCGCCGGGCGCCTGCTTCTCGCCGCCGCGGTCGCCTCCCCTGGCGGACGGTTTCTGCTTCGCGACGTCGATGGTGACCGGCCTACCGTCCACCTTGAACTGCTTGCTCTTGGCCACCGCCGCGGCCGCGTCCTCAGCCAGCGCGAACTGCACGAACCCGAACCCCTTGCTCTGCCCGCCCGGGCCTTTCTCGGCCACGATGAAGCTCTCCTTCACCGGGCCGATCTCGCCGAACGCAGCCTCCAGCCCGGCATCCGTGCACGTGTACGGCAGGTTCCGCACAAACACTGTCGTCGGACCTCCCATCGCGCGCGCGAACGTGCCGGAGCGAGCGCGTGTCGTCGACGTCTGACGCGACGAACCTCCGCGGTCCGTCCGAGACAAGCGCTGGCGCCGACGGGAGAAGTTCCACGCCCGAATCGCCAACCGCCGCGCTCGCGTCAAATTTTCACGCGCAACCTCCGCCACGTCGAGTGCCACCCTGGCGCGGCTTTTCGCTCGTCGTCGCGAGGTGCGTTGGCCACTCGACACGCCGCCCGAACACGTCAAGATGGCTTCCATGACCATGTCTGCCTCGCTCTTCTCCCAGCGCGTCGTCGCTCGCAAGGCGACGACCGCCCGCCGCGCGCGCGACGTCCGGGTACGTCTCTCCCCCCCCGCTTGGCCTCCTTCATCTTCCGTCTGTCTATCCGTCCGTCCCGCGCTCCGAACCGTCGCGCCGCGCTCACCGTGCCTCTTCCGACCCCCCAGGTGCTCGCCGCGGCCAAGCAGTCCAAGCCCAAGGTCATCGGCAAGGCTGCTGAGCTCCGCCTGATCGGCAAGGCCGTGACCGCGGCGGAGGAGCTCGGCCTGCTCGGCATCGCCGACTCCGTGTCGCTTTCGCAAATCGAGAAAGCTGGCTTGTTGAGCAAGGGCGAGGCGCTCATCTACGATCGCGGCGCGCCCGGCACCATCCTCGCGATCGGCTTCGTGCTCGCGGCCGCGGGCTCCGCGGCGGTGTACGCCATCCCCGATGACTCCGCCGCGCTCATCGCCGCGCAGGCCGTCGTCGGCGGCGTCTCTGTCGTCGGCTTCGGCGCCGCGCTCACCGGGTCGAACCTCCTCCGCAAGCTGCAGGCGGACTGAAAAAAGAGAGTGGAGCGCGCGCGGCTCGACGCGCGGCGAGGAACGAACGAGAGCGTCTGAAGTGAGGAGACGAGCTCGTCCGATACGTCGTCGCGTCGTCGTCGTCGTCGTCGTCGTTCGTTGTTCGCTTGTCACGCGTGACTGCGATCATCATAGCGCTACCGACCGTCATCTCGCCACTCCCGAACGCGCTTCCGAAGTCAAGACAACGGCGCGGGCGCTTCGCCGGCGGCGTCGTACCACCGCCCGGCGACGGGCAAAAACGTTTCGCCGTCGTCGACGTCTCCGCGCGATTTCGATCGCGCGCCGTCCGCGCGACCCCCGCCGCCCACGGCGTCGGCGGTGTGACTCGTGCTTTCATCGTGCCTCGCGCGCCTTGGTTCTTTGGCGAACCGCACGCGCACGGTCGGCGCCGCGGGGTCCCGCGACCGAAACGCGGTGAAGTGCAGGTGCGGCTCGGGCGAGAATCCGACGGAACCGCTGGCGCAGATCTTTTGGCCCCGTCTGACGCGGTCGCCGACGGCGACGCACGCGCTCCGCGCGGCGACGTGCACGTACTCCACGTACAAGTCGCCGCCGTTTCCGTTTTCGACGTTCGTGTCAACGTCCGTGTCCACTTTCAGCGTCACGCTGTTCCATCTGAACAGGTTCGCGGTCGCGATTCCCGTGACCGTCTCCTCGTCCCGTACCTCCACCACCGTCGCGTCCGCGACGGCGAGCACCTCACACCCGACGGGGCACCGGAAGTCAATGGCGTGCAGGTTCCCAGCGAAGAAGTGCGTCAAGTCGCCGTTCTCGCCCTGTGTGCAGAGATACGCGTCGGTCGCGGCGGCGCTTCCCCCTGGCTTTGAACCGAGCGGGAATCCCAGCGCGAGCGGGTGCTCATCCTCGGGCGCGGGGTGCGTGGACCAGTCCTGCACGTCGCTGTCTATTTCGGCGGCGACGTCGGCGAGGCGCGCGGCGTGCACGATGGTCCGCGGCGGGAGTGTCAAGATGAACGTCACGCACGCGCGTTCGACGCCGTCGGCGGTCACGGTGCGTCCCCGCGCGTGGGGCGTGCCGTCCGCCCGGAGCACGGGGTGGTCGTACACCGTGACATATGCCACGCGCGCCTTGCCGGAGGCGTTCACCACGGACAGAATGCCCGACTCAGGGTCCACAGCGAGGTCGGGGAACACCGCGTCGGCGTCGTAATCGCGCGGGTCGATGCGCTCGTGCCCCAAGCACCAAGGCGCGTGCACGCCGTGCGCGATGACGCACCCGGGGCCAGCCTCGGAGACGAAGTTGTGAGGGGGCTTCGATGTAGACACGAGCGCACCTCTCACGTGTGAGGATTTGCCTCGCCGCTTCGCGCCTCCCTTCGCGCGGCGCCGCATCCCGCCAGCGCCGCGCGCCTTCCACAAGTGAGAGCCACAGCGACGCTTTTTCCGAGAAAGCGCGTCTCGGAGCAGGCTTTATCCACGTTTCGCGATGACGTCGACGTCACAGTTGCGCGGCGAGGCGGCACGATGGCGTCCACCTCGATGGCGTCCGCGCACTCGCTCGCGCTCGCGGGACACGCGTCGATGCTGACGCGTCCTTCTCGCGAGCGCGTCGCGTCCCGTCGGTCCGCCGTGTCCACGTCGCGCGTCTCGGCGGCGAGGGCCTCGAACGCGACGATTGCGCTGGACGCGCAGGAAGACGACGACGACGACGACGACGAGGATGCGCGCCGCGAGCCCACGCCCGAGGAGCTCGACGCAGAGGCGCGCGTGCTGTTGCAGTGGCCGGAACTCAGCGCGCAGGTCCGTGCGTTCACGGCCACGACGCTCGGGTACCGAGCGTGTGACCCCGTGCTCCCTCTCGGCGCTGACTTCGAGGCCTCGCGACGTCTGCTGGCCGAGACCTCCGCCGCCGCCGCGCTCAAGGCGGAGGGCCGGTTACGCAGGGAGGCGTTCGAGGGCACCAGGGACATCAGACCCTGGGTGCTGGGCGCGAGGAACGGGCGCGTCTTGTCCGGCGGGTCGCTCGCGGACATCGCCGCGACGAGCGCCGCCGCGAAGACGGTGGATTTCGAAATCGGCGCGGCGTCCGCGACCGAGACGGAGTCCGCGACGCTGCGTTTGACGCTGGAGCCGCTCCGCGATCTCGCCGCGCCCCTGCGTTCGATTCCGGAGACGCTCGAGCCCGAGATCCGGCGGTGCGTCGCGGTGCCGGGCGGAATGGTGCGGGACGGCGCAAGCGAGAGGCTGGGGGAGATCCGCGCGGAGCGGCGGGAGACGGAATCCGCGCTCCGCGCGCTGCTCCTGGACAAGGCGGCTTTCCTGGCGCGCAAGAACTTCGCCGAGCGCGCGCAGGTGGTGAGCAGGCTGGGGCGCGAGTGCATCCCCATGAAGGCGGGCGCGCAGAGCGAGATGGACGGCGTGGTCCTCGGGGCCTCGGGCACGGGCGCGACCGTGTTCAAGGAGCCCGCCGAGGCGACGCCCCTCAACAACCGGCTCATGGAGCTCGCCGCCGAGGAGGAGGAGGAGACGGAGCGCGTGCTGCGCGCGCTCACCGAGCAGGTCCTGGGCGCGGACCGCGGCGAGGCGCTGCTGGACGCCACGGAGGCGCTCGCGAAGCTGGACCTCGCCGCCGCGCGCGCGGAACACGCGGACTGGCTCTCGGCGAAGGCGCCGCGGCTCTTCCAGGTGGACGTCCGCGACGGGAACGAAGCCGCCGCGCCGGGCGACGCTCCGGGGGTGCGCCTCCCGGGCATGCAGCATCCGCTCCTGCTGCAGCCGCGTCTGTTTGCGCTGCCGCGCGGCGGCAAGGTGGGCGAGGACGAGGAGGTGGACGGGTGGGAGAGCGGTGACGATGCCGCGAAGGAGCGAGACGCGGAGGAGGAAGAGACGGCTTCGGAAGAGACAACGCCGCGGGTGCGGTCGCGCGCGGAGGCGACGGATGTCGTTCCGGTGGATTTCTGTCCCCCGCCCGACACGCGGCTCGTCGCCATCACCGGCCCCAACACCGGCGGCAAGACGGCGTCGCTCAAAGCCCTGGGGCTGGCGCTGCTCATGGTGCGCGCCGGTCTGCACCTCCCGACGGACGCGTGCGAGACTGCGACCGTGCCGTGGACGTCGCGCGTGCTGGCGGATCTGGGCGACGCGCAGAGCCTGGACCTCGACGGGGGACTCTCAACCTTCAGCGCGCACCTCACGCGCCTGCGCCGCATCCTCGCCGCCGCCCGGGACACGCGCGACGCCGTGGTGGTCCTGCTGGACGAGCCGGGCGGCGGGACGGACCCCGCGGAGGGCGCCGCGCTCGCTGCCGCGGTGCTCCGCGCCTCGGCGGAGCGTTCCACGCTCACGGTGGCGACCAGCCACTACGAGGAGGTGAAGGCGCTCGCCGGCGGCGCGACGCGACGTCTCGCGTCTGTCGGCGGCGAAGGCGAAGGAGAGGAGCCTCCGCCCGCTTTCCCCGGCGCGGCGAACGCCGCGGTCGAGTTCGACACCGCGACGCTCCGCCCCACGTACCGCCTGCTGTGGGGCACCTCCGGCGAGTCCAACGCGCTCGCAGTCGCGCGAGGCCTGGGACTGGAGGAGTCGCTCGCCGAAGCCGCCGAGCGGCGATGGCGCCGGGGCCGCGCCGCCGACGGCGCGGACGCCCACCCCGACGCCGGCGAGGACCTCGCCGAGCTGGCCGCCGCGCTGGCGCACGAGCGCGAAGTGCAGGAGGTGCGCGCCGCCAGGGCCCTGGAGGCGCTGGACAGAGCGCAGGACCTGCACGCGGACGTCACGCGCCGTGGCGCCGCGCGGCTCTCCCTGCGCGCGAGCCTGGCGATGGACGCCGCGGCGGAGCGCGGCGCCGCCGGCGTCGTCGAGGCGCGGAGCGTCCTGGCGGCGGCGGCGACGCGCGAGGCACTCGACGCTGCCGCCGACGCGTTGATGCCCGACGGCTGGATCCTGGATGCGGCCTCCGGGGACGCCGTTCCCGGTCGTCGGCGGCAGCGGCGGAAGGACCCCGAGGACGCTCGGTCGCGCGACGACGACGGGGTGAGCTTCGACAGCTTCGACAGCGTCGACGAGCCCGCGTGGGTCCCGCGCGTCGGGTCGACGGTGACGGTGCGGCGCATGGGCGACGCCGAGGCGGAGGTGGTGGACGTCGACGAGCTCGCGGGGGAGGTTGTGGTGCGCATGGGGAGTATCACCTCGCGCGCGCCGCTCGCGGGGGTGTCGCCGGTGGTCGGAAAGTACTAGCTAGACTACGAAGCGAGTGACGTCTATGATGCGATACCTAGGTACGGTACGTAGACTAGCTCGCTAGCGAGCGAGCTAGCTACGCGATACGGTTACTACGAAGTACTAATTGACCGCCGTTCACCCTCTTACGTGCTAGGAACGCGGATGCATCGTGGCCTTTTGTGCATGCGGAACGCATGCGCGCATGTGCGGTGTGCGGTGGATTGTGGAGGGAACCGCCCCCTGGAATATCTGAGAGTATCCGAAAAAAATCCGATAGATAGCTTCACATCACGGCCGCCAGCGCTTTCCACTCCCCCTCGACGGCGTCTCGAAGTTCGACCCCGTCGCCCCGCGCGGTTTCTCGCGCGAGCTCAGCCGGCGGCCGGAAAAGACTCGCGTCGCCGACTTCGTCCGCCGCGGCGTCCGCGACGGCCAAGACGCCGCCCGCGATTTCGGCGAGCCACCGCGTCGGGTTTTCCTTGACTGGCGCCAGCGTCGCGGCGGCGCGCGCGCGGTGTTCCAGGCGCACGCCCTCGCCGGACGCGAACACCGCCACCAGGATGTGCTCGCCGTCCCACGTCGTCGCCGCGAACCGCTCGCACGAGGCGCCCGCGGAGCCCAGCGCGTACGCGCCGCACCGCGCGAAGGGCCGGCGCGAAACGCCGAGCGCGGTTTCGCTCGCGAACCGGTTCTTTCTGCCAGAATCCCTCGTTCTTTCCGGAAAAGCGGACGCGTCGTCCTTCCCGCCCAGCGCCGCCGCCGCCGCCGCCAGCGCGCCGCGCGCCGCGTCCGCCACGTTCGGCGCGCCGCTCCGGGTCCACTCGCCGTCCCGCGCGGCGCGCCCCTCGGCGGCGGCGGCGGCGGCTTCGTCGACGCGCGCGGCGAGCTCGAAGGATGCCGGCAGGAGCGTCCAGAGCCGCTCCCAACGCCCCGGGTCGCCGCGCGTCGCATCATCCGGGAGGAGCAGATCGGCGAGCGGAATTTCGTACGGCGCGCACCGCAGCGTCGCCGCCGGCGCGCCGTCCGCGGGGACGCCGCCGCCGCCGAAGGAGGCGCCGAAGGAGACGCCGCTCGCCGCCGCGAACGTCACGACCGGGCGCAGCGCGACGCGTTCGAACGCGCGGACGCGCATCTCCACCGTGACGAGCGTCTCCTCGTCCGCGCCCAGCCCGCAACGCGACACCACGTGGCCGACGTGCCCCGCGTTTCCGACCATCGACGCGAACGCGCCCCCGCCGTCGCCGCCGACGCCGCCGACGCCGACGACGTCGCGCGCTGCCGCGGCAGCCTTCTCCCTCGCCGCGGCGCCGGAGAGCTCAACGGTGAGCCCCGCGGCGCCGTCCGCGAACGCCAGGGGGCCGTGCGTGCCCACCTGCAGCGTGCCCGCGAGCCCCGCCGAGCCCGCGGCGCCGGACTCGTTGGACGGCGGCGGCGGGCGGCACCGCAGCGAGACGCGCGCGACGCGCGCGCGCGCGATCGTCTCGTGCGACGCCTCGATCCAGCACGGGTCGCTCGGGCCGGTGAGCGGTGTGGGCGCGGACCGCGAAGCTTCCGGCGGTTCCCAAACAACAGCCTGTGGACCTTTCGGTGACGCGACGTCATCCGACGAAAATGGTCTCGACGCGGTATCGTCCCCGTCCTTCGCGTCGCGCAGCGACGCGACCGCGACCAGCCGCGTCGCCGCCTCGACGGCGTCGCGCGCCGTCAAAAGCGCGGCGAAGTCCGCCGCCGCCGCCGCCGCCGCCGCGGAGGCTTCGCGGCGCGAGCCGGGCGCATCGCCGGCGACCCAGCGCCGCCCGGAGACGGCGCCATCCCGGGACCCGAGGTGCGCGAGCAAGATGGGCGGTGGCGCAAGCGCCGGGCGCGTCTGCGGGTCCGACGCGAGCGTCGGGACGGGCGTGACGGTCGTTTCCTTCTTCTCAGTCGGCGTTCTCGCCGACTTCGTCGACTCGGAAAAGCGCTCGCCGCGCGACGCGGCGACGGCGCGCAGGCGCGCGGCGAGCGCGCGCGCGCGCGCGCGCGTCGCCGGTCCGGCATCTTCGGGGCTCCCTCCCCCGCTCACGCAGGCCTCGAGCATGCCCGCGAGTCGCTCCGCCAGCGCGGGACACCGTTCTCCGAGGAGCTCGACGCACGCCACACCCACCGCCGCCACCGCCTCGGGCGACGCGTGCCTCGCCTCCGAGGCGTTCGCTGCGTCGACGGGCGTCTTGCCGACGGCGCCGAACATCGACCCGGCTTCGCGCTGCGCCGCCGCCGAGCGCACGCGCCGCGCGAAGCGCGCCGCTCCCCCGCGCACGAGGCTCTCGACCATCGCGCAGACCACGGGCCCGTGCGGCCCGCCCTGGCGCGCGGACTGCTCCGCGCGCGAGGCAGCCGCGCGCGACAGTGCCAGCGCCTCTTCCTCCTCCTCCCCGGAGAGGAACGCGCCGCCCGCGTCTTCGTCTCGCTCGCGCGTCTTCGGGTCCGGGAAGTCCGGGAAGTCGAGGTGCGCGCACGCCAGCCACGCGACGCACGCCGCCGCCGCGTCGTCCACTGCGCCCTCCTTCTGCGCGATCGCGGTCTCCTGCACAAGCGCCACGAGCACCCTCTGCGCGGCGAGGTGCACGCCAGGCGCCTCCACGCGCGCGCCCTCCGCCACCGCCGCGCGCGTCGCCGCGCACAGATGCGCGACGAGCCGCACGGCGGCGTCGCTCGCCGCGCGGCGGCCACCGGTGGCCGCCGCCGGC
>MDSV01137962.1_pt1 | contig 14057 bp, 11 predicted proteins | sample 810851 | NCBI WGS metagenome assembly MDSV01 (sample SAMN05326640, study PRJNA326480) | marine metagenome | isolation source: seawater | place: Atlantic Ocean: North East | collected 2012 | reverse complement strand
CCTTCATCATCAATTTTTCCTTGTGAGACAACAAATATTTTATCAGCTTTTTTTATTGTCTCTGTTCTGTGTGTAATTAAAATTAAAGTGATTTTACCCTTCAAATCTAAAATTGTGTTGATAATTTTGTTTTCAGTATAGTAATCAAGCGAACTTGTTGACTCATCAAATATAATTATTTCTGGTATTCTATATAGGGCTCTTGCTATTCCTATTCTTTGTTTTTGACCCCCACTTAATTTAATTCCTCTATCACCACATTTGGTATTAAATCCATGCGGTAAAGATTTTATATATTCATAAATATCCGCTTTTTTTGTAACTTCCTCTAATAAAACATAATTTATATTTTTTGGATCTTGACCAATTGTTATTACCTCCTCAATAGTATTATTTCCCAAATAAATATCTTGTGGTACATAACCAATTTTATTTCTAAATATATCATCGTTAGTATGATTTATTTCTCTATCATCAACTAATAAATGTCCTTTGTGAGGTTTGTGAAGTCCAGTTAAGATATCAACTATTGTGGTTTTACCAGAGCCTGTGGTACCACAAAAACCTACAAACTCATTTTTTTTAACTTTTAAATTTATATTATTTATTGCAAAATTTGATTTTGAGTATTCAAAATAAACATTTTGAATTTCTATATTTTTTTTGAAAATAATTTCATTTCTTTCAGTGTAATTTTCAAATTCTGAGCGAATAAATTTATTTTTAGATATGAATTCAAATTCATTTTTAAACTCTAAAACAGCATGTTCATTTGATCTTATTGCGACTATATTTTGATAAATTATATTAATAGCTGGTAAAATTTTAACAGCTGCAATTGCAAAAAAAGATAATTTTGTGATTATTATTGAAAAAGAGGAGCCAGAAAAAGTTAAAAATATAACAGCAGTAATTACACCTAAAAATAAAACAAGCTCCATGAAGTATCTTGGTCCAATATTGATTAAATGATTTTTTACAAATATTAATGCTAGGTTACTTGATGCAAATGAATGACTTTTTTTTAAAAAAATTTTATCTTTAATAAAATTTAAAAATTTTATATTGCTTAATGATTCATAAACATATTTCATTTTTGCTGACTCATATGTTGTGATTAATTCACCATGTTTTTTAATTTTTTTTTTAATTAATTTAAAGAAAATTAGATAAAGAAAAGTTAAAATTACAATTGCAAAAATAGAAAAATAAAAATCAACCATCAAAATAGTTATTGAAATAATTAACGTCATAAAACTTTGAGTTATTAAAAGAATATATGCTGACAAAATATTGTTTTTAATTCTCGGAATTAAATTTGTAATATTTGATAAAAGTTTAGATATTGTATTTTGTACATGAAAAATATATTTACAATTTAAATAATAGTTAAAAACTTGCTGTTCAATTTTTTCTCCAAAATTATTAGAAAACTTTGACATTATGTAAACATTAAATAAACCTAAGCACATTGAGGAAACAACACCAAATATACTTAATATTAGCAAAGTATTTCTAAAAGACTCATAACTACTAAACAAAAAAAAATTATAAATATTTAATAAAATACTATTTGTATAAATTAAATTCGGATCTGATAAAATTGCAATTAAAGGAACTATAATTGAAAGTCCAAAAAATTGAAAAATTGAACTTATAAAAGATATAAGAATTGTTAAAATAAATTTTCTTTTGTCCTCTAAGTCGAATATAGAAAAGAGAATCATTAGATTTTTCATTCAGTAAATAGTATGTTATTTGAAGTTGTTATATAAACTAGATAATTATGATTAACAAGAGACACCTCCTAAATCAACTTAATGCCTTTAATTATTTTAAAGAGATAAGTGATTCAGAAAGAAAAAAAATTCAAAAATTAGATTACCTTATTGCACATCGAGAGGATGGTTTGGGATCAAAATTGATGAACTATCTAAACGTTTTAAGACTTAGTAAGAAACTTAACAAAAAGATTTACATCTATTGGAATGTTGAAAAAAAATCATCTTCAGAAATTATCCATAATTATAAATCAGAATATGAAATATTTAAAAACCTACAAAATTTAAAAATTTTAAAAAAAGATAAGGAAACTTTAGAAGGAAATAATAAATGGATTTCAGATTTTAGATTTTGGTATTTTAAAGATGAAAACTTAATGAATGTAATAAACGAATTATGTACATTAGCTAAATCAATAAAAATAAAAAAAAATCTCTCTTATAAATTAAAAAAAATAAAGGATAGAAAATTTGAATATGGAATTCACTGTAGATCTCTTGATATTACGGCTACTGAGCAAAATATAACAGAAAACAAATACTATCGTTGGTATCTTAGAGATGGCCTAAATGTTGGAAAATGGTTTCCTGAAAAGTTAATTAAAAAAATTATTAAAAGAGAGAAAAAAAAATTTTTTGTTATATCAAGTAATAAATTATTTTTAAAAGATATTAAAAAGTTAAAAAATGTAATAACTAATCCACTTTATCATAAAAATGAAAAAGAAATAAATAAAGTAATTTTAGACATGTACCTTTTGGCAAAATGTAAAAAAATAGTTTGCAATCCAATGAGTGGCTTTTCACTATTTTCAGCACTAATTTCAAATAATTATGTTTATTTTCCAACTGATTTTGTTTCTCCAGAAGAGATTTATTTTGAACAAAATAAAATTATTGCAAGTCAATATTATAAACTTAGATCAATAAGGTTTATGTTTATTAAAATAATAAAGTTAATTGGTGAATTATTGTATTTTAATTTTGTTAGAAACATTAAAGATTTATTGAAAAAAAAAATAAATTAATAATTATTTTTGTACTTTTTTAAATTCTTTTTGAATATCTTTATCAATTCGATAATTCCACTTTCTAAACTTTTTCTCGCAGCAAAACCCTTCCTTTCAATTTTATCATTACTTACAAAATAATCTCTCTTATCTGGATCTTGTTGGTTTAAGATTTTAGTAATTTTTACTTTAGGAATAAATTTTTTAATTTTTTTAGCTAATTCTAGCTTTGTAATATTTGCTGAAGAAAGTCCCATATTATATACATTATTTTTCAATTTGTTAAAATTTTGAATAGAAAAAATTATACCATCAACAACATCATCTATATGGATAAAATTTCTTCTAAAACTACCTTCAAATATTTTTAAAGCATTTGTACTCATAGCTGTATATACAAAATTATTCACAAGTAGATCTGTTCGCATTCTAAAAGAATAACCAAAAACAGTTGCCAACCTAAAACAAACACAATTTTTTCTTTTCATAACAAGTTTTTCGGACTCATTTTTAGTTCTTCCATATAATGATACTGGATTAAGTGGAGAATTTTCATCGCAAAATTTGTCTTTTTGACCAATTCCATAGCCTGAATTGCTAGTAAGATAAATTAATTTTTGTTTCTTTTTTGAAAATTTTATAATTTTCTTAATTGCATTAACATTCGTATCTACAGCAATTTTCTTTTTTTTGTCACATAAAGGGGCACCAACTAATGCTGCAAGAGGAATTATATAATCCATATTTTTTACTATTTTTTTAACAATTTTTTCATTTCTAATATCACTCTTACTAAAGTGAAAATTGTCAAAACTTGTAAGATGGTCCAAAGAATCATTTGAATAAAATTGTAAATCGACAACAAAAACATTGTAACCTAAATAAACTAGTTTTGTTGCCAACTTTGAACCTAAAAAACCAGCTCCACCAGTAATTAAAATGTTCTTTTTTTTCATATTTTATTTTTTTTAATAACTTTAAGTATATTTGTTTTTTTTTTTATTAAAAAAGTTTTTGCTAAAATTTTCTTTCCTAATTGCAAATCCGTTTCTTGATCACCAAACAAATACATTTTTTTTTTATCAATTGCCCATTTCTTATTTATAAGTTTTATCATTCCTGTGTTTGGCTTTCTAAGATTAAAATGAAAATTTGAAGAATAATTTTTGCTTCCTTTAAAATAGGGTGCAATAAAATAATCATCAATCATCGCACCATTTTTATATAATGTTTCATTCATCCAATCATGCAATTTTTTTACATCAGAAACAGAATAATAGCCCCTTCCTATACCAGATTGATTTGTAATTACAAAAACAAAATAATTCTTGTCATTTAACAGTTTAATTGATTTGATAACATCCTTTCTCCATACAAATTGATTTATTTTATGAACATAGCCAAGGTCTTCATTTATAACTCCATCTCGGTCAAGAAAAACTGCAGGTCTCTTAAAATCTTTCATAATTTTTTTTGCAGTTCTTAAATCGTTTTTAGTTCCTATATCAATAAATATATTAAAATCGTTTCTAACATCACTTTGAACTTTATTTTTTTTAATTAGATCTTGTATAAAATCATTCTCTAAAGAATAATATTTTTTTTTTTCTTTAGTCTTTAAAAAAGACTTGTCTAAAATATACAAGCCTGAATTAATATATTTAGAATTTATATTTTTTTTTGAAAGACTTACTACACGATTTTTTATAAATCTGACACCTCCATATTTAGTATTTTTTTTTTTAATTAATGCCATTAATAATTTAGAATTGTTTGGTTTAAATTTTTGTATAAAATCAAAATAATTTATATCTAAAAATGTATCTCCATTTACTAATAAAAAGTAATTATCTAAATATCTATAAGCATCTACTAATGCACCTCCTGTACCCATTAACTTTTTTTCTGATTTACAAAAAATTATTGTATTTTTAATTTTTTTAAGGTGATATTTTTTTTTAAATTGATTTGATTTATAACCTGTTAAAAGAATAATTTTTTTGAACTTATACTTAACAAGATGATTTATAATATGATCAATGAAGGTACTTTTATTAATTTTTAACAAAGGTTTGGGAGTATTCTTAGTTAAGTTACCCAACCTTGTTCCGAGTCCACCACATAAAATAATAGCTTGCTTGACCTTAATATTGTTTTTCATTTTATCTTAGCAAGTATTTTCTACTATCTCACAAATAATATGACCAACTAAGATATGCATTTCTTGGATCCTATCTACCCTAGATGCTGGAACTTCTAAAACTATGTCTGATAAATTTCTGCTTTTATTTTTTAAACCACTTAACAAAAATGTTTTAATACCTTTTTTTTTTGCGACTTTAATTGCTTCTTTAACATTTTTACTTTTACCACTAGTTGAAATTGCAAATAAAAAATCTCCTTTTACACCAACTGCTTCAATTTGTTTAGAAAAAATTTTATCAAAACTAAAATCATTAGATATTGAGGTAATTGTAGAAGTATTTGTAGTCAAAGAAATTGAGGAAAATGGTTTACGATTCTTTAAAAATTTTGAAACAAGTTCTGCACATAGATGTTGACTATCAGCAGCTGAACCTCCGTTTCCACAAAATATAATTTTTTTCTTATTTTTAATTGTTCTTATTATCTCATTAGAAATTTTCAAGATTTGATCAAAATATTTTTGATCATTTAAAATTTTTAAATTATTAATACTATCGTTAATATTTTTTTTGATTGTATAAAAGTTTTTTTTATTTTTCATGCTTTTATTACATTTTTGATCTTAAACCTCTACACTCTTTAAGCAATTTATCAACAGATTTAGAAAATTCTACTTTTGGTTTCCACCCTGTATGAGACATAAATTTTTTTGTATCTGCTATTTGCAAGGTAACATCATTCGGTCTTAAAAGTTTTTTATCAACTTTTGTTTGAATTTTTTTTGATGATCTTTTAATTAATTCTTTTAAATAATTTTTAACAGAAATAATTTTATTACCACCAATATTATAAACTTCACCAATTCTACCTTTTGTTGCTGCAAACCAATAGGCATTCATTGCATCGTCTATATCTATAAATGTTCTTATGCTATTTAAGTTACCATGTTTTAATATTTTTTGTTTACCTTGCTCGATATTGATAATTTGATTAGCAAACGCTGTTTGAAATAAATTAACTCTCCTTGCATTTGTATATGAAAACATTCTTGTGATAATTATTCTCATACCAAAACATTTATAATAAATTTGCGATATTAGATCCTGAAATGCCTTAGTCGCAGCATAAGGATTCGCAGGATTAAATCTTTGTATTTCCTTCAATGGTATATCTTTTTTTTTTACATTACCATAAACTTCCGAAGTACTACAAATAATTATAATTGGATTAATTTTCAACTGCCGCACAGCCTCAAGTAAATTTACAGTAATTGAATTATTATTTTCAGAAAATTCTATAGGTTTATCAAATGATCCTCTAACATCTGCATTTGACGCAAAATGAAAAATTACATCAGGTTTAATTTTGGATAAAATTTTCTTTGTTTGTTTATAATTTGTTAGATCAAGTTTGAATAATTTTATTGACTCTACATTCTTCTTTAATAATTCATAAAAACCTTTAGATCTATAAGATCCAAATATTTTGGTATTTGAAGAAATAGAACTAATTTTTTCAGCAAGATAACTTCCACCAGATCCTGTTGCTCCAGTTATAAAACATTTTTTAAAAATTCTCATTATTTATTCTTAATTGAATTTAATATTTTACATAATTTGAGAATCTTACTTTTTTTCAAAGAAGGATAGTTTCCAATATAATAGCCAAAAAAATGAATATGATCTACATTAGGAAATTCAGATAATTTATTTTCATTTAAATATTTTTTTAAATAAGGTTGTCTTAATTGATTGCCTCCTCCTGCATTTCCCCTTCTAAACTCTATCTTATTTTTAATCATTATTTTTTCAAATTTATCTCTTAATTTAAAATTCTTATCTTTTAATACTACTGGAAAGGCATAATTTGAAACTCCTTCTAAATTAAAATCAGTATAAAAAATAGATTTATCTATATTTCTTAAAAAAGTAAAAAAATTTTGATTTCTTTTTTTAATATTTTTATCAAGAGTTTTTAATTGGTTCAGGCCAATTACTGCTGGCATTTCAGTATTACGTAAGTTGTATGCTGGATATAAAAAAATAAATTTTGGAGATAAAGTTTTATTTTTTTTTATTAACATTTTCTCGAATTTTTTATTACCACACTCTCTTACCATCCCATGAGATCTAAGCATTTTTGCTAACTCAAAAACTTTTTTATTATTTGAGCAAATCATTCCACCTTCTATAGTAGTCATATGATGAGCATAATAAAAAGAAAAATTTGATAATAATCCAAAACTTCCAAGTTTTTTATTTTTGTAAGTGGCACCATGTGACTCACAAACATCCTCTATAAGTGCAATTTTTTTCTTTTTAAGTACTGAGAGAAGATTTTGAGAAAGACCATTAAATCCTTGTATATGAGATAAAAATATCGCCTTAGTATTTTTGTTAATTTTTTTAAAAATTTGATTTTCATCCATACATAATGTTCTTGGATTAATATCAACAAAAACTGGTTTAAAATCATTTTGTATTACAGATGCAATATCTGAAACCCAGGTCAATGTAGGCACTATAATTTCACCAGCTCCAAATAGAATTTTTGAAATTAAAATCGATAGTAAATTAGCAGAGGATCCAGAGTTAACGAAAACACTATACTTCACTCCTAGCCATTGTGACCACTCCTTTTCTAGTTTTTGAACTTGAATTGATTGAGTGAATATTTTTTTTTTATTTTTTTTAATAAACTTTAAGAGTGAATTTAAATCATCATTACTTATATTATTATCCATCAAAGGGTGAAAAAATTTACTCATTTGCTTGAGTCAAATATAATTTGAGTTCCCTTATTTTCAAATAAAAATGGAATAGTAGTAAAGTTATTCATTTTTTTTAAAAAAAAGATCTTTTTTCATATGGAACATAAAATAAATAAAAACCCCCACCTCCAGCACCAAGAATTTTACCACCTAGTGCTCCGCTTTGTCTAGCCTGATTATAGACTTCATTTAAATATTCGTTTGAAATGTCTTTATGAAGGTTTTTTTTTATACTCCAAGAATAATCCATCAATCTTCCAAATTCATGAACATCATTATTTTTAATAATTTTTTTTGCTATTTTTGTACAATTTAAAATTTCTAAAATATCTTTTTTTTTTGTTGTTGAAATTGATTTAACAAACTTCTTTGCAATATTACTTGAAATTCTCTGTTTCCTTGTAAAAAGTAAGACAAGGTTTTTATTCAATTCTTTATAAAAAGTTTCTTTTCCAATTTTTTTGCATTGAAAATTATTGTTTTTAAAAAATTTAATGTTGTTAAATCCACCAATGGCTGTTGATACCTGATCTTGAGATCCTACTGTCTCCTTTAAAATCTTTTGTTCAAAATTAATACTTTCATTTGCTAAATCTACATTTTTTTTTTTAATGCCATGAAGTCTATTTATTGTATTTAACATACCTACTATAAAACTAGATGATGAACCAACGCCACTTTTTGATGGTAAATCACCATCATAATGAATTTCTAAATGTTTTTTGACTTTTTTGTTTCTCAATACTTCTTTTACAACTTTATGTTTTATTTCGTTTATAGATTTAACCTCCTCAACCTTTGAATAAGCTATTCTATAACTATGATCAAAAAATTTTGGAAGTTCCCTACAAGATATATAGACATACTTATCAATTGTTGAGGAAATAACTTCTCCTCCATATTTTTTATACCAATTAGGATAGTCTGAACCTCCACCAAAAAATGATATTCTATAAGGAGTTTTTGAAATTATCATAATCCAAAAATATATTCGGTTACTTGTTTTTAACTAGTTGTTTTATTTTATTTGTAATATTTTTAATGGATAAATTATTTTTATCTAATAATTTTTCCCTTCCTAAATTTTCGTACATAAATTTGTCTGGTAAAGAAAGACCATGTAAATTAATTTTATGTGAATTTTCTGATATTATTGACTCCAAACTTCCACTTGCTGTTTGCTCATCAATAGTTAGAATTTTTTTATAATTAGAAATTCTTTTATTTAATTCAGTTGGAAAAGGTTTGCATCTAATTAGCTCAATAATATCAACATCTTTTTTTTGATTGTCACTAAGCTCCATAAATGATTTTAAAGCTCTTTCTAGAATTGTTCCATGAGATATAACAAGTAGATTCGATTTATTATTTTTTTTAATATAACGATAACCTTTTTCAATCTCGACTTTGTTTACTAATTTTTTAAAATTAGTACTTGCTTTTCTATCAAGTCTGACAAATGTGGGTTTTTTAATTCTCAAAGTATGTTTGGCAATCATTTCTGCTGTAGCAGGGTCTGAAGCTGTATATATATAAGCATTTGGAAGAGATCTCAAACAAGCAAGATCTTCTGTTGAATAATGAGTTGGACCAGAATTTGCATAACTTAATCCAATACCAGTCACAATTGAACAAACATCTAAATTCATTAAACAAGTTGCTGTCTTGTGCTGTTCAATACACCTAAGAGCTAAAAAAGGTGCCATTGCATAAGCATAAACTTTTGCTCCCTCAAGTGCCATACCACATGCAAAATCAATCATATTTTGCTCACAAATTCCTAAATGTAAAAATTGACTTTTTAAATTTTGTCTAAACGCATCTAATGCTGGGGCGCCAAAATCTGCACTCAAAAAATAAATTTTTTTATTTTTTTTTGCAGCTTTATAAATTTCTTTGATAAAAGCGTCTCTTTGAAATTCTTTATTATTTATTTGCATAATTTTTTTTCAAATCTAAATGAATATTATCAAATTGTTGTTTTGTAATTGGGTTCCAATAGTGCCATTGGGCCTTACCCTCCATAATTTTAAAGCCCTTTCCTTTTATAGAATTTACTATGAGACATTTAGGTTTTTTAATATTCTTAAATTTCGTAAACTTTAACTCTAGTTTTTTAAAGTCATGAGCATTACATTCTTCTGTATAAAGTCCAAAGCTTTTAAATTTTTGGGTTAAGTTCCCTAAAGAAAGGCAATCTTTGGGATTGCCTAAAATAATGTTGTTATTTACATCTAAAATTATTGTTACATTATCTAGTTTTAAACTTGATAATAAAAGCAATGCTTCCCAAGTTGAACCTTCATATAATTCACCCTCACTAATAACCACATATACATCTTTTTTAATCTTATTTTTTTTTGCATAGTAAGCTATACCTGTTCCATAACCTATGCCGTGGCCTAGTGATCCAGTTGCAGTTTTTATTCCAGGAATGCTAATGTTTCCAAACATTTTTAATATTGATTTCTTAAAACCCCAGTTATCCCATTCTTTTTTATTAATAACCTTCAAATCCTTTAGAATAGGATACTGACCAACTGTTGCGTGGCCTTTGCTAACTATTAAATCATCTAATGGAGTGAATATTTTATTGTTTTTTTTTAAACGTATAAATTTTCCAAAATAAAGTACAATTAAAACATCTATAATTGAAAAAACTGATCCAGGATGGCCTTCTTTTAAAAGATAAAATTTATCTAATAGCTCTTTTCTTATTTGATAAGCTTTTTTTTGATAGACATTTTTTGACATTAATTAATACTTTTCAGTTTCGGTATACTAAAAAAATTAAATTATCAAATAAAATATAATTCATTAAGTAAAAGCTTGATTAAGTGTTTAAATTATCCTCCACTATTTTTCTCTTGAGCTTAATTTTCGACATTTGTCTTATATTTTCAACAGCTTTATCTCCAAATCTTTTTTTAATTCTCTGTAAAAATTTTGTATTTAGGTGATAATTAATAAATGCATCGTCTCTAAGTTTTAAAATTTCCCATGGTTTAAGTTTTTCAGTAGGCAAGCATATGGTGTCATATGCATGAAATGAGTATCCCGAATAACTTTGGGGAAAATCAATTCCTTTTTTAATACCTTCTTTATATAATGCGCTACCTGGTAAAGCCATTGCAGGATAAGTATTCCATCCTGAAGTACAAAGTTCTACGCTTAAATCATAAGTTTTTTTTATTGTTTCATGGTCGTCACCAGGTAGTCCATACATATAATTAGCCATTACATCAATGTCAGCTTCATGAACTTGATCTATTATTTTTCTTACGTCGACATCTTCAAACTTACCCTTAGCTACTTCAAGTCTAACTTTTTTATCTCCGCTCTCAATCCCTAAACACAACCATTTTATTCCTGCCTTTCTTACTTCTGAGAGAACTTTTGGATTTTTTACAGTGTCTATTCTAGAGTATGCCCACATTCTTAAACTATCGTCATGATTTAATTCAGCTAATTTTTTACACAATGGTAAATAGTATTTTGGATTTAGTAAAAACATTTCATCTGTAATTCGAATTGTTTTAACTCCCATTTCAATTAATTTTTTAAACTCTTTAATAATAAAATTTGGACTCCAATATCTCATTCCACTATAATTTGAAGAAACTCCAATTTCATCTTCGTCATTTCTGTTAATTAAATTTATCATACAAAAGCTACACTTAAATTGACAACCAAGTGATGAGTGAAGTGCTGCATAAGGAGTTCTTTTTTCCTCATCATACTCAGCATGCCACATCGGGGCTCGGTACAAATCTAAAGGTCTAACTTTGTATGGCAGAAGGTCCCAAGCATAACCAGGTAAGTCTAAATCCATTCTTTCATTAGGTACTACTTTTTCTGGTTTATTAAGTATAATTTTTTCTTTATCTCTGAAAGCAATTCCATTAATATTTTTAAGTTCATCACTAGTAAAATTTTTTAAGCTTAAAACATTTTTTAACGCATAAACACCCTCATTTGTAAAAACAAAATCTATACTTTTTTCATCTTCTAAAGCTTTTATTGGTAAAGCTTGTACATAGGAACCGATGTAAGAAATATATAATTTATTATTTTTAGACTTAATAAATTTACTTAATGTAATTGCACCTTCCATATTAGTAGTGCCGGCATTTACATTTTGACCATATACTACAAATACTACTAATCTTGGTTTTAAATTTTTTAATCTTTCATATATCTGTTCTTCATTAATTTCCTCCGCATTGGCGTCTATAATAGAAACTTGATAACCAAAATTTCTCATGGATTGTGATAAAAGTAGGGACCAGGTTGGTGGCTCTATTGAGGTATACTTTGACTTTAGAGATTGATAATTATTTCCAACTGTAGGATTTATAAAAACTACATCTAAAGGTCTATTTAAATTCATTTCTAAGTTATGATTAATTAATGTTCGTATAATACGCAAATATTAATATTATTCTATAAAATTATATTATTTGTAATTTGTATATTAATTTTTAAAAATGATTTTATAAATTCTTCGCAAAATCTTTGATTGATGAAAAAAATATATTTTTTTTATTACTTCTTAGATACTTCATTCCAAGCTTATAATTTAAAGAATAATATGAATGTGGACAATAATCTTCATAAGTAAATATTAAATTGTTTTTTTTTGGACTTAAAAACTTAAATGCATTAGAAATATTTCCAATAAAAAAATCAGGTATAAAATTAATTTCTTCAACAGGTTGGTTTGAATCTAAAACATTAAATTTAAATTTTTGGTATTTTTCAAGAATAGGATTGCTATCAAAAGATTTATTCCAGTGAGGGTGTACTTTAAAATAAATAGAATAATTTTTTTGTCTTAATTCTTCCAACAAAAAATTAAAATCATTTATAATTTTGTCAACTTTAAAGCTTTTAAAAAAGAAAATTGACTCTTGATAAAGAATAACCACGCTTTTTTTTATATTATGATTACTTTGTAATGCTTCATTGTAGTTTTTAATAATTTTATTATTCAGATTTTCATCCAAGTTTAAAATTATCTCATTTTTAAATTTTTTAATTTTAATAGTTAAATATCTTCCATCTTTTGTTAATATCATTCTATATTTAGAACCAGATAAAAAATTATATATGTTAAAAAAAATAAAGATACTTGGTTTGTAAAATAAATAATTAATCTTCTTTAATTTATTTAAAAAAGGTTTGTAGTCTTTCATCCATCCATAATAATCAAAGCATATTATTCTAAATTTTCTTAAGCTTTGAATAAAAAAAGGAATATCTTTAGAACAATGACCACCAAAATAATAAATCACCTTTAATTTTCGAAATTTTTTAAAAAAAAAAATTAATTTAAGTTTATAAATTATTAATCTTACCACGATCAATAAAGCTTTAACTAAAGCAACAAAATTTATTTTGTTTGAAACTGATGGGATTTGAAAAGATAAAAAAACACAATTAAAATTTTTTTCTTTAAGATTTTTATAAATTTCCTTATCAGCAGTTACAAAACTTGTTTGATTAAAAAAATTTGACTTTTTGTATAAATATTCTGCATAAATGATTTCACTAAAGGATGAAATAATTATTATTCTTTTTGCATCAAAATATTTTTTCATTTTAAGATGTATTAATTAAATTGATCTATTTTATTTAAAATAACTTTGGATAAATATTGTCTCCTTAGAAAAAAAGATTTATTATTATATTAAATATAAATAAATTTACTGAAATTTACACTAATCAAAAATTAAATGTCATTTAAAAAAACTTTTATTATAGGTGAAATTGGAATAAACCATAATGGAGATTTAAAAATAGCAAAAGACTTAATTCTGCTTGCAAAAAAAGTTGGATTTGATGCTGTAAAATTTCAAAAAAGAACTCCTAATATTACTACACCAAAAAGTAAGGCGGAGTTAATGAGAGATACGCCTTGGGGAAAGATTACATATCTTGAGTATAAAAAAAAAATTGAGTTTGAAAGAAAAGAATTTGATGAAATAAATAAATTTTGTAAAAAAATAAATATCATCTGGTTTGCAAGTCCTTGGGATGTTAAAAGTAATAATTTCTTAAAAAAATATAAACTTAAATTTAATAAAGTTGCGTCTCCAATGCTAACAAATATAAAACTTGTCGAGGCTATCGCTAAACAAAAAAAATTTACATTTATTTCAACAGGAATGAGTAGGATGAAAGATGTTCAAACAGCTATAAAAATTTTTAGGAAAAATAAATGTAAATTTGCAATTCTGCATTGTGTATCGTCCTATCCTTGCGAGGACAACAAATTAAATTTGAGTTTAATCAATGTTTATAAAAAAAAATTTAAAAATATTGTTGGTTATTCTGGGCATGAAAAAAGTG
>MDSV01088417.1_pt1 | contig 14060 bp, 12 predicted proteins | sample 810851 | NCBI WGS metagenome assembly MDSV01 (sample SAMN05326640, study PRJNA326480) | marine metagenome | isolation source: seawater | place: Atlantic Ocean: North East | collected 2012 | reverse complement strand
GTCCTTGATGAAAAATTTTTTAGTAATACTACTGAGTACTTTTTAGGAGATGCACTCGCAGCAAATTCGACTAGTGCTAATTTTTTTCAAAGTGGTGGACATGGAACAGCTTCAGCTATTCAATTAAGAGGTATGCCCAAAAGATACTCTACAGTTTATATTGATGGAGTAAAAATGTCTGATCCATCTAGCGTTTCAAATGATTTTGACTTTAATAATATTTTAACAAGCCAAGTATCAAGAGTTGAGATATTAAAAGGAAATCAAAGTTCTATTTATGGAAGTGGAGCTATAGGGGGAACAATTCATATTACCACCAAAAAAGGTAAGCCTGGGTTTAATAAAAATCTAAATTATTTAACAGGCTCTGAAGGAACACATAATTTATCGACTTCAATTTCTGGAGGTGATGATTATAAAAATTATTTTGTTGGATTTGAAAGATTTCAGACTGAGGGAATTTCTCAAATGATGCATAACGATGAAAAAGATAGGTACAGAAATAACAGTATAATAGCTAGTTATAATTATAATTTTTTTGATAATTTTGAGTTAAACAGTAATTACAGGATTGCAGATACATATTTGCAATATGATGCAACATGTGTTTCTAATTTGTTTGGTTGTTCACCTAGTTATGACCATGCTGAAGATGTGGATGCAATTGAGTCATCTGGAAATATAAGTTTGATACACAAACCATTAAAAAATCTTGAAAATAAATTTACTGTTGCAAATACGTATATAAAAAGAATTTACAATGCTGCAATTAATAGCAACAATACAAAGCAAGATAGCTATTATGGTGAAAGATACTCCTTTCTATATCAAGGAAACTACAATTTGAATTTAGATAATAGTATAGTTTTTGGTCTTGAAAGAGAGGATGATTCAATTGGTTACAACAAAAATATGACAGGAATGGACTACAAAGATGCATACGTAACTTCTAAATATTTCGATTTTCAAAAAAGATTTTCCGAAAATATTTTTGCAACATTTGGATCGCGATTTGATAATCACTCTTTAGCTGGAAATGAAGATTCTCACAGGCTAACATTAGCATATCTTTTTGATGATAAGTTTACTAAAATAAAAAGCTCTTACGGCACAGGTTTTAGATATCCCTCTTTATATGAATTTTATTTTTATCAATCAGGAAGTGGTTATGACGGAAATGAAAAAGCTGAAAATAGCGAGAGTTTTGATGTCGGTATTGAAAAATCATTTCCAGAGATAGGTTTAAAAATTGATATGAGTTATTTTAATATTAAATATCATGATGTGCTTGAAGGTTGGCAAGCATCAGGCTGGGACGCTGGTAATCATCCAGGCACAGTTAAATCTCAAGGATTAGAATTAATGTCAAATTTCAAATTAAACAAATTTTTGAATTTCGATTTAAATTATACTTATACCTCTACTTATGACGGAGCAGAACAAGACAATCCAAATAAGAGCTCAGGTCAAACTAATGCTCAGTTAGTAAGAGTTCCTAGAAACTTATTGAATTTAAATACTAATTTTAAGATATCTGGTCTTAAAAATTTTAATTTTTTATTAAGTACTAAGTGGTCTGATGTAGCAAGAGATTACGGAAATGGAAATAGAACTTTTGATGACGAAAGAACTGACGATTATTTTGTTAATGATTTGAATATAAATTATAAATTATCAGAAAATAATAAGTTATATTTTAATATTATAAATTTATTTGATGAAAAATATGAAACAGTAAGAGATTATTCGCAATTGCCCAGAACATTTAATTTTGGTTTTAAGAATAATTTTTAGTACTTATTTTATCTAAATCTGATAAAGATTTAATTATGAAAATAATTAATAAAAATAGTAGTATTTGTTTTTTAATAACTCTTTTAGTTTTTTCTAGACTTATACCGCATCCTCCAAATTTTACGCCAATTATATCTATCGTTATTCTAGGTGGAATTTTGTTCCAAACATTTACTCTGACAATTATTGTTTTTTTTAGCTCAATGTTTATTAGTGATTTTATTATAGGTCTATATCCAGGAATGATATTTACTTATATTGCTTTAACACTTATTGGTTTAATATATTATTTTATTTTTTATAAGATTACATACAAAAATCTAATTTTTCATTCAATTTTCGGTTCTTTTATTTTTTATTCAGTCACAAATTTTTTCGTTTGGACTTACAGTGATTTATATGAAAAAAATATCGATGGCCTAATTCAATGTTATTTACTAGCTGTTCCTTTTTTTTCAAATACACTTTTGTCTACTATTTTTTTCAGTTATCTCACATTTGCTTGTGTAGACAAAATTAAGAATTATTTTTACAAAATAGAAAAAAATATTATTTGAAATAATTGATGAAATAAAAAGATGAAAAAAAAAATTTTTAAACATATATATCAACACATCAAACTCATTAACGAAAATCAAAAAGATATTTTTGATTGTGTAGAGAAAATTGCAAAAGATATAAAAGAGACGCTTAATAATAAAAAGACAATTTTTTTTGCTGGTAACGGAGGTAGTGCAGCAGACTGTGAACATCTTGCAGGTGAATTGGTTGGAAGATATAAAAAAAATAGAAAACCTTATAAAGCCATTTCTTTAACAACTGATACCTCAGTACTCACTTGTATCGCGAATGATTTTGGATATGAAAGAATATTTGAAAGACAACTAGAGGGTCTTGGGCAAAAAGGAGATTTATTGATTGTATTTTCCACATCAGGTCAAAGCAAAAATATTGTGAATCTTTTAAAGAAATCAAAAAAAATGAGGATAAAGTCAATAGCTTTGCTTGGAAAAACTGGAGGTCAATGTAAGAAAATTTCAAGTTATAGCTACGTAGTTCCTTCTTCATCAACTGCTAACATTCAAGAAATACATCACTTAATTGGACATATTTTCTGTAGTTTGGTTGATTAAGTTTGAAGCTTTAAAATACCTTCTTGAATTTCAAAAATTTTATCACATTTATGTAAGATTTTAGGATTATGAGTAATTATGATTATTGTTTTATTACCCTTTAATTTATAAATCTTATTTATTATCTCTTCCTCTGTTTTTTTATCTAATGAGTTAGTGGCTTCATCAAAAACTAATATATTAGTATTCTGATAAATAGCTCTAGCAATTACTAATCTTTGAGATTGTCCCCCAGAAAGTTTCTTTCCATTAGGACCTACAATTGTATAAAGTTTTTCTGGGAGATTGTTAATGAACTCATCTAAAGATGAAAATTTTAAGGCTTCAGACAAAAGATTATCATTTATTTTATTTTCATATTCACCAAATAATATGTTCTCTAATATAGTATTGTCTAAAATGTAAAAATTTTGGGGAATATATGCAAAATTTTTAAGCACAAATAAAGTAAGTTACTTAAAATTATTAGAGGATGCAAAAAAACTAAAAAAAAATTTTATTAAATCTAAGATTATTTGGATTGGTGTCCATACTAGTAAAAAAATAGATAAGTTAAGACCAAATACTTTTAAATCTGTCGAGATATATAATAAAGAATTAAAAAATTTTTTTAATAGAAATTTTATAGACAACAAATTTAAAAAAACTCATTTTACAAAAGATGGATATCATTTAAATTGTACAGGACATGAAATTTTATTACAAAAAATTTCTAAATTAATAAAATGATAGGATTATTTATATTTCAAACTTGTTTGTTAATAAATTTTTCTGAAATATAATTACTTTTTATTGCTGATTCCAGTTCGTCTGATTTGATAAAGCCTGACTTAAGCGTTTCTTTAAATAAATATAGTACTTTCTTACTTACAATTATATTTGGATGTTTTATATAATGGTTTGAAAGTGAACTTTTGTCGTATCTAAGATTTAAAATTTTTTTTAAGAATTGTTTAAATTTATAGTATTTGGTTGTATTTTCATTATAGAAATCAACCTGTAGCCCCTCCTTCCAAGGTTGTGTTATTCGTTTTGATGTATGCAAAAAAATTGTATCATTTTCAATTTTATCATGATGATTAAAAAAAATTGGTAATGTAAAAATATTTGAAAAATATCTTTTTGATGTCAAATTTATCAATTCTTTATAATCAATCTTGTGATTAAACAAATCATTTATAATATCTTCGAAGCTCCAATCTGTGTTTGTATTTTTCAAGAACATTACTTCACTTCTAAAGTTATTACCTATCTTGGTACAAGCTATTTGGAAATTTTCTTCATCAAAAATTTTATTAATTCTATTTTTAGGATCTTGTAATGCGAATACATCAGGATCTATTATCAGGCATTTTTTAGTATTATTTATAGTGAAAGGTAAAAATCTCAATAATGTAAAAGACTGAAGATCATCCACAAACTTTGTTAATTTTCCATTTCTCAAATATGTTAAATTCAATTTACTTTTTAAAAACTCATTTTTTTCCAATTCTAAAATTTCAATTTCATGATAACCTAATTTAGAAAATGAGTAAGCAGCCACTTTAGCTGCTAGCTTTTGAAATTTATTTGTACAAATGTAAATTTTCATATAAAAATATAAAAATTTAATCTACATAAATTGTCTAATTATTCAAAATTAAAAAAATATCATTATTTACTTAAGAAAGGATATATTAAGACCAATTATATTTCGCATCAAAATATTTTTGAGAGTTTTGATAAAGTTTTTCGAATTTCAAGAATAACTAACTTTAAGCAAAATTATTATATCTTCTTATATAAGTTATTTAATTATATTTGTAGTTTGAAAATTAGAAATAACAAATTATCAACGATTCATTATTGGATACCATTATCAAATTCAAAAGATGTAATTGACCATAGATCTAAATATTTTTTAAGTACTAAATTAATAAAAAATCAAATTAATCTAGTTAGAACAAATTCACTTTTTTCATCTCTATACTTATTATTTTCTGTACCAAATATAATTTTTTTAAACGGATTTCAAAAAATAAACTCATTTCACGAAATTAAAATGCTAAACAATTTAAAAAATAAATGCTTATTTTACGAAAAAAATGAGAGAGCAATCTCAAAAAATCTTCAAAAATTTCTCGTAAAAAAAAATATTAAAAAACTAATTTGTATTGATGATTATAGGTTAATCCAAACTCTTCTAGATGCATCAATTCAATTAAAAATTAGAACAGTAGCTTATCAACATGGAAGATTTCATGAATTTCAGCTTGGTTTAAAAGGAAAAACATTTGATGAGTACGTGGTCTGGAGTAAATTTTTTAAAAAAAAAATAATTAAAATAAATAGAAATTACAATCAAAAGAAAATTAAAATTTTAAATTTTAGATTTAAAAAACTTAAATCAAAAGAAAATACTGACAATTTGTTGTATTTATGTGAACAAAAAATACCAATAAATCAAATTATCAAAGATATAAAGTTAATTTGTAAACACATCCCAAATAAAAAAGTTTTTATAAGACTTAGAAGTACTCTCAATTATCCAGAAAATTTTATAAATTTTTTAAATTCAAAAAAGATTGTTATCCTAAAAGAAAACTCGTTCTATGATGTAGTTAATAAAAATAATATTAAATATTTAATCGCTTATTATTCAACAGCATTATTAGAAGCTTCTTTATATAACGTTTTTCCTATTATGTTAACTAATAATAATTTTTATTTAAAAGATTATCTAAAAGAAAAAACTGTTTTTGAATTACAGCAGTTAGGAAGATTTAAAATTTTAAAAAATCAATTAAATACAAAAAAAGGCAAAAATAAATTAGAAAAAATTAAAAGAAAAATTTGGTATTAATCAAAATTTTTTCTAAATGCAAAGGTAATACTGTTTCTAAATTTGATATTATCATTTAATGGTTCAACTGGACCAACACTGTGTAATGAATTATGAGTTTTGATGAACATTAACATTTTGTTAGGACTAAAACTTACATATTTTTTTTCAGTTGTTTCTTCCAGCCTCATAGTTCTATTAAAATAATTAAATGAATATTTTGGATCAGTCATAGATAATATTGATGTGCCAACTTTTTTAAAGTTCTCAATTTCTTTTTCAGTATCTTTAATAATGGGCACAATAAAAGTAATGATCTTTTTTGGAGCATCAGTGTGAGGGAGAATAAAACCACCGTTACAAGGAATTGATGAAAATTCAAAAAATAAATTATATTTTCTTTTTTTTAAGAGGAACCCTCTTTTTTCAAAATTTAGTTGCAAATCAATATTGTTTTTTAAAAGAATTTCAGAAATTTTTAAAAAGAATTCCCTACTGTTCAAAAAGTTGTAAAGATTAAAAAAATTTTTTTTTCTTTTTAACAACTCACTAAATTCAGTGTGGTCATTTGTTAAACTAAATTTATTAAATTTATTTATATTGTATTTTTTCTTGTCTTCAGAAATTTTCAATTCTGATACATCTGGATATTCTTCACATAAGGATTTGTATAAATCATTGGTAAAAATTTCCTTAAAATGTCCTAGAGGATATGGTTCATAATCAAATGAATGATTAGATAAATTTAGCATTATAAACGATTAGCATATGTGTAAAAAAATGTATATTAATTATTAAAATTTAATTATGTGTGGAATAATCTGTTTATCAAAAAAATTCAATCATAAATTAAATCAAACTTTTAATTTATTAAAACATAGAGGTCCTGATTTTGAAAATCATGTACAATCCGATGACTTGATCATTGGCCATAATTTATTACAAATTAGAGGTGAGTTTAATTCTTCGAAACAACCAAAATATGCAAAAAATAGTAAATATATAATCTCTTTTAATGGACAAATATACAATACAGAAGAATTAAAAATAAGATTTTCTATAAATAAGGAAATTGATTTAGACACAGAAATTTTAATTCAAATTATAAATCAGGTAGGATTAGAGTTTATAAGATTTGTTAAAGGAATGTTTTCAATATTAATTTATGATATTCATACTAGGAAAATTCATCTCTTTAGAGACCCCTCAGGTCAAAAACATTTATATTACTATCTTAATAATAATGAATTAATTATTTGCTCTGAAATTAAACCAATTATAAGTATCTTACAAAATTTTAGTTTTGATAATCAAAACTTACCTTCTAGCTTAATTTTAGGTTATCCAATAAATAAATTTACACCATTTAAAAATATTAACAGAGTTTTACCAGGGGAACATCTTATCATCGATGATAAAAAAAAAATTCATAAAAGTTTTTTTGATCAAATAACGAAAAAGTTTGACAATGAGGATCCATCAGGTGTTATAAGAGAAACAATTAGAAATCATTTATTAACAAAAAAAAAAATTGCAATTAATTTAAGTGGTGGATTAGATTCTAATATAATTTTGTATGAATCACTGAATTTTAATTCAAATATTTCAGTATTTTCAACAAAATTTGAAACACCTAATGAAATTTATAATCATGACTATTATTTGGCACAAAAAATTGCTAAGCACTATGGTTTAAATCTATACACCACAAACATTACTTTTGATGATTATCTAAATAATTTTGAAAAATCTTTTTCACATATAGAAGAAATAAATAGAAACATTAATAATCCAGCTTATTATATCAATTATATCAACCAAAAAAATAATAATTATAGATCTATTCTTTCAGGTGATGGTGGCGATGAAATATTTATTGGATACGATTATTATAAAAGAATAGGATTAAAGAAAAAGATAATAAATAATTTTAAAATTTCAAAAGTTATTTCCTCTTTTATGTGGTTTAAGGAATATCTTCGTTATGAAACTCCACAGCAGTATTTCAAAAATAGTTTATTGAATCTTAAAAATAAATATTCTACTTTTAAAAATAGCCTGTATTCAAAAAAATTTTACGAAAATTTTTACACATCCAAAATAGATCATGTTTCAAAATATTATTGTTTTTTGGATCAATTTAATTGGTTGCCAAATGAAATTTTTCTAAGAGCAGATAAGCTTGGTATGAAAAATAGCTTAGAAGTCAGAAGTCCTTTTTCTGACTTAGATTTACGTAGATACTTCTTTGAGCGAATGCATAAGGAAAAATTTGTTGCAAAAGTTAATAAACCCGAGATAAGACAAATATATAAAGAAAAATTACATCCTTTAATATCCAATAATATATTGAAAACTGGTTGGACGGCGCCTTTAGAATGGTTAAAGAGAGATGAGTTTGTAGAAAAAATAATAAGTTTTATACCAGACCAAGATTGTGAGATTTTTAGGTGGAGTATTTTAAAAAATAATATAAAAAAAAATAAACTTATTTTATTAAATAAACAAATTTATAGTTTAATATCTTTATCAATAATTAAAAAAAATTTTAATGAAAAAATCATTAATTAGACCTTGTGTAGTTGGGTTAGGCTATGTTGGATTACCTCTATTTTTAAAACTGCAAAATAAAATTAGTACAGTTGGCTACGACATTAGTGATACAAGAGTAAAAGAATTGAAATTTTTTTTAGATGTAAATGGTGAATTTAAAAAAAAGGATTTAGTTTTAAAAAAAAAATCTTTAATTACATCTGATAAAAATCTTTTAAAATTCTGCAATTTTTTTATAGTGGCTGTTCCAACCCCAATATCAAAAAAAAATATCCCCGATTTGTCTCATTTAAAAAAAAGTTGTGAGATTATTGGAAAAGTTATAGTTAAAAATAGCATTGTTTTTTTTGAGTCAACTGTTTATCCAGGTGTTACAGAAAACTTTTGTGGAAGATTATTAGAAAAAAAAAGTGGCTTAAAACTTGGTGTAGATTTTTTTGTTGGTTACTCACCTGAGCGAATAAATCCAGGAGATAAAAAACACTCGATTGGAAAAGTTGTAAAAATTGTTTCAGCTACTAACAATAATACCTTAAAAGTTGCTAAAAAAATTTATAAGAAAGTAGCTAATAAAATTTTAACAAATAAAAATATCAAAGAGGCAGAAAGTGCAAAAGTTATTGAAAATATTCAAAGAGATTTAAATATTGGATTGATGAATGAAGTTTATAAAGTATGCGTAAATTCAAAAATAAATTTTTCAAATGTAATCAAATTAGCTTCCACTAAGTGGAATTTTTTAAAATTTGATCCAGGCTTAGTTGGTGGACATTGTCTACCAGTTGACCCTTATTACTTCTCAAATTTTGCTGAAAAAAAAGGTATTAAAACAGAAGTGATCTTGTCAGGAAGAAAAATTAATAACTCAATGTATCTATATATGTATAATAAAATTATAAAGGATATCAAAAATTTAAAATTGAACATAAAAAAGTCTAGGATTTTAGTTTTAGGTCTTACCTACAAAAAAAATGTATCTGACATTAGAAATTCTTTTGCTCTTAAATTGTATAGATTATTAAAAAAAAAGATTAAATATCTTGAAGCTTGCGATCCATTTTTAACAAAAAAAAATATTAAAAATATAAAAGTACTGCACAACTTTAATATTGATGATTATGAATTAATATTAAATTTCGTAAATCATGATTTATTTAAAAATAAGATTTTAAAAATAAAAAAAACTAATAAGAAATATTTAAATTTATTTTGATATTTTGTTAAAAAAAATTATTTATATATCCGATTTATCATTACCTTCAAATAAGGCTCAAGCTGTTCATATATTTAAATTATTAGATAATTTTTTGCAGTTTTCAGATAAAGCAATTTTAATATGTCCAAATTTAAAAAAAAAAATTCAAAAAGGATTTTTCAAAAAATATTTTAATTTACACAGCAATAAAGATATTGAAATACATAATCTATTTAAAAAAGCTTACTCAAACTCATTCCTAAGGAGACTGATTTTTGGTCTTAAAGTTGGTATAAAATTAAGAAATGAAAATAATTTGATTATTTCAAGAAGTTTAATCTCAAGTTTCATTTTGTCTTTATTCAGAGTAAAACATTTTATAGAAATCCATCAGGAAATTAAGGGTCTTACAAAATTTTTATTAATTAATTTAAATTTTATAAATTCAAAATATATTACAAAAGTAATCTTTATATCAAATAATTTATCTAAATTTTTTGATATAAAAGATAATAATTTTATAATTTTACATGATGCTTGTGATTTAAAAGATTTTAGGGAAAGAAAAAAACTTAGAAAAAAAGTAAAAAAAATTTTTTATGTTGGTAGCTTTTATAAGGGACGGGGAATAGACATAATTCAAAAACTGTCAAAATTAACACCTGATTTAGATTATTATTTATATGGTCTTAGAGATGAAAAAATAAGTTCATCTAAAAACTTTAAGGTACATCCTGTTGTAAGCTATAGAGAATCTGTTAATCTTATTAAATCAGCTGATCTTCTCCTAATGCCATATCAGACAAAGGTCTCGATAAATTCAGATAATTTTAATGATGATATTTCACAATTTATTTCACCCTTAAAAATGTTCGAGTATCTAGCTACCGGTATTCCAATAATCAGTTCAGATTTAAAAGTACTAAGGGAAATTTTAAAAGATCAAAAAAATTCTGTTCTAGTGAAAAATTATACAAATCCTTTTGCTTGGAAAAAAGCAATTTTGAATTTATCAAATAATTATTCTCTTAGAAATTATATTTCAAAAAATTCTTTAGCAACTGCAGAAAAAAATACTTGGAAAAAAAGATCTGAAAAAATTCATAATATTTATCTTAAAAAAATTAAAAATGATTAAGATAAATATTTTAAATAGAGGACCAATTTTTAATTGGGGAAAAAATTTTGGTTATTGGTTTCCTATTAAATACTTTAAAGAAGAATTAAAAGATAATGGTTTTCAGATAGATTTTTATAATTCTATTAATGATAAATTTTACGATTCAGATCTAATAATAATTGATAACAGATTTTTTAAATATTCAAATTTCAATAAGGTAAAAAAAAAATTAGGACTGCATGTACAAAACGAATTTTTAGAAAATATAAATAAGATATCAAAAAAAAATCCTAATATCATTTGGTTTGATTTAGGTGACAGTTCTGGCAATACTTCTTTTGAAATTCTTCCAATGGTGAAAAAATATGTAAAAAAACAATTTTACAAGGATAAAAATTTATATAAAAAAACTTTTTTTAGAGATAGATATTATGCTGATTTTTACCAAAAAAAATTTCAGCTTGAAAAAGATAGTGATTTTAAGGTTTATCCTTTGCTAAAAGAGTATGAAAATAAACTAGTTTTAGGCTGGAATATAGGTGTAGGAAATTATTTTAACATAATACAATTTAATAAAATTCAAAAGTATAGATGTATCACTAAATCATTAATTAATAATAATTTAAAATTTTTGGATAAGTATTTTTTAGGTTATTATAAAGATTTAATTAAAAATCAGGATATTTTTTATAATTTTAACTTAAGAAGTGACGATCCAAAAAAATCGATTCATTTTCAAAGAAATCAGATTAGCAAAATTTTAAAAAAAAATTTTGATTTACCTTTAAAACGTTTAAATCATAAGTGTTATCTGGAGAGATTGGGAAGATCTAAGGTTTCAGTCGGAGCTTTTGGATGGGGAGAGATATGTTACAGAGAGTTTGAAGCTGTAAAAATGGGAGCGGCCGTAGTTTTTCCAAATGTAGATTATCTTGAAACTTGGCCGAATATTTATAAAGACAATTTTTCTTATCTTAGTTATAAATTTGATTTTTCAGATTTGATTGAAAAAATAGAATTAGCTATAAATGATAAAATTTTAAGAGATGAATTAGTACTAAACTCACAGAATATTTGTAAAAGTGTCTATACCGAAGAGGGCTTAAAATATTTCGTAAAATTTTTTAAAAAAATTACTGAATAATTATTTTTTTATGAGAATTCTACTTGCATAATCAATTCTATGAAGCCACATAAAATTTTTATCTAATTCAAAATATTCATCGACAGCTTTTCTTGAACCTTTCCAGTGTCCATAGTCATCAATGATTAATACACCTCCACTGGATAATTTTGGATATAAAATTTCTAATTCAATCTTAGTTGACTCATAAAAATCTGTATCTAATCTCAGTAATGAAATTTGATCGGGCAAATTTTTTGAGTTTTTTAGGGTGGTTTCTACTTTACCCTCTATAAATTTAAAAGATTCATCATAATCAGGATAAAATTTGAAAATATTTTTTTTAACTTCTTCTAAAGTTGAATAACACCACTTTATATCCTTTGTTTTATAATTATCATATATCTGTTGAGCTTTAATATCTTTTAAATCATAATCATTAATTGTAGGTTCTGGCATGCCTTCAAAAGTATCAAATGCAAAAATTTTTTTGTCTAGCTTATGTTGATCGATTAATTTTTTGAAAAGTATTAAATTACCACCTCTCCACACACCACATTCTACTAAATCACCCTTAATTGAATTTTCTTTGATATGTTTTATAGACTGGATAATAGCCCAATGATTTGCTGGAGTACTCATTGAATAGTAAGAAATATTTTTTAAAATTTCAAGTTCTAGGTCTGAAATTTCTGCGATAAAATGTTCATTTCTTTTATACCAAGAATTTTTATGTTCTATTTTGAAATTAAATTTATTAATTATATTTTTTATTATTTCTCTATATTTATTCATAAATCTAAAAATAAAAAATAATCTTTAATTCATATAAACATGAAAAGAAAGTCCTTTTATTAATAATATTTATTATTATTTTTATTAAATTATATCAATTAAGAATATTGATTAATTACTCTTCATATATTATGGAAAATATTTTCATAAGACAGTTTATTGTTTTGTAATTTAAATCTGTATAAATTTTTTCTTGCCATTTTTGCTTTTTTTATTTGCTTAGGTAAATTGTTGATAATTAATTTCATGGATCTTGCCAAGCTTTTAAAATTGTTATTTAAAAATAATTCACCTCCTCTACCATTTAGTATAATTTCCCTATTACCACCTGGGCAATCCGAAGATAAAATAATTTTAGAATTGTTTAATGCCTCTATGGTTGCATTACAACATCCTTCAAATAATGATGCACAAATATAAATTTGATCTTTTAATTGATTAATATTTTTTCTGAAACCCTTAAACTTAATATTTTTCTTTAAATTATTTTGTTTAACATAAAGTTTGAGATTACTTTCCTCATTTCCATTGCCGTATATATTTAAAAAGTAATTATAATTTTGATTTTTTAAATAATTAATTGCTTTTAAAATTAGCAAGATATTTTTTTCATTTGATAATCTTGAAAAGCTGAAAAATTTAATATTATTAGTTTTAAAATTTTTTTCTTTTAACACTTTTGTAATAGATGGAGGATAAATTACATAAATTTTTTTATTTATTAATTTATATAAACCCTTTTTAATTCCAAATGAATTACAAATAATCAAATCTGCAAAAGGATAAGTATATTTCACTAAAAACTTTAAAATTTTTTTCTTTAGGAAGTCTTTTAAATTAAAGTAGATATCTAATTCTTCTATAGGAGTTCTTTCTACTAAAATAATTTTTAAAGGTTTTATAAAGTAACGTATTAAAATAATAATCACGTTACTATAGTGTATATTGGACACTAAAATATTTTTTACGTCTTTTTTGACTAATTTGTTTATAATTCTAACTAAATCAAACAGAGAATATAAAAGCTTTGATTTATTAATTTCAATTACATCAATATCATGTTTTTGAAGAATTTTTTTATAATCAGATTTACCAATACAAATTATATTTATAGAATATCTTTTTTTACTTAATTGTGAACAAAGTCTAACAATTGAGTTACCTGCTCCTCCAAAAGAAAAATTTGAAATGAAAAAAATTAAGTTAATTTTCTTAATCATATGAAAAAAATATATTTTATACTTTATTTTTATAAAATTAGAATTAAGTTTGAGTTTAAATAATATTTAGTTGTATCAAATAAAGTTATAATTTAAATAATAAAAGCTATCTAATATGTGTGGATTTGTAGGGGTTGTAAATTTTTCAGAGAATTTGAATAATGAAATAAAAATTCAGTCTGCAAATGATTTAATGATAAAAAGAGGACCTGACTCTGAAGGTTATTTTTCCAATAATTTTTCTCATTTTGGTTTCAGAAGGTTATCTATTCTTGATTTGACAGAAGCTGGAAACCAACCAATGAT
>MDSV01227349.1_pt1 | contig 14062 bp, 12 predicted proteins | sample 810851 | NCBI WGS metagenome assembly MDSV01 (sample SAMN05326640, study PRJNA326480) | marine metagenome | isolation source: seawater | place: Atlantic Ocean: North East | collected 2012 | reverse complement strand
TTACCTATTGTTAATTCTTTTTCTTGCTTTTTAATTCCTAGAGCTAATGAACAAATATACAATAATGCCACTCAGAAAAGTAAAGTTCTTTATACAGGAGTTATGAATGGAGTTCTTCCTGCTGCTCCCGGTCATTCTCATCAATCAGTTAGGGACATAGCTCTTATGAGATCTGTACCAGGACTTGATGTCATTGAGCCTTGGACAAAACAGCAGGTTGAAGATACATTGAATTATTATCTTCAAAAAGAAACTGGCTCGATATATATGAGAATCAATCCTCTTCCACATAGTTCAACATCTCTTTACTCAAAGTTAAATTTACCTGAAAAAGGGCAAGGGACAGAACTATTAAGCAATAATAACTCTTCTATTTCAATAGTCGTTCATAGTCCACTTTTTGTAGATCAAGCAATTCAGGTAGTAGAGCGTTTTCAAAAAGAAAATATTAAAATAAATTTACTTGTAGCTAGTTGGCTAAGTCAACTAGATAAAGAATGGTGGAATAATAAGTTAAAAAATTCAAAAGAAATATTTATTTTTGAAAACGGATTTATTCAAGGTGGTTGGGCAGAATTCTTCATTTCAGAATTAAACTCTCTCAATAAAAATATACATGTACATGGCTTAAGAGATGTCCCTCCTTGTGGACAGGCTCAAGAAATATTAGATGACGTAGGATTTTCTACAAATAAAATATACGATCAAATTTCTTCAAACATCAAAAAAATCTGAATCTTTAATTCCTTTATCGTCTACATAAACATCTGCATGTGGCTTACCAGGAATTAACTCATTATATTTTACATTCCAATCTTCTAACTGTTTAAGGGTTACTTCTCTCCAGTCAATTTTTGTTACATAACCTCTTGCTGTGTAAAATATTATTTTATTACCTTGATCATAAAGCTTGTTAATATACTCGATTCTCTTTATGATTGGCTCTGCTTCCTCATAGTTTTCACCGTTTGTTTTACAAATAGTATCGTCAATATCAAAACAATAAATCACTTAACCTACTTTCGCACTATAAAATATTCTAATTATCTTAATAGAAATTTTTCATTTAATTACAATTTCCTATATGAATGTTCTAAAAACAATTTTTAAGTTAATTAATAATTTGTACTATTAAGCGAAAATATGAAAATATTACAAATAGTAGAAGAATCTCCCTCTCTAGATTTCACACTACCAATATTTAACGAATTAAATCAAGAAACAGAAATAATAATATTATCAACAAGGCCTACATTTAATTACTGGTTTGATCATAACCCTGACGATTTATTGCCGTCAAAAAAAGAAAATATAAAATTCTTAGATTTAATATCGATCTCTAAATTTCCGTTAATTGTAAAAAATATTTTTTTCATTTTTACAAAAAATAACAGAAATAACACAAATAATTTTTTAACAAAATTGTTAAGAAAAATATTTACTTATTTACTTGAAGCAAGATTTAACTTAGATCAAGTGTTTACAGAATTCAAACAACAAGGTAAACCAGATTTGATCCTGATTGATAGCAGGAATGATTTAAGGACAAACAAGGTATTCAAAGATATATTTAATTTTATTCATGAAAATGAAGTTAAAACTATCGCGGTACCTGTAAGTACTTATGTTAGAGAAGGAATTGAAATTGATGTTGATTTTTTTAGTCAAAAAAAGAAAAGACAATATCCATTTAACGTAATGCCTAAAAATTTTGAATTCTGGGCAACAACAGAGCAACCAAACTACCAAAAACAATTAAGTACAGAAAATTATAGAGTTGTCGGATACAGCGGACTTGACAACACATGGCTTAAACATTTTAATAAAAAAGAGAGCTCTGAATATGAAATAAATATTCTGATAAATATAAAACACTTTAGTAAAAAAATTAAATCTCAAAATAATCCAGGACCATATTCAATTAATGAAATTGAAAAGTTTTTTGATACCCTTCACTCTCTTGAAGTCAATTATCCAGAATATAAATTTAATTTTATTTTAAAACCTCACTATTACATGAATTATAAAGATTTGAAAAAAACTTTAAATAGATCAAAAATAAAGAATTATAAGATTCTACGTACTTCTATATATAAAGCTATCAATGAAATTGATATTGTTATTGGATTGCATACGAGTGTTAATATAATTTCTAGTGCGGCGGGAATTCCTACAATTTTATACCCAGAAACACAAATGTATATTATTGGAGAAACAGATCAAAAAACTATAGAAATGTACAAGTGTCATCCTGGTTATACAGAAAACATAAAAGAATTTGAAATTATCTTCAAAGACTCTCTAAATTTAACTGTTAGAGCAAAACTTGGGAAAGATTGCCTTAAATGGTCAAAAAAGTTTTTTAATTTAGATACTATCAAAAATACAAAAAATATTTTAATTAAAAAATAAATAAGATTTAAATCTAGGTAACTATTTGTTTTATATGACTATTGATTTCAATTAAAGATGGGTTTTTATAAAGATACTCAATTATTTCATCGAGTGAGACCTTATTTTCAGATTTGTAATTTAGTCCTTTTATAATCTCTTTTATTAGCTCAACATCCTCTGTTTCATCAACTGTTAATCTTAATTCATTAGCATTAGGATATTTTTTATTTACATAGGTAAAAGATCCACAATTAAAAGTCTGCGGTCTTTTCCAAATATATCTAGTTACATGTTCTAAGTCCTCTTTATCTAAAGAATTAGTATTTAGTTCTAAAAGTGTTTTTAGATTTATTACTTCTACTGCTTGACCCAAAGGAAAACTTTTCGATAATCCTGTGGTGGTATATTCGTAGTTGTTTTTATCGTGATATTCAATTACATTATCAATTAAATTTGAATCCAATAATGGACAATCTGCAGTAAGCCTAACGACTGAATCAAAATTATTTTTTTCAATAAGAGCTATTTCATAATATCGTGAAAAAACGTTATCTAAAGATCCTCTAAATATTGAGACTTCCTCGTTTTTTAAATATTCAACTAGCGGATCATCTGATTTATCATTTGATGTAGCTACATATATTTTATTTACCTTTGATGAGAGAAGGGCGGAATTAATTATTCTATCAATTAACTTACCACCCCCAACTTCCATTAACACTTTACCTGGAAGTCTATTTGAAGACATTCTTGCTTGAATAATTACTAGTGACTTCATCTATCTCAATTTTTTAATCTAATTTTTTTATGATCAATCTTGAGACTTGCTTGTGATTTATTATTTCGTAATTTTTATCGGATAAAAATATATCTACTGTGTTTTTTAAACTTCCAAATTTTTTTTCAATTCTTTGTTGGTCTATCTTATTGGTATATATTTCATCAAAGACTACGAGAGAGTTCATTTCTAGCTGCGACCATATTTTATTAAGGATAAACTCATATATTTCAGGTAAATCAACGTCTATATGCAGGAAAGAAATTTCATTTTTATAAGACTCTAAAGTGTCTCTCACATCACCGACTACAAAATTTATTTTTTTTTCTGGTTCTTCAATGCCTGAATTTTTTAAATTTGGAATTGTTATATCTTTTAAAACATTTAATTTTGAAGTGTTTTTTATCCTTGTATGTGAGTCTTCAAATGTATCAAACGCATAAACATTATTAACTAGACCTAAGTATTCTTTTATTGAATATATTTGTCCTAAAGAAGCGCCATTTAAAACACCGATTTCTACAATATCTCCCTTAAGTTTATTATTTTTTATTAACTCTAAAGAGTGTAAAAAATTAATGTTCTTCTTTATAAATATAAAGAAAGATCTCCGTTTTTGAACTGAAAGTTGTGCCGTATACTCATTTTTTCTTTTAGGAGAATTAAAATAAGAATTTAACCTACTGAATATTTTATTAACAATCTTATAAAAAATTATATTGATTTTTTTCATTGTCTACTTAAATTAAATTTACATAACAATTATACACATTACAAAGATACTTTAAGCACCACCTGTACCAAAGTAGTAGAGTTAGTTATATTTATTATTTTTATACGTATTAAAGAAGTAACATAAAAGATATATGCAATTTAATAATATTGAATATATTTCGATCAATAATCAAAATTATAAAAAGTACGATTTTGAAAATTATCTTTGGAGAATTAGGAATAATCCAATTTCAAGAAAATTTTCTATAAAAAGTTCATATATAAATAATTTAGAACATAAAGAATGGCTAAAAAAGAAACTGGATTCAAAAAATTCAATCATATATTTATCAAAAAATGAAAATAGAAATATAGGCGTAGTCCGTTTTGAGAGATTATCAAAACAAAACTTAACTGAAGTAAGCATTATCTTATCACCAGAATATAGAGGTTATAAAATTTCTGAAAAAATACTAAAAGAGGCATTAAATAAAATATTTATTGAAAATAAAATAGATTACTTCCTTGCAAAAATTCATGAAGATAATGATTCGAGTAAAAAGATTTTTTCAAATTTAGGCTTTCAAGAAAAAAATATTGATGAAAAAGAAAAAAAATTCACAGTTTATGAATTAAGAATAAAAGAAATTTATGATACAGACCAGGCAGAACCTTCGAATACAAAATTTAAAAAAGAAACTGTGGGTATTATGCAGCCAACTTTTTTACCGTGGCTGGGTTATTTTGCATTAATGGAGCAAGTTGATTATTTTGTTTTACTTGATGATGTTCAGTTATCAAAACAAAGTTGGCAAGTAAGAAACCGTATTAAAAATAATGCTGAGAATACACTTTGGCTAACTTTACCTATCAAAAAACATCCATTAAATACACCTATAAATAAAATTGAAATTAGTAACGACAAAAGATTGATAAATAAAATACTAACTTCTTTTGAACATAATTATTCAAAATGTGAATTTTTTAGTGAGGCATATGATTTAGTCTATAAAAATATTTTTAATTCAAATCTATCAAATATTACTTCAGAGATAATTGAGGATGTAAAATCTTGTATTGGTATATCAACGCCTGTTTATAAAACTTCAGATATAAAAATAGAGAACAGCAATAGAGAACAAAGACTAATTGATATAATTAATTTTTTTAATTGTAAAAAGTATGTCTCACCAATAGGGTCAAGCAAGTATCTAGAGCTAGAAAAATCACAAAGATTATTTGAAAAAAATAATATAGAAGTAAAATATTTACATTTTATCCATCCAAAATATAGACAGAATGGGACTACATTTTTGGAGCAAATGGGAATAATTGACTGCATTGCTAATGTAGGATATACAAACATGCTTGATCTTATAAAATCAGGGACTAAAGAACCGACAAAATTTCCTAAATTATAATTGTCTTATGATTGAACGAATAAAATTTTCACGATATAGAGATTCATACAAATTATTTAAATTATATATGAAAATGTTTATTTCAAGAATAGGTAAAGCTGATTATCTTTGGAAAATAAATTTTGATAATCCTGTAAAAAAAACTAATAAAAATATATTAATTTTTGCTCCATCTTTAACAATTGATAAGCCAAACTATATAAATGTTGGGTTAAGAAATTTAATTGAGGTTGGTAAAAAAAATAATATTCAATTTGAAGTTCTACAATGTATTTCAGGTTTAGATATTTGTCACTTAGGTGGGAGCCCTTATAGTGCTAGTAATAAGCCCCCCTGTAAAACATGCATAAAGGTTAACAATTTATTATTTAAAGAATTAAATGTAACTCCATTTAATAATGTAAAAATAACTATAAATTTAAATAACTTAACTTTAAATGAATTAAGGAATTACAAATATAAAGGAATCAATGTTGGAGAAAAATCAATAGCTTCTATATCTTGGATAGTAAGAACATCAGAAATTAATAACGAACATAGAGAATATTTAATTAAATCAATTAAATCTTCAATAAGATTGATTGATTTTTTTGAAACAATTAATTTAAATAAATTTTCAGGGATTCTTGTATTTAATGGATTAACTTTGCCTGAATCAATAATGTACGAATGGTGTAAGTTAAATAATCTTAATGTTGCTACCTTTGAAAGCGGTTGGTCTATAAAAAATGAGTATGCACTTGAATTTAATTATCTTCCAAGCCCACAACATTTTTTTAATTACAAAAAAAGAACCTTAGATTTAGAAGAAAATAACTTACTTGATAAGTATATTGAAAACAAAAGAAGCTCATTAGATGATTTTATTCCACCTTATGAGAAAAAAATAATTTCGATATTTGGTAACGTGTCATGGGACACCTCACAAACAGTTTCTAGCAATGTCTTTGATTCAATGTATGACTGGTTAGATAATCTAATTCCATTAATTAATAAGAATGATGAATATTTATTCGTATTCAGATCTCATCCTGGCGAAAATAGAAAAATAAAAAAAACATGGTATGGATTAGATAAGTGGTTTGAAATAAACTCTTCTAAATTTAATAACAATGCAATATGTTATTCAGCTAAAGATTCTGTAGATTCTTATCAAATAATTTTAGAATCTGAATTAGTTTTAGTTTATAACTCAACAATTGGTATTGAATCAGTAATTTTTGGTAAAAAGGCTTTGGCAGCAGCAAATACTCACTACACAAGAATGGATTTTGTTGATTCATTTGACTCTAAAGACTCGTATATTAAAAATTTAAATAAAATTATTTCTGAAAAAAATTTTGGTCTTCATGATAGGAAGATTAATGAAGCACGTTCTTATTATTTCCAGTTACTAAATGAAGTGGCTTATAATTTTGGAGATATTAATCATAAATTAGATTTTAATGAAGATACTTTAATTAAAACCTATTTTAAAAAGAATTACGACATTGATAAACTAGATAATCTTTTAGAAAGTTTTATCAACTCAAAGCCTTTAGAAAAGAAATTTAACATTTAGTATTTAGTATTTTTTTAATCAAGTTCTGAAAGATGTTTTACTTTAAAATATAAAGCATCGCTCATAATTTTGTCAGACTCTAGTTTTTTATCAGGAAATAAATTAGGTTCTGGATAAGTTTGGTTTAATATTTTTTGGAGAAGTAAATCTATCTCATTCGGGTTAACAGTAGTTTTTTCTTGACACATACTCTTAAATATATCTTTTGGTTGATTGTTATCTATTGTATGTACCGATTCTAATTTTTTATAGTATCCCATACCTAAAGCTAAAACATTTTTGTTTATTAACAAAGATTCCAGTCCAGAAGTTGAGTTAATAGTTACCAAGCCCAAACTTTTCCTCAATATCTTTCTAAGTGGAATTGAGGGCGAGATAAAGTAAATATTTTTATATTCAGACATTAGTTCAATAATCTTTCTTGACTCAACCATTCCAGGATTTACAGGATGTTCTTTAACAATTAAGGTAACTTTTTCATCGAGATTATTCATAACAAATAATAAATTTTTATAATTGTCCTCGAAACCAGGTGCTCTAAGTAACAATTGCTCGTCAACTGGTTGATTAAGAGGGAATAGAAGAAACTTTTCTGGTAAATTATTAAAATCTATATAAAGTTTTTCATTTTTCTTTGCTTCGATTGAAGCCTTGAGCCTTTTAGGACCTAAATTATCTTTACTTAAAATTGATTTAAGAACATTTTTTATTATGTTTTTTAATTTTTTAGGAGTAAAGTCTTCCCTGAGTGTCAATGCTATTGCGTCTAAATTAAAATCATCTTCAATTATTGATTTCTTTAAATCTTTTATATGTTTTAAAGATTTTGATTTTTCCCATTTAAAGTCGAATTTTGAATTAATATCTATATCCCAAAAAGGATCTGTACAAAACCAAACCCTAATTCCTTCAAAATATGGATTAATATAGTCAAAGAAAAATAATTTATAAGAAAGAATATCTTTTTCTAAAGCAACAAGTTGGGGAACAATCCAAAACAAATAAGCTGCTCCCCCCATAAGTATTAAATCAAAATTTTGTTCAGAAAATATTTTTCGACAACTGAGTACCAATTTATATTGATCTTCCCAAGATAAATTTTTAGTATTATTTACGTGCCTTGGATCAGCTTTATAAACTTTCTTGTTCTTCCAAATTTCACTATCCAAAGCGTCATAAAAGTTATTTTCATCAATATTAATTTGAATATTTTCTGTATATTCACTTAAATTAATAAAATTATGTTTAGTTTTAATTTTTGTTTCACCAATAAAAGTTAGTGATACATTCTCTAATTCACTAATTGTCTTTTGTAAATATTTTTCAATCTGTTCATAATATTTCTGGTCTCTCACAAAAATTGCTAATTTAAATTGATTTTTATTAGACATCTACTTATATTAATTTAAATTAGATTTCTTTCACAAGACGTGAACAAATATTATCAACATCTTCCATTTTCTTCTTAAGGCTAAATGAATTTGATTCTAATGAATAGATACCATTTGGAAAACCTACCTCATTTACTTCATTATTGATAGGTATTACATTTTTTTTATCAATAATTTTATAATCAAGAACCTCACAGTCTGAAGATAAAATATTTTGTTTTATTAATTCTTCTTTTATTTTTTCAATATTTATATGAATGTCAGCGCTGGCATATGGTATTTCTGCTGTAACAAAAGTTGTATTATCTTCAGAAAATTGATTACTATAGTATCCCATATTGCTTCCTCTGTAGGTCAAATTGTCTAAATCAAAATCTTGAACGTAATATATATCTGATATTTTTTTTGCATCGACTTCAATGACAATAATTTTATAGTTAATAAATTCAAGAGGCGGAGTTGTTGGGAATCCTAAATACTTTTGAAATTGGCCGTAGGGTAAAGTTGAAATTATAAATTTAGTTGTAATTTTGTTTCCTTCAATATCATGTATTTCAAAATAGTTCTTTTTATTAATAATTGTTCCAACTTTAAATTTATTAATTTTTGAGATATTAGTACTATTTAGAAATGCTTCGGAATTACGACTAAAGCTACTTGTGCCTAAGTCTTTTGGATACATTGACACTTGAAATTTATTTAACCCTCTTGATTCCAATGAAGCACATATTATTTGATCTAAATAAGAATTTTTTTGCTTTAATTTATTGGACATCTTATCGTCACCTACTCTTAATCTGTGAAATATAGAGAATTTATTAAACTCACTTCCATTGATTAATTCTGAATTCAAGCCTGTGAATTTTTTTTGTACTTCAGATAAATAATTACCCCCTGTTATTCCAAATCTACTTAAAAATACATCTTTTAAAGTTTCGGCTTCCTTTTCTTTATTTTGAAAAAATTTAAAATTATTTAATTCCTCAAAAGCCTCTATAGATAATTTATTATCATTTATTTCTGGTGTAGCAATTTCATTAGTAAATTTTCCTGAATTGATAGATCCATATTTAACTGAATGTGGTTTCATACCTCCTATAGATTCATAAAATTCAAATTGTTTTTCATTTCCATCAAACAAATGACATCCGTTATCTACATAGAAATTTTTCCACTTTTCACCATTTAAAATGCCGCCTAAGCTTTCTTCACTATAAACTAAAGATACGTTCTGTGATTTTAATTTAAATGCTGCATAAACAGAACTTGCTCCGCCACCTAAAATAGTGATGTCATAATCTACTTTTCTATTAACCATATGTTTTCAATATAATGCTAGCCTATAGTTGAAATGCAAAAAAATTTTACTTTAAGTAATAAAACTATAGGTGACGATGCCCCAGTTTTTATAATCGCAGAAATATCAGGAAATCACGGTGGAGAAATTAAAAATGCTATAGAGCTAATTAAAACAGCAAAATTAATTGGTGCTGATGCCGTCAAATTACAGACTTATACGGCAGACACAATCACTTTAAATTCAGATAAAGAAGATTTTATTATACCTTCCGGCAATGCCTGGGAAGAATCAAGTACTTTACATAACCTATATTCAGAGGCTCATACCCCATGGGAATGGCATGATGAATTATTTAAAGTTGCAGAAGAAAATGAAATTGAAATATTCTCTTCACCATTTGATGAGACAGCTGTAGACCTTCTCGAAGATTTAAATGTACAAATATATAAAATTGCTTCTCCTGAAATTTTTGATATAAAATTATTAAAAAAAGTTGCTCTTACAAAAAAACCTGTAATTTTATCAACAGGTTTAGCAGAATATGAAGATATTGAATTAGCGATTAACACCCTTAAAGAAAATGGTTGTATTGATATAGTTTTATTAAAGTGCTCAACCGCTTATCCATTGCCTTTTGAAGAAGTTAATTTAAAAACTATGGTTGATTATAAAAATAAATTTGACACAATTATTGGCTTATCTGACCATACAATAGGTATTGGGGTACCTCTTGCAGCAGTTGCATTGGGAGCAAAAGTAATCGAGAAGCATATTGTTTTTGAAGATGATGAAACAGTTGATAGCTTTTTTTCATTAAATACAAATTCATTTAAAGAGATGGTTCAGGAAATTAGAAATATTGAAAAATCAATTGGAAATATTAACTATGAATTAACAGAAAGTGTAAATAAAAACTACTGGGCTAGAAGGTCTTTATATTTTTACAAAAATGTTAAAAAAGGTGAAGATATAAAAGGTACATATAAATCTGTTAGGCCTGGGTACGGCCTACACCCAAAGTACTATGATGAAATAAATGATTATATTGCTAAAAAAGACATTGAAATTGGGGACAGAGTAGATTGGGATGTAATTAGAAAAAGAGAAAAATGAATATTTTATTTTTCTGTAATGCAAATAATAAAGTTGGAATTGGTCACATAAGAAGATCACAAACAATAGCAAACTCTATATCAGAACTAAATAATAAATTTAGACTGACTTTTAGTGGAAATATAGATAAAGACTTTATAAAAAGAAAAAATATAGATATAGATTCTATTGAGTTGAGCCCAAATTTTGATGATTATGATCTAATTGTTTTTGATAGTTATGAAGATAAAGACTATGAAAAAATTAGCTCTTTAGACATTATAAAAATAGGGATAGATGATCAAGAGATAAAAAGTTTCGTAAATTGGGATCTTGTTATAAATTGTAGGCTAAAAAGCCTATATAGAAAATATGAGTCAAAAAAATCAATGTGTGGAGTAAAATATTTTCCATTTGATAATAAATATTTATCATTAAGAAAAAAAAATATTCTAACTAATAATATTGATAAATTATTTTTTTATTTTGGAGAAACAGTTGATATAGAGATTGATAAAAAAACAAAAAATCTCTTAAAAGAATTTGGAGATAAATACAGCTTTTTTATATATGCAAAAGATGGTAATTCAGACAATAGTTTTGAATTAATAAATTCTTCCAATTTTTTTAAACATTTTTCTGATGCTGATGTAATAGTACATGGTGGTGGTCTTACAAAATATGAAGCATCCTATGCAAAGAAATATAATCTATCATTTTCAATTAATGAACTACAAAAAAAAGATACTAAATACCTGTCTTCTTTAGGGCTTTCTAAAGATATGGGATATTACGAAAATATTTATGAAACTATTAAAAAAAGTTTAGATCATATTGAAAATATAGAATTTAAAGAATTGGAATCATTTAATAAAGCTAGTACAAGATATTTTTATAACGACAGTCTTGAAAATGTTTCTAAAGAAATCACTAAAATGATAACTAAGTAATGAGTGTTGAAAATGGTTGAAAAAACAATTGAAAAAAATCTTTCTTCAATTTTATCAAATGATTATGTTTTAGAAGTTAACTCAGGAACTGCTGGAATCATTATTTCACTTAACCTTCAAGAAAATAATAGAGATGAGGTAATACTCCCATCTATATGTTGTCCTGCTGTCTTATCTGCTATAAATTTTTGTAATATGAAACCTATTTTCGTAGACATGGAAAAAAAATTTTTCAATATGGATATAAATAGTATAAAAAACTCAATAAATAAAAATACACGAGCGATTATAGGAGTCCACTCTTATGGTATTGGATTAAATGTAAAAGAAATTAAAAATCTTTGTGATGAAAATAATATTTTATTTATAGAGGATTGTTGTTTAAGTATTGGAGGAAAAATAAATCATAAACCAATTGGGACTTACGGAGAAGTTTCTATATTTAGCTTTGGTTATGACAAGATAATTAGCTCCGCAGGAGGGGGGGTAGCTTTTAAGAATGAAGAAGACTTCAATAGAGCTAAGAAGCTAATTGAGAAAAATGATATTTTAAAGTGTCCTGCATACAAAAATGAAGAAATCCAGATTGGTTTTGATAATTTAGAAGAAAATATAATAAACAGAAACAATGTAGCAAAAATATATAGTGAAAATATTTCAGACTCTATAACTATTAAGCCCGAGTTCAGAGAAACTGATGTTTACTGGAGATATCCTTTATTGTTTAAAAAAGATAGAAATGAACTTATTAATAAAGCTAAAGAGAGAAATTTAATCATTACTTATCACTACCCTTCTCTGGCAAACTTCCAATATGGAAACGATCTTGTTGTATCTGATGATTTCAATAATTCTGTAATAAATTTATTTGTAAATATTAAAACAGATGATAAATACATAGAAGAAGTTTGTACCCTAATTAATGAATATGAATAATAACATTTATTCACTTTATAAAAAGCTCTACAAGAAGCATGGAATATCGCCTGAAGCAGTAAAAGCACGCGACTCTGAACAACAAAAAAATAGGTTTGAGTATTTACTTTCTTGTGCTCAAATTAATAAAAACGACTCCATACTCGATGTTGGATGTGGGTCAGGAGAAATGTTAAGTTTTTTAAGAACAAATAAATTAAAAGGATTTTATTGTGGAGTAGATTTTGTTGATGAATTTGTAGAACATGCAAGTCGTGCTTATAAAAAAGATCCGAAAGCAAAATTTATAAAAATGGATATTACTAATGAAGAATTTGAAGAGTCGTATGATTGGGTATTGCTCTCTGGTGTTTTTAATGATTTAAGAAAAGATTCGGAAGTATTTTTATATTCAACTATAGAAAAAATGTTTAAAACATCAAACAAAGGAATTATATTTAACTCTTTAACCAAGTATGTAGATTATGAAGATGAAAATCTCTTCTATAGTTATCCAGATGAAGTAATAAAATATTGCTTTGAAAATCTTTCAAAATATATAGTACTCAGCACAAATTATCAACTAAAAGAAAATACTATACCTTTTGAATATTCCTTATGCGTTTACAAAAAGTAGGTTTCAGGTAGTAAAAACTGATTGTAACTTTATGAATTGTAAGAAATGTATAAAGGACCCTATATGGAACAAATTTTTACCTAAAAAATTATTAATAATTTGCCCTAATTGTAATGACTTTGGTATTCAATATAGAAAGATTTATCTATGGGGAGCTTACTTTTCTATTGTAATGTATTTTGTAACGATTATTCTTTCAATTAATTTCATAAATTATTAAAAGAGCAATCCTCTTAACTTATTCTTTCTACACCTTTTACTGCAATAAAGAACATTATTCCAGTCTCTCTTCCATTTTTTTCTCCAAGTAAAAGGCCTTCTACACGTTTTACAAGTTTTTTCTTCCTTCATAAAGTATTTTTACTTATGAATTCTTCTGCTTTACTAAAAATATTCTCTTTTCTTTTTTTATCCATCTTGTCCAGATTTCTAGTAATCATTGAGAGTCTTGGATTGGATGCATAAAATTCTCTATTTTTTTCAGTGAACCTCCAATAAAGACCATCCAGAATGTCGCACCATTCTTCTTTTTTATAATTACTCATTTTTAAAATATAATTAGATCCACACGTATATGGCTTTGTTGACATCAAACCACCATCTGAATAAGTTGCCATGCCAAAAACGTTTGGCACCATAACCCATTCTGATGAATCAATATACATCTCCATAAACCATCGGTATATTTCTTTGGGATCGATCTCGCAAAGGTTCATAATATTACTTATCACCATAAGCCTTGGAATATGGTGGATATATCCATCTTTCAATGTTGTTTTAATAGCATCATCTAACGGAACCAAGCCTGTGTCCCCTTTATACCATGAAGAAGAAAGTTTATTTTTATGATTCCAATAGTTCTGAGTTTTTTGAAAATTTCCTTCTTCATTGTATATTCCTCTTATAAAC
>MDSV01077701.1_pt1 | contig 14064 bp, 13 predicted proteins | sample 810851 | NCBI WGS metagenome assembly MDSV01 (sample SAMN05326640, study PRJNA326480) | marine metagenome | isolation source: seawater | place: Atlantic Ocean: North East | collected 2012 | reverse complement strand
TTTTAGTCGTTTCTTACAATCTCCAGGGAGTACTTTTGTTTGCAATAACAGAAACAATGTAACTTTTGAAATGCTTGATTTTTATGGGTATAGAGATATTGAAAACGCTATCTTAAATTTGTGCAATGAACACAATTTATTAAATTAGTAATTTACCCTAGCAAGTGAGACCATATTGTGACCAAAATTGAAAAAAGGAAATATATTTAAGATTTTTGGCTGGGGCGGCAGGATTCGAACCTGCGAATGTCGACTCCAAAAACCGATGCCTTACCGCTTGGCGACGCCCCAAGAATTTGACTCTATATAATGTTTACATTAATTAAGTCAAATTTCTTCTAAGAATGAATAAAGTTATTTTCTACTACTTTCGACCATAATAATGGAAATCGCTCTTTAAAAATAGATAAAGAGTCTTCAGCATTCTTTTTTGACTCAAAAGCAGAAAAAATGCAGGAACCACTTCCAGTTAATCTAGTAAATATAGCGTTAGGAAGACTTTTCATAAAAATAAAAAGGTTATTTATTTCAACATAACGATCATCAAGAGTTAATTCAAAATCATTCCCATTATCGGTTTCATTTATTTCATCTGTGTCAAAATTTTCATCAAAATTTAATTGATCTAAATTAATTTGATTATACATCATTTTAGTTGAACAATTAAAATGTGGTTTAATAATTAGAAAGTAATATTTAGGAAAAGATTTTTTTATTAATACATTTCCAATCTCTCTTATTAATGAATCATGATTAAAAATAAAAAAAGGAACATCTGAACCTATTTTACTGAAATTTTTATTTCTTAAATTTTTATATTCTAACTTTTCTAAAATTCTTATTATTGCTGCAGCATTTGAAGATGCAGAACCTAATCCTGACATGATAGGGATATTTTTTTTTATAATAAAAGAATAATTAGGTTTATCTATATTGAGTTTTGAAAAAATTTTTTCTACTATACAGTCCTGAAACTTATTATGATTTGGTGAGAATTCACCTATATACTTAACACTAAATTCTTTATCTTTTTTGGCAATCACTTCATCAAATAAATTGATCATAGTCACTCCACTTCTTATATTGTGATATCCATCATTTCTTTTGCTAACAATTTTTAAAAACAAATTTAATTTTGCAGGTGATAACTCTTTCAATTTAGCTTGCATTGTATTTTTTTAATTTTTTTTCAATTTTTTTAATAATGTTGTCCTCTGGTTTTGCTAAATCTTTAGCTTGCTTCCAGTAATATGCAGCTTCTCTTTTTCTATTCATTGCAAAATAAATATCTCCTAAATGATCTAAAGAAATTGATTCTCCTGGAACCATATCAATTACTCTCTCCATTAATTCAGCCGCTGTTTCATATTCTTTTTTTTTGAAGTAAGCCCATGCCAAGCTATCCAAAATATAATAACTATCTGGGTTTGCATTGTGAGCATCAGTTAGCATTACAAATGATTCTTCAATTTTTATATTTCTTTCAATCCAACCATAAGCTAAATAGTTTAAAACATTTGGAGAATTTCTTTTAAGTTTAAGAGACTTTATAAAATCATTTTCAGCTTTTTTCCAGTTATTAGATTGTTCATAACAAATACCACGCAGGTAAAACATATACCATTCATCACTAGATTTAATTTTTATTAATTCTGAGTATAATTTAATAGCTGAGTCAAATTTTTTTTTTACTCTATAAAAATCAGCCAAGATTTTTCTTAACTCATAATCTGCAGCATTTTTTGAAACAATTTTAGTAATTTTACTTTCTGCATCATTATAAAAATCTTCCTTAGAATAAATAAAGGCAATATTTCTTTGAGCATCTAAATAAAATTCATTTCCCTCTGGAATTTTCAAATATATTTCTTCAGCAAAAAAATAATCTTCGATTATCTGTAACAACTGTCCTTTTATAAAATATGCTTCATAGTTTGTACGATTAATAATTACTGAAAGAGATGCATAGAAAAGTAAAAAATTATAATTATCAAAAAAATTTATGTCTTTATTTGAATATGAAGATTTTACAATGTCAAGAAATGCAGAACTTATGCTAGAATTTTTTTTTAATTTTTTATCTTCAAAAAAAAGAAACTCAAATAAATCGTTTTGATTATTGTTACTGTCTAAGCGAAATGTGTTCATTTCCTCTAAATTTTTATCTCTATAGGCGGATACCATTTGTACCAACTTTGCTTCTTGATTATCTTCGTTGATTAATAAAATTTTTTTTGAAATTTTTTTTGCTAAATCAAGATTGTCTGTAACAACAGCAGAAATAAGCTCATTAAGATAATCATTCTTATATTCTTGATATTTATTAGAATTATATTCATACAATACTTGATTAAAATCATAATTCTTAAATGCTGTTTGAGAAATTAAGAATGATGCACTACTTGAGGCTAATATTGTTTTAGAAAAAACAAAAATATATAGAAAAATGAAAATTTTATAGTTTTTTATCATTTGCAATTAATTTAATATATCCTATCAAAAATAATTAATTTAATTTTTAAATGTTTCAATCAAATAAAGAATATATAAATTTTTTAAAAGAATTTGGTGTACATACATTTTTAAGAGAAACGCCGAATAAACATATAGAAACTAACAAAATTAAGGAAAAATTTGAGAAAAAAAAAGATTTAAAAACTCTTCAAGAAATAAATGAAATTGCAGACTTAGTGCCCTTGATCATAAATCATAATAATACAGTAAAAAATAATGCTAAAAAAATAGTACTATATGATGGTAATTTACTATCTGACTTGATGATAATTGGTGATTGTAATGATGATGTTCCATTTGGAGGCAAGAGTGGTCAACTCTTAAACAAAATGCTATCTGCAATAAAGATTGAGAGAAACAATGTGTACTTAACCAATGTAGTACCTTGGACTCTGGCCAATAATCAATCCTCCTCAGAAAAAGAAATTTTAAATTTTTTACCTTTTCTTCAAAGGCAAATAGAAATTATTAAACCAAAGGTTATTTATTTACTAGGATCTACGGCTGCAAAAGCAATTTTATCAACCCCTCATGACTTAGAAAAGTTGCGCGGAAAATGGCATCAATATAGAACTATAAATTTAGATTTATCGATCCCAGTTTTAGTTTCTTATCATCCTGCTTTTATACTTAAATCACCAAATTATAAAAAAAATGCATGGGCGGATTTACAAATGTTAAAGAAAAAAATAAATGAATATTAATAATTTTTTAAAATTTGTTGTTTTAATTTATATTATTTTATTTATTAAATTGACATATGCATATGATAGCTCTGTTGCATCTAAATATGATAATATCTTTGCAAAAAAAATTTTAAATGATGAAGATATTACAAACTATCGTCGGGCTTATGAATTACAAGAAAATTGTAAATGGAAAAGTGCAAATAAACATATTTTAAAAATATCAGATAAGACTTTAATGGGGCATATATTAGCTCAAAGATACCTTCATCCTACATGTTACCGTTCAAAATATTTAGAATTATATTATTGGTTAAAAAAATATAGTGATCACCCTCAGGCAAAAAGAATTTATAGACTAGCAATCAAAAGAATGCCTAAGGGATATAAAAGCCCTAACAAACCATCAAAACCAGATGGTATCATTGGTGACAAAATTCAATCAATAAAAAAAACAATCTACAAAACTTCAAAAAAATTATCTAAAAATCAACGTCTTGAAAAACAAAAACTTATAAATGCGATCAAATCTAGAGTAAATAGAGGATGGCCGACTGGTGCAGTAAAAATTTTACAGCAACGTGATGTAAATATTCTTCTTGATCAAGTCGAGTTAGATCAACAAAAAGAATTAATAGCAAAAGGTTATTTTCTTGCTAATAAAAACGAATTAGCAATCAAGTTTGCAAGTGAAGCGCTTATTAATTCATCTATGCAAGTTCCTTATGCTGCATGGACAGCAGGATTGGCATCTTGGCGAATTCAAAAATATAAACAAGCTGCTGATTTTTTCTCATTATTTTCTATTAGCTTGAAAGATGATGCATGGCATCAAACTTCTGGAAGTTTTTGGGCAGCAAGGTCATATGCTAAACTAGGGCAATACGAAAATATAAATTTTTGGCTTAAACGTGCTTCACAAAATCCAAATAGTTTTTATGGGATGCTTGCTCTTGAAATATTAGGTGTTGAAGAAAAAATAAATTGGAAGTCTGGCAAAATACTTAATTTATCAAATAGTAAACTTTTGAATTTAACAATTGGAAGAAGATTACAATCATTAATTCAAGTAGGATTTAATGATGAATTAGAAAAAGAAATTGTGCATATTAATTCAGTCTTAAATAAAGAAATTGCGACAGAATCGGTGAATATAGCACGACATTTTAATCTTGCTTACACTCAATTAAAAATTGTCTACAAACTTGAACAATTTGGTCTAAACTTGGATACCAATTTATATTATCCAACACCTATTTGGAAACCACGAGGAGGTTTTAATATTGATAAAGAATTAATTTATGCTTTCATGCATCAAGAGTCTATGTTTAACGCTTCTGCACAAAGTAATCAAGGTGCTGTTGGGTTAATGCAAGTATTACCATCAACTGCAAAATTTATTACATCAAGCAAAGATGTAAAAAGGAGCAATTCTAACATTTTAAAAATACCAGAGATAAACCTTGAGGTAGGTCAAGAGTATATTGAGTATCTTTTAGATTTAGAAATTGTTTCTAATAACCTAATTTACCTAGCGGCAGCTTATAATGGAGGGCCAGGAAATTTAAAAAAGTGGAAAGAAGAAACAAACTACCTAGATGATCCTTTGTTTTTTATGGAAAGCATCCCCTCAAGAGAAACTCGATGGTTTATTGAAAAAATATTAACAAAATATTGGATATATCAAAACAAAAATAAAAAAAACATGACTTCATTAAAAATGCTAGCTAATGGGATGGATCCACTTTATTAATTAATTGTGACTATTGACACTTCATTAAAATTTATTCCAATAAATATTGCTATAATAACTATTTCAGATTCGCGTACATCTGAAACTGATACATCTGGTAAACTTTTACAAGAACGCATAAATAGTGCCGGACATAAGTGTATAAAGAAAATAATTATCCCAGATGATTTTCATCTAATAAAAGATGCACTGCTAAATTTATCACAAGAAAAAGAAATAGATTGTATTATTACAACTGGTGGTACAGGCTTAACAGGTAGAGACACAACGCCAGAAGCTGTTATGAAGATAGCAGACAAAACTATAGAAGGTTTCGGAGAACTTTTTCGTAAAGTTAGTTTTACAAAAATTGGAACATCTGCAATTCAATCACGCGCTCTTGCTGCACTTATAAATACAACGTATGTTTTTTGTTTACCTGGCTCCAAAGGGGCGTGTAAGGATGGGTGGGACGAAATTTTACAATTTCAATTAGATGTCAGACATCGTCCCTGCAATTTCGTTGAAATAATGCCAAGATTAAGTGAAAAATAAGTGCCAGATTTTTCAATTGAGGAAGAAATAAATAGTCCCGTTATTGGTTTAGATGAAGTTGGAAGAGGACCTCTTGCAGGGCCTGTTATTAGTTGTGGATGCTATTTCAGAAATTATACAATTCAAGATAGTTTTTACAAAACGATAGGAGACTCAAAAAAACTCTCTGAAAAAAAAAGGAATTTATCATTTAAGTTTCTTCAAAATTTAAAGAAGGAAGGCATTATTGATTATCATTTAGGCATCGCAAACGTTGAGGAAATTGATAAGCTTAATATATTAGAAGCTACAAAATTATCGATGAAAAGAGTAGTAGATAAATTTAATATACAAAGTGCGTACTTAATAATTGATGGAAATTTTTCATTAAATCATAAATCATATAAAGAGAAATCTATAATCAAAGGTGATAATAAATCATTATCGATTGCAGCTGCCTCAATCATAGCAAAAGTTCATCGTGATAGATTAATGAAAAAGCTATCAATTAGGTATCAGAATTTTGGCTGGGAAAAAAATGTAGGTTACGGAACTAAGATACATATAGAAAATATTCATCGTTTTGGCATAACAATACATCATAGAAAAACTTTTGAGCCAATTAAGTCACTTATCCATAGCTAAAGATTCTTCCTGTTGATAACTACATTGACGAGAATCCGTTTCTCCTTAAAGATTCTTTTTAGATGTTTAAGAAAAATTCTATTACACAAGGAAATAGTTTAGAATTATTAAAAAAAATTCCTGACAAATCTATTGATTTAGTATTTGCAGATCCACCATATAATCTACAGTTAAGAGATACTTTGTACCGACCAGATCAAACAACAGTTGAAGCCGTAACAAATGATTGGGATAAGTTTGATACATATCAAGCTTACGATAAATTTTCTCTGATATGGCTCAAGGAATGTCAAAGAGTTTTAAAGGATGGGGGTGCACTTTGGGTTATTGGGAGTTATCATAACATACTACGTCTTGGAAACTCTATACAAAACCTAGGGTTTTGGATTTTAAATGATATCATATGGCATAAAACAAATCCCATGCCTAATTTTAGAGGCACTCGCTTTACTAACGCACATGAAACATTACTATGGTGCACTACTTCACGAAAAGCAAAATATACCTTTAACTATCAAAACTTAAAAGAGTTAAATGAAGGTAAACAAATGAGAAGCGATTGGTACATACCAATCTGTTCTGGAAAAGAGAGATTAAGAGAAGATAATAATCAGCGATCGCACCCAACACAAAAACCAGAAGCACTAATGTACCGTATTATGGTTTCATCCACAAACAAAGGTGACACAGTTCTTGATCCTTTTTTAGGTTCTGGCACAACAGCTGTTATGGCAAAAAAATTACAACGAAATTTTATTGGATTTGAACAAGATAAAAACTACATCAAACTCACTAAAAAAAGATTAAAAAATACCAAGCCATTTTCAGATGAAATAGTATCAATGGTTAAAAGTAGAAAAGATTTACCAAAAGTACCTTTTGGAGAATTAGTAGAGCAAGGTATTATTCCTCCTGGTGCAATACTAACAGATAAAAAAGAACGATACAAAGCAACAGTTAGTATTGATGGAACTCTTAAAATAAAGGGTTTATCAGGCTCCATTCATCAATTAGGAGCAAAAGTACAAGGACTACCAAGTTGTAATGGATGGGACTTTTGGCATTTTAAAAATAAAACATCCTCTATACTGCTTGATGAAATACGTGGAGAGTATCGAACAAAAAAAATAAATTAATAAATTAAAATATTTCTATTTAGATAATATTTCAGAAACTGAAGAGCTCCAACCATGATCTCTGTGCTTCTCCCAGTATATTTTGTGTAACTTACGTGTGTTACTTCCCACTTTTCCATCTGATATTAATTCACCATTCACTTTTGTAATAGGCATGATTCCCCCTGCAGTTGAAGTAGCAAATAGCTCATTCGCTTTTTTAAATTGATCAATTGAAATTGATTGCTTAGAAATAGAAATATTTAATTCTTTGGCTAAATCAAATACTGTCTGTCTTGTAATACCCTCTAAAACACCATAATCAGGTGTAAATATGCCTTTTTCATCTACACAAAATAAATTAAAACCCGGTCCTTCTGTAATATTATTATTTTCATCAACTAATACTGCAGTATCACTCCCTCTCTCGTATGCGTTTAGCATACCTGTTACTAAATCTATCCAATGATAATTTTTAATTGTTGGGTCAACTGAAGTTGGAGGAATTCTCTTAATATCTGTTATTAAAACATTTAAACCTCTTTCAAAATCTTCTTGCTTTAATATCCATCCAAAAGGTACAGCAAAAGCCATCACCCGCGGAGTAGCTTGTCTTGGATCTCTAACAAAATTCCTCGATACACCTCTTGTTTGTATCATTTCTACATAAGCATTTTTTAATCCAGCTTTTTGAACACATCCTGCTAAGATTTTCTTTAATTGATTTCTTTCCATCTTGCATGGCATGCGCAATTTTTTAGTAGACTCAAAAAACCGATCAATGTGTTTATCTAATTGAAAAAATCGACCTTTCCAAAAATGAACAACATCATAAGTTGCATCAGAACGAAGAAAGCCCCAGTCTAAAATAGGTATTTTGGCTTCTGCAAGAGGTACAAATTTACCATCTAACCAAGCATGACCCTGAGGATAAATATCAATCATAATGTTTGTTTAATTAAAATAAAAAATATAGTCTACTTATATTCGCCATAAATGGAAAACATAATAAGTTATATTCCTGATAATTTTTCTTTAATAATTATCATAATAATATTTTCAGGTTTTATACGTGGGTTTTTAGGTTTTGGATCAGGTCTTATCACAATACCTTTACTTTCTTATATTTACTCACCAATCTTTGCAGTTGTTTTTAATATTATTATCGAAATTCCTACAACTATTTATTTAACTTTTAGTGGTTTAAAAAATTCTAAGTTTAAAGAAATTGCTCCTATGTTTTATTCAATGATGTTAATGATACCCATAGGCACAATATTTCTTATTTCTGTAGAAGAGAGGATTATTAAAATTATTATGTCTACATTTGTGATTTTTTTTGTAATATTAATTGCAAGTGGGTGGAGGTTAAAATCTATTATTACTAAATATGTATTAGTTATAACTGGGATGATAAGTGGATTAATGCAAGGGAGTACTGGAATGGGAGGACCCCCTTTTGCAACAATTATTTTATCCAAAGGTGATAACAATCAAGTAACTAGGGGTAATATTCTTATAATGTCTTCTGGAATTGTTCTGAGCACAGTAATTAGCATGTTTTTTTTTAATCTTTTTTCTTTCGAATTATTAATTACTGGAATTTTAGCATCTCCTATTTATGTATTAGCTTCTTACGTAGGATCCATTTTTTTTAATTCTTCAGGAAAAAAATATTTTAAAAATATTTCCTTATTTGCACTTGGTACAATTGGAATAACAACACTTTTAAATAGTCTATTTCAATATTAAAACGTTTTTTCAACTATTTTTTTCATTACAGTTGGCAACTGAGATTTAGAATATTTATTGATACTGAGCCATTTTTGATTTGGAAAATTATTTTTAAAAATTTTTAAATAAAATATTTGAGTGTCTAAATCAAAATGACTGAATGAATAAACCAAACTTCCTTTTTTACAAAATTTACAATTAATTTGTTTAATTAATAGATCTTTTTTTAATAAGTTTTTCTTCGCTACCCACAAATCGTTAGGAACTTCAAGCATTGAGGCTAACATTCCATTTGAAGGTCTTTTTCTGACCAAGATTTCATTCTGCTCATTAATAAGAACATATGCTCTGGTATATTTTTTTGGTTTTAATTTTTGCTTTTTTATTTTTATAGGAATTATATTTTGAATTTTTTCCTTATAACTTTGACAATATTTTTTAAATTTACAATTTAAACAATCTGGATTCTTTGGCTTACAAATTATCGAACCATAGTCCATTAATGCCTGAATCAATTTCGATGAGTCCTTTTTTGAAATAAAATAATTAGATTTTACCAAAAGTTGTTTTTTTATTTTTAATATAGGTTTTTTAAAACCATAAAGACGAGCAAAAATTCTTTCAATATTAGCATCAAGAGGCATGACTGGTTTATTATATGCTATCCCCAAAATAGCTTTTGCCGTGTAATCTCCAATTCCAGGTAATTGTATTAATTCTTCATATGTTTGTGGTATCTTACCGTTAAAATTATTATTAATAATTTTTGCCGCCTTTAATAAATTTCGTGCACGGGAATAATAACCAAGACCTGACCAAAATTGTAAAATTCTTGACTCAGAAGTTTTAGCTAACTTTTCTAATGTTGGCCATTTCGTGATAAATTCATTAAACTTTTCTTTAACAGTTGGAACAGTTGTTTGTTGCAACATATATTCACTTACAAAAACAAAATAAGGATTGGGCAAAACTGAGGAACGCCAAGGTAAATCCCTCTTGAAGATTGCGTACCATCTAAGTAATTTTGAGATAATCAGTTTTTCCATATGTATCTTATTGCTTTCACAATTTGGTGATATACATTTATATATAATAATGAAAAACAACAAAAAAAAGATAAATAGGACTTTCGTTCCAAAAAAAATTGGAGAAACATTAAATAAAATTAATAAGAAATATTCAAAACAATTTGGAAAAGATGAATTTCTTATTATCTCAAAATGGCCTAAAATTGTCGGTACTTTTTTTGCGAATCACTCAGAACCAGATAAAATAACAAGCATAAAAGAGGGGCTAAATGAGTTTGAGGAACCAATTTTTATAAACTCTCTTCATGTAAAAGTTTCTCCTGCTGCTGCAGTTGAATTCCAACATTATAAAAATGTTATTTTAGAAAAAATAAATAGTTTTTTTGGGTATAAAGCAATTGCAGATTTAAAACTTCAACAAAACTTCTCACCAAAAATTTTTGATAAAAACTCTAATACTAATGTATTTAAAATAAGTGATAAAGAAAAAGAGCTAATAAAAAATGAAATTGAATTTATAAAAGATGAAGAACTTCAAAAATCTATTGTGAATTTAGGTGCATCTATTAATAAGAGGGAGGATAATTAATGAAAAAAAATATATTTATACTTTTATTGGTCATTTTTAATTTAATTGCCTCAAAAATAGTTTTAGCTGATAAGTCATCAGTTTTAGATATTGTTGAGGAAGATTTAGTCATAGGAGATGAAAATGCGCCAATAACTATTATAGAATATGCGTCAATGTCTTGCTCTCATTGTGCTAATTTTCATACCAACACCCTTCCAGATCTTAAAAAAGAATATATCGATACAGGTAAAGTTCGAATGATTTTTAGAGATTATCCTTTTAATTATCCAGCTTTACTAGGAAGTATGATGATGCGATGCATTCCAAGTGACACTCGTTACGATTACATGAACGCATTATATCAATTACAAACTACTTGGGTTGATAGAGACCCAAAAGTCAGTAAAAAAGAACTTTACAAAATTATGCAAAGTGGAGGTATGACCAAAGAAGAATTTGATAATTGTTACACTAATTTGGACAATGAAAATTTAATCCTTGAAGGTGTTATGGAAGCACAAAAGGAGTTTAATATCAAATCTACCCCCTCTTTCATCATTAATGGCAACATTTTTGAAGGAAATAAAAATATAAAAGAATTTAGACAAATCATTGATAAAATATTATCAGAATAATAAATGATTAAATTTAAAAAACTTAGAGTCAAAGGCTTTAAGTCTTTTGTTGAACCTACTGAAGTTATTATAGAACAAGGTCTTACAGGTATTGTGGGTCCCAATGGCTGTGGCAAATCAAATCTTGTTGAAGCATTTAGATTTGTCATGGGAGAACTATCTCCGAAACAAATGAGAGGAAGTGAGTTAGATGATGTTATATTTAATGGAACGTCTGGCCGCCCTGCTTGGGATATTGCTGAAGTTACAATAGAATTAGATAATACTGAACGTCAAGCACCAAGTTTGTTTAACCAAACTGATGAAATTGAAGTAACAAGACGCATTTGGCGAGGTGAAGGGTCTGAATATCGTGTTAATGGAAAAGAAGTGCGATTAAAAGATGTGCAATTGTTATTTGCAGATGCATCTACAGGTGCAAGATCAACATCAATGGTTAGTCAAGGAAGAGTGGGTGCTATAATTGCAGCTAAACCAGAGCAAAGAAGAAGTTTATTAGAAGAGGCTGCAGGTATTACTGGTCTTCACTCAAGAAGACATGAAGCAGAATTGAGATTGAATGCTACAGAAACTAATCTCGAGAGAGTAAAAGATCTTTTAAAAACTCAAGAAGAACAATTAGAAGTATTAAAAAAACAATCAAAACAAGCGGAGCGTTATAAGAATATTCAGAAAGATATAACAAAAGCAAGAGCAACAGTTTTTCATAAGAAATGGGAAGTAGAAAAAACAAAATTAGAAGATGCATCAATAAAGTTAAGAGGTCAGGATAATATTGTTGCTGAACAAACACAAGAGGTAACAAAAATAAATTTAGAATATGAAAAAGTTCAAGAGTCATTACCAAATATACGTCTTAAAGAAAGTCAGATTGCATCAGAATTACAAAAGCATACAATTAATTTAGATAATCAAGAAAAAGAAATTGATCGTGCAAATAGTGCTGTAGAAGAAACTCAAATACGTATTCAGCAAATTAAAAATGATATGGATAGAGAACAATTTTTATTTGATGATGCAAATGACAATATAGAAAGAGTTAGAGAGGAAAAATCTATTCTAGAAAAACAACAGGGGGACTTATTTTTAGATACCAATGATCAAGATTCTGATTTGAATAATAATCAACATAACAATAATCCAATTATTGATTATCTAGATTTTGAAGATGGTTATGAAAAGGCAGTTGCAGCAGTATTTTCAGATGAACTCATAGCATCTATTAACGAAGAACAAGCCAGTCATTGGCGTGTTTTAACCTACGAACAAAATTCTATATTCGCAGATGGAGTAAAGAAATTTTCAAGCCTAATTAAAGCTCCTGAAAATTTGAAAAAAAAGTTGAATTTTGTTGGTTTAATTGAAGATAAATCAAACATTTTACATCTTCAAAAAAACTTATTACCTGGCCAAATTTTAGTAAGCTTAGACGGAGAAATATGGAGATGGGATGGGTATGTGTCAAAAGGAAAGCAAAATTCTTCAACTAAAGCGGTTTTAGAACAGCTTAAAAATAGAAGACTTAAGCAACTTACAAAAGAGGAAAAACAATGGAAGAATATTTCTTCTAAAGCTGAGCAACGTATTGCTGAATTAAAAGAGAGAGAAATTAAGCTTAACAATAATCTTGAAGAATTGCGTTCTATGCCAAATACAATATCTTCTGAAAAAATACGATTACAATCTCTTATCAGTGAAAATAAAGTAGAGTATGATAAAATTGCAAACGAACTACAAGGAAAAGAGCAGGATGCAAACAAAATAAATAAGAAATTAAAATTAGAAGAAGTAAAACTAAATGAATTAAGAGAAGAAAAAATAAGATTAGAAGGTACAATACAAACTATAAACGAAACAATCAAGCAACTAAGCTCTCAGGTTAAAGAAAGAATAGGGGTAGAATTAGGTGACCTTTTTGATCTTGCAGAAATAAATCCAAACAAAGGATTAGGTGAAGTTGATGGATTAGAAAGACGCTTAGAAAGGTTAATCGCCGAACAAGAAAGATTAGGTGGTGTAAATTTATTAGCTGAACAAGAATCTCAAGAATTAGAACAAAAAGTTTCCTCCATTAAAAATGATCAAAATGATTTATTAGCTGCTATAGCCAAGCTTCGTGAAGCAATTGACTCATTAAATACAGAAGGACGTCAACGTCTATTAGCGGCGTATGGAGTAGTAAATGAAAATTTTCAAAAATTGTTTGTGCAACTATTTGGTGGTGGTAAAGCTTATCTGAAGTTTACTGATGAAACAGATCCACTTCAAGCAGGTTTGGAAATTTATGCAAGCCCTCCTGGAAAAAAACTACAAAACTTAACTTTACTCTCTGGAGGTGAACAAGCATTAACAGCATTATCACTTCTATTTGCAGTTTTCTTATCAAATCCTGCTCCTATTTGTGTTCTTGATGAGGTAGACGCACCTTTAGATGATACTAATGTCGATCGTTTTTGCAGTCTTGTTGAAGAAATTGCTAAAACTTCCAGCACTAAATTTCTTGTTATTACTCATCATCGAATGACAATGGCTCGTGTCAATAGACTATTTGGGGTTACAATGCCTGAACAAGGTGTATCTCAGCTTGTTTCGGTTGACCTAGAGAAAGCTATTGAAATTCGTGAACAAGATGGTGAGTAATGGTTGATGAAGATAAACTTAAAGACCTGAGAGAGCGAATCGAAACAGCTAAATCAACAAATACACCTTCACCAAAAAAAAGGGGGGGGAGTGGTGCAGGATTTGGTTTCAAAATTAGCACCGAAATCATTGCTGCATTGGTTGTAGGAGTTGGTATTGGACTTATTGTGGATAAATATTTAGGGACTAAACCATTTGGTCTAATTATTTTTTTTATTTTTGGTGCAATT
>MDSV01171725.1_pt1 | contig 14065 bp, 9 predicted proteins | sample 810851 | NCBI WGS metagenome assembly MDSV01 (sample SAMN05326640, study PRJNA326480) | marine metagenome | isolation source: seawater | place: Atlantic Ocean: North East | collected 2012 | reverse complement strand
GTTTCGGTGGGAATCTGAGGAGTTGGCGTATCTCCATTGTCAACGTCGGCACCATCTCTGGTCTCCGTCGCTGCAACCAATGGGCGAACATTTACCTTAACGCCGGGGTCCTTTATCGTAATCTTCCAGCGATTGATGGATGCCTGGGGAGCCTGAAAGCCAACTTGATTTAGTCCAGGAGACCTGGCAAACGTTTTGGCATACGTCAATTCGAGTTTTAACTGATCAGCCTGCCCCTCTTTAAAATTTAACAATAGGAAATAACCCTGACCTGGTCGAAAAACGATACGTGCATTTTCCTCACCAATCATGGCTGAGGAAATGGCTGCATCTGCCAGTCGCAATGGAATTTCATGCCAACCTTCACCTAACAACTGAATGGTCAACAGAGCTTGGACTTCCATCACATCGCCGCGAACTTCTGCTGTCGACTCGATGTTCGTAATCAAAGAACGAAGCGGCGGCCCCTGGTTTGGTTGAGGTAAGGCATTCTTCCGAGCGGCATCCCAGAGTTGTTGGAATTGTTCATACGGAAGGAACACTCCTCGTGCAGGTTTCTCAAAAACCTGCGGCAACTTCTCATAGGGTACATAGATGATCTGCTCTTTGAGAGTGTCAGGTTTCTGACCGTCTTCCGCCTTTGCCGCCACTTCCGAGGGTTGTTCCACCTGCTGGGCTGCTGGTTGTGCGACCCCGGTTTGAACCAATAGAAAATTAATTACGAAGCCAAATAAGAAGCGTCTAGAATTCATTCTGTCTCTCATCTTGGTATTAAACATCCGAAACGGTACGTAATAAATACTCGTATTACCCTCTTCTTGTCCTATTAAGCCGTTCAGGAAAGATAGGTAATCTATGATCTATTCTGATTTCCTGTCGGCGCAGCGGAAGACAAAAACCATAGCTGCTATACCTTTTAGATGCCAAAGATTAGGCGTTTGTTCCCGAAAAACACGACTTAATCCGAATAATTGGAACTCCGGCGTGCTACTTAATTCGTTTGTAGATTGCCTTTGCCATAAGGGCTGCACCATCACCGTTGGGATGGACACCATCTGGTAACAACTCAGGGTGTGGGGCCAACACCTTATACAGGTCAATGACTTTAACTCCCTTAGCTTTCTTTACGGCTTTATTAATAGCTGGAATCACTTCGTCACGTACAACGGCCTCAGTAATTCCCCAACGATCTGTTGCCACCGGAACTGGACGACAAACATAAATTTGCGGCTTAGAATCCAACTTCTGAAAATGATCGATCATTGCCAATAAATCAGCACCATATTGGTCAGCATACTTCCAGTTCTGTGGTTTGCTGTCATTCGTACCCAGCTTAATGATCACAATATCAGGCTGGAAATCCGTTGCCATTTTGAACTGGGGCCGAGTCCAGTATGGAAGATCACCTTGTTTTAAAAGTGTCGCGCCGTTGACGCCATAATTGCGAACGACGTACCCATCGCCTAGGAGTTTACCGAGTTGCAAAGGATAATTTCGATTTTCACGATCTTTAATGGCTGCTCCAAAGGTGATGCTATCTCCAACACACCCAATCTTCACCGGGTCGGCCGCTAAAACGGACGCGGAAATAAGAAAGCCAACAAGCAAGCAAAGCATCTGTTTCACAATTCGATGGGCAATCATTGTCTCTACTCCTTCAGGGTCGCTAGTATCTAAAGCAAATTCCCGATTCAATTTAGCACAGCCCGTAAAGGTAAGCTATCATGCAAGTTCTCACATCCTGATGATCTTTACGCGCCTTCCCGTATGTTTCCCATCGCAGAAATTAATTTAAGTACACTCTCTAATTTCCAGTTCATCGACTGGCTCATTGTGGGGTGCTATCTATCGATCTCATTGGTCATTGGGATCCTTGTTACGCGGTATGCTACCAGCATGACTGCTTACATCGGAGCTGGCCGAAGTGTCGGCCCATGGCTGGGGGTCGCCACCATGACAGGAACAGAAATGGGCCTAATCACCGTGATGTATATGGCACAATCGGGATTTAGTGGTGGGTTTGCTGCATTTCACATGGCTGTGATTGCGGGGGTCGGCACCCTATTAGTTGGCATTACCGGTTTTATTGTGGTACCACTCCGCGCAGAAAAAGTACTCACCATCCCCGAGTACTACGAAAAGCGATTTGGTACGACAGCCAGAATCACTGGAGGCATCATTCTCTCAACCGCCGGCATTCTCAACATGGGATTATTCCTTCAAGTAGGTGCCAAGTTTATTGTTGGAGCGACGGGTCTTTCCTTTGACGGGACGGCCCTCATGGTCATCATGACAGTCTTACTGATCCTTGTTTTAGTTTACACCGTTCTTGGCGGTATGATCTCGGTTATTCTAACCGACTATATACAATTCGTTGTTTTGTCGTTCGGGATTGTTATCACGACGGTTCTCGCCATTAATAAAATTGGCGTCGGTGAGATGTATACAGCCATTGCCCGAGGTATGGGCGAAGCGGGTTTTAATCCGATGGCAAAAAATGGGGAATTTGGCATCAGCTATGTTCTGTTTCAGTTGTTCGCTGCGGGCATTGTCGGCTGTGCCGTTTGGCCAACCGCAGTTTCTCGTGCACTCGCCATGGAATCTCCACAGGCGGTAAAGAAACAATACACCATTTCGGCGATTTCGTTTACCATCCGGTTCTTAATCCCCATGTTTTGGGGAATCGCGGCTTACACCTATTTTGCGAACAGTTCGCAAGAGATTACCAAGATCTTCATCGGCGAAGAAGCGATTCAAGATGCGGGCCTCTACGCCATGCCGGCATTTATGGGCCAGATACTTCCCACTGGATTACTTGGCTTAATTGTGGCTGCGATGATCGCTGCCTTTATGTCCACTCACGATAGTTACCTTCTATGCTGGTCTAGTGTTTTAACCCAGGACGTTGTCGCACCTATTGTCAGATCTGTTGCCAGTCAGGATTTATGTAACAAGAAGCGAATTACTTTAACGCGCATCTTTATCGTTCTAATCGGAGCCTTCATCTGGGGATGGGGGTTATTTTACGAAGGTAGCGACAGCATCTGGAATTACATGGTGATTACTGGCTCTATCTATGCGACGGGCGCCATCGTCGTTCTTGTCGGCGGACTGTATTGGGAACGAGCGAGTAGCGCCGGAGCCATGGTAGCGCTTATTACAGGAGCCTCGGCTCTCCTCGGATTGGAGCCTGTGCGAAACTTTCTAATTGAGAACGCTGGAGGAGCCCTTGGACTGGACGCGGTCTATTGGAAGGCAAATATCACGTCATCACTAGTCGGCTTATTCAGCCTGGGCTTGACCACTTTTTTGTTTGTCACCATTTCCATGCTCTTCCCAGACCCCACAACTGACGAAAATAAAGTAGCCCAAGGAGACGAGAGCCATGCCTGATTCACCTGACCAATACTCAGCCTGGTTCAACTTCTGGATGGGCCTACTTTATGCTGGCTTAGGAGTCTTCTCTCTTGTCGCCGTCGTCGTTTCGATCAAGGGCTGGCATGAGGTTAAGACCATGCTTCGAAAGCTGAAAGAGTGATTCACGGCAAACATTGACTAGAACTTAGCTTAGAATTCCGTTAGCCACTTCACCGTGCACATCGGTCAAGCGGAAGTTTCGTCCGGAATAATTATAAGTAAGTCGTTTATGATTCACACCTAAGAGATGCAGGAGAGTCGCATGTAGGTCATGCATATGGGTCTTATTTTCGACAGCCTTGTGCCCAAATTCATCTGAGGCACCATATTTAAATCCAGCCCGCACACCCGCGCCAGCGAGCCAAGTAGTAAATCCGTTTGGATTGTGGTCGCGACCAGTGCCATTATTCTGTGAATACGGAGTGCGGCCAAATTCAGCACCAAACCAGACTAACGTATCGTCTAACAACCCACGCTGGGCCAAATCCTGCAGCAAACCAGCAATCGGTTTATCCACCTTTTTCGCATGCTCTGCATGCTTGGGCAGATTTGAATGCTGGTCCCAGGCGGGATTTGCTCCAGCATCCCCGTAAGTCACCTGAATATAACGAACTCCAAATTCGGCCAGACGACGAGCCATTAGGCATTGCGAGCCAAAATCGATCGTATCCTTATGGTTCATCCCGTACATTTCCCTGGTTACTTCAGTCTCACGGGAAAGATCGAGGATCTCAGGAGCATTGTTTTGGAATCGCCAGGCTAATTCATAGGAACTAATAACAGCTTCTAACTCTTTATCACCCGACTTATTCGAAGTCTGATCCGCATTTAGTGCGCGAAGCAGTTCAAATTGTCCCTGCTGTTCCGATTTGGAAAGTGAATGATTAACCAAATTCCTAACTTGAGCATCCGTCGCAGGACGCCCTGCGCTGCCAAGCGTTGTCCCCTGATGCACGGGAGGTAAAAAAGCGTTTCCATAATTGCGTGCACCACCATTTCCGGGTGATGGAGCGATTGAAACAAAGGCTGGCAGGTTATCGTTCTCGGAGCCCAAAGCATAGCTAATCCATGACCCCATGGAAGGGCGAACAAAGTTCGTCGCGCCGGTATGTAGAAAAAGTGTTGCCGGCCCGTGAGCGACTCCTTCAGTATGCATGCTATGAATCATGCACATCTTATCCACATGGTTTGCCATATGTGGAAACAACTCCGACACGGGTTGCCCACATTCACCATACTGACGAAACTTCCATGGCGATTGCATGAGTGTCTGTTCGCTACCGCGTTGACCTGTATTAGCGATAATTCGTGCGTCGTCAAACGGCATCTTTTCACCATGCCGCTTTTCAAGAATCGGTTTATAGTCAAACGTATCAACCTGACTTGGGCCGCCCTGCATAAACAGAAAGATAATTCGTTTTGCACGAGCTACGTGATGAGATTGCTTGGCCTGTAATGGATTATTGCCAACCGCAATTTCTTCTCCGGCAAGCATTCCCGACAACGCCAGAGAACCAAATCCGCAGGACGCAAGTTGCAATGCCTCTCGCCGACTAAAAAACAAACCACTCATATATCAATCACTCAACAATCTGACGAACGGCACGACAATGGCCCCTGCAGTTCCCTCTACTTAATATATCGAAAATCAACCGACGCAAATACAGCCTGAATCACACGGGCCCAATTTTGACGCCGTAATTCTTCCGAATCATCATGCTGTATGAATTTAATCGAAACTTCCAATTCTCGCGGCGTTGGCTCACGTCCCAAAATAGACTGCGAAATAAGCCCAAATCGAGCTTCATCATCGAGGTCGGTGATTGCTAAGAACCGTTCCGCGGCTAAATCACAATACTCCATGACCTTTGAATTATTTAACATAAATAATGCCTGCGGAGAGGTACTTGAGACGTCACGCTGTCCGACCACGACACTTGGATTGGGATAATCAAAAACCTGAAGGACTTCGGGGAGAGAATTTCTAAACACAGGCCAATAGATAGCTCGGCGATACCCTCCATGCGGATAATTGTAGTCGTTTTTCGTACCAGATTTAATTGTCGGTCCGCCCATGGTGAGATCCAGTTTCCCGCTGACCTGAAGCATCGCATCCAGAATACTCTCCGCGTCCATACGACGCCGATTCACGTGCCCTAAAAGACGATTCTCAGGATCCTTTGCCTTCAAATTTTCCGTGGGGCTCGACATTCGCTGATAGGTATCCGACATCACAATTTCACGGATCAACTCTTTGGTAGACCAATGATTCTGCTTAAGCCGTGTTGCCAAATAATCAAGCAGTTCTGGATGGGACGGAGTTTCTCCTGTAACACCAAAGTTGTCCGGAGTGCGCACCAACCCAACCCCCATCAGCCAACCCCAAACGCGATTAGCGTACACTCGACTGGTCAACGGATTCGAGTCACTTGTTATCCACTCTCCTAATTCGGCACGACCACTCGCTCCTTGAGAAACGACGAGCGACTCACCATAGCTTGCCACCTGAAGGAATCCTCGAGGCACACTACTGCCCAAATTGTGAACATCCCCCCGAATATGAACCTGAGTGTCTGCAATTGACTTCTGCTCCCGAACCGTCATGTAGACTTCTTTGGGGGGAATCAGATTTTCCAGTTCTTTTGCTTCTCCTTCAAGCTCTTTCACGCGGGCTGCAAGCACCTTCTCATCTTGCTCCCCATCCGGCTCCAACCCTTTGGATTCATTCGCAACCAATTCTTCATTAAGAAACTGGACGGCATCGATAACAACCGCACCCGACGATGATTTTGATGTATCGACAACCACCCTAGGCTTCATTCCTTTTTGAAACCGATACGTGCCTAGCGAATCAAAGTGGCCATCCTCAGAAGGAACCGTTGTTTCATTGAGCACCGTGACTTTAGAACCGTCTGCATCCCAAACTTCAACCGACAATTGCTTTGGGCGATTGCTGCCATAGGCGTAGGCAAATCGGACTTCGTAAACACCTTCCAGTTCTTCCGGCAGCTCAAACGTCGCCGTCGTATCGGCAGCTCCACCACTGGCATATTGATAGCCGGGACCGACATACGTTTTGTTGGAAGTCGATTTATTCCATTCGCCGGTAAGGACGGCATCAATGTCATCAATGACAATCCCTACCAAGTCTGCCACCGCAATCACTCCAACCTGCTTATCTTTCGTAAGCCTGGCCAGCTCGCTTTTGATCATGGCCAGGCTTTCACGATTTGCCTTTGAGACCTGAGCCTGTTTCTCAGATAGCGGCAGTTCTTTCTCGACCCAACGTCCCACGTTTGCATTCACGATAGACTCAGTATTCTTGAGAATTCCAGCCAAAGCATAGTAATCTTTGGTCGGGATCGGGTCGAATTTATGGTCATGGCAGCGAGCACATCCAATTGTTTGTCCGAGCAGGCCACGACCAATCGTCTCCAGTTGCTCATCCACAGCATCCATGCGTAGTTTGGCCTTATCCTGATCTTCAAGATTATTATTACCCATTGCCAGATAACCGGTCGCCAGAAGATTCCTGCGACGCTGCGTATAATCTTCCGTCTCAAGCAGATCGCCTGCAAGCTGTTGTTTGATAAATCTGTCGACCGGCACATCCTCATTAAAACTATCAATAACGTAGTCCCGATATCGCCAGGCTTGATCATAGATCAAGCCTCGTAATGTGACCGATTCAGCATAACGCACCACATCCAACCAGTGCCTTCCCCAACGTTCCCCAAAACGAGGTGATTTAAGTAATTCATCGACCAACCTTGCGTAGGCAATGTCGCTAGCATCTGTTACGAACGTCGCGATCTGTTCGGGAGTGGGAGGCAACCCCAGAAGATCATAATACAACCTGCGGATTAATACTTGACGACTGGCTTTTTCAACCGGTTTCAACCCGACTTTTTCCAGCGCGTTACCTATGTAAGCATCGATAGGAGTCTGTGCTCCCTGATACTCCGGAATCATACCGGGATCAATCGGGCGATATGCCCAAAACTCTTTACCCGCTTCAATATCAATCGTGTTAGCTATGGCAACTTCACCTTCTCTAGGATCAGCTGCTCCCATTTCTATCCAAACTTTAAAGTCAGCGATTACCTCTGGCGGTAATTTGCCTGCCGGTGGCATTTCATACAAATCATAATTCAGAGACGAAAGCAGCGTTCCTTCCTCCGGATTGCCGGGGACTAACGCAGCACCGCTGTCACCACCTGCTAAAAAACCGACGCGACTGTCCAATAGCAGACCACCTCGTAATTCATCCTTTGCCGCAGCTTTTTTTGAATGGCAATTGTAGCAATGCTGAACAAGAACCGGACGAATACGCTTTTCAAAGAAGTCGAGTTGTTCAGCCGTAGGAGCAGACACTTTTTCGTTGTCTTGCTGCCCCATGGCCGGACTCGCTAAAACAGCGAGCGACAATAACAAACAAAATAAACGACTCAATTCAAACCACTCCTAAACTCGGTATTTCAAAGGCCTAGCGCAGGGCGTGACACCCAACTTCATCTTAACAACGAAACATGCGTTCTCTAAGGCCGATTTAAGAAGAACCGAGATCCAAGGAAGTAACGACACTTGCTGCCTCAACAATACCGAAATTGGCTCGTGAATATTCACGCGTTTGCGATTATAACAAATAGCTAACATTCTGAGTTAAATCCCTCGTATCACGTGGATTCACTGCATGAGCCCTATCATCATTTTGGTCATTTCCATTGTCCTCGTCGTTGTCGGTATTCTCGTCTGCAAGTTACACGCATTCCTAGCTCTATTATTGGCCGCCTTGGTCGCAGCTTTCTTAACCTCTGAATCAGCACTAGAAACTTATGCCATCGACGATGGCGAGCAATCATTCATCAAGTTGTTCGGGGACGGCCCAGATGCCGACACCACGCTCGAGGAATACGACCGCACCAAATCCGCTTATCTGGCTAAATACCTAAAGCAGTTCAAAAAGAAATCCGCAATGCTCCGTGTGGCCGAGGGTTTTGGAGCCACCTGTGGGAAAATAGGAATTCTAATTGCCATGGCTTCGATCATCGGAAAATGCATGCTGGACAGCGGTTCAGCGGACCGAATCGTGCGAACAGTATTGAAACGCCTCGGGCAAAAGAATGCCGGGGTAGCATTTATGGGAAGCGGATTCCTGCTTTCCATTCCCGTCTTCTTTGACACGGTGTTTTATCTAATGATACCGTTGGCAAAAGCTACTCGAATCCGTGTTGGTAAAAACTACGTCCTGTATATCATGGCGATCGTGGCTGGCGGTTCAATGGCTCACTCGCTGGTACCACCAACGCCCGGCCCACTGATCGTTGCCGAAGAATTTAATGTCTCACTAATTTCGATGATTCTTGCTGGCTGTTGTGTCGGTCTCTGCAGTTCAGTCGCAGGACTTACTTTTGCCGCCTGGCGCAACAAAACGATGGAAATACCTCTGCGAGATAGTGCGGATGCCAAGCTCGAGGATCTGGAAGCTCAAACGCAAAAAGCCGATAATGAGTTACCTTCCTTTTTTGTTTCTTTGCTCCCCATCATCCTTCCTGTGTTATTAATTGCGGCTGCAACAGCAACCGACACCTACTATAAGAATCTAGACGAAGGCCAGCAGGCGGCTCAATGGATTGACTCCATTAAACCTACTGTTAAGACTCTTGGGGATAAGAATATCGCTCTGATTTTAGCGGGGGCTATTGCCATGGCAACACTCCTCTCTCGCCCCGGAATTGACCGGCGCAAAATGGCTACGGCCATCGGAGGCGCATTGGCAAGTGGCGGAATCATTATCCTTATCACGTCAGCAGGCGGAGGCTTTGGTTCGGCGATTCGTCAAAGTGGTATTAAAGAAGTTGTCGCTGGATCTGGAGGAGACGCGGCAACGCTCGGCACATTGATAATGGCCTTCTGCCTCACGACACTCATCCGTACGGCACAAGGCTCCTCCACGGTAGCTATGATCACCGTGGCAAGTATCTTTGCTCCACTAGCCTTACAACCGGACCTCTTACCTTATCATCCTGTTTATCTCGCACTAGCTGTCGGTTGTGGCTCTAAGCCTGTTGCCTGGATGGCTGATAGCGGGTTTTGGGTCATTTGCAAAATGAGTGGAATGACCGAAGCCGAGGGGTTACGAACCATTACTCCGATGAGTATTGTGATGGGAACTGTCGGGCTCGTTGCAACATTAATCGGTGCAACCCTATTCCCGCTGGTTTAACGCACGGCCAACACGGTAGAAATCAAACCATGTCAACATCTCAGATCAATACACTTACGCTATACAAGAACATCAACAATGCTGCAGCTGGCATCGCAGCCTATCAATCGGCACGCCGCTTGGGCATCATTGAAATCCTCCGGGATGGACAGAAAACCGCCAAAGAGGTTGCCCAGGCTATCAACGCAAATCCTCGACGCGTGGCGCTACTGCTAGACGTACTAGTTGGCTTAATGATTGTGGAACGCTACCAAGATGACTACGCGCTGAGCCAAATGGTTCAACTGCTAACAGCGCACGACATCGATTTAGGTGAATCGCGTCTTCGAAAGCTAGACGCCTATGTTAAGACCTCGGAAGATGTTGAGGACCTACGTGACACCTATCGGCAACGCATTACCTCCACACAATGGCAGGTCTCCCCATCCGCCATGCAGGTGGCCAAGCTCTTGCAACTAAGTGAACAAACTACATCATTGAATATTCTGGATGTCGGTTGTGGTACAGGTGTCTGGAGTCTTTCAATCGCTCATGTAGATCCTGAATCAACTATCACATTCTTTGATGACGAAGAACCGGTCAAAACGGCAATGGAAACAGCCGAATCAATCGGCATGCAAGGAAGAATTCAGTCCGTCGTGGGTGACCCACTCACAAGCCAACTCCCTACAGGTGATTTCAATTTGGTCATTGTGGCAAATTTGTTGCAGCTACTAGATGCTGAATCTCAAAAACAACTCATTTACAATGCTATGCAAAGATTATCGCCTGATGGCAGGCTGGTCGTAATCGATGTATTTCCGGGGCAGGATACGGGAGATGTCAGCCGAGCGTTGTTTGCTCTTGATTTAGAACTTCATGTTCCGTCCGGCAAACTCGTTGACCCTATTGATCTCAAAACCATGCTTGAAGAGTCTGGCTTCCGGTCACCTAAGTACTCTCATCTGAACGAAGTTCCTCACATTTACGGAATCATGGTCGCTCAAAAACAATCGTCCTGACTAAAATTTGCGTCGGGTTAACACCAACTGTGTCAGTTCCGGCCGACAACGCCACCGCAACGGCTGAAGCCCTGAAATTCCGCGACTAACGTGGAGCAGTGTATTATCGGTCTCAAATACCCCACTCGCATATCGCACCCCGTGCAGGCTTGGGCAAATGATGGGCCCAAGCAGAGGTAGGCGGATCTGCCCCCCATGTGCATGTCCGGCAAGTATCAAATCAAACCCCTGGCGTCTTCCCCATGGCCACTGATCCGGTGTATGCACTGCACAAATCGAAAAAGATGATTTCGCGAAACTACAGTCCGGTGCTTCGCCGATCCAGGGAAGTTCATTCCCAGCCAACAGGACTGGTTCTCCGTGGACTTCAAGGTCGATCAATTTCCCTCCCAAGTCGTGCCAACCACAACGTATCATCTCTTTTCTTAACGTTTGATCCTGACCGTGCCGCACGTCATGATTTCCCAGAACAAAGAAACATCCGACTCGAGCTTGTATCTCCGAGACCAGTTCGGTCACCCATTTCACTTTATTTTTATCATCCAGAATATCTCCCGTCAGAATCACCAGATCAGAATCAAGTCGAAGGATCTCCTCTTTTAACCGTTCAAAGTAAGGACGGACAATTGCCCCTGTAATATGCAAATCAGAAAAATGCGTAATTGTCAGGCCATCCAGTCTCTCTGGTAATTGAGTGAGCTTCAATGCTTTGCGGTTAACATCGAGATGCCCGACTTCATTGCCTGGAACAGAAACCCATGCTCGCCGCTCAGATTCGCGTCTAAACGATACGCCCAACTCATCATCTAGTCGTAAGATTTTCGAGTCGAGCAATTTCCATGCATGAGGGCAACGATCCAACTGAATTTGCACCACGCGTTTTATTCCTGTCAGAACCAACCAGGCCGTGGCCAACGTAAAATAACCCCACGAAGTATGCAATTGGCCAGCCACGATAGCCCATGGCATTTCCAACGCTTCGGCTTGGAACATAAGTATTATCGGCAGACACAATCCAACTAAAGCCCACCAATAAACACCCGCTTTGAGCGCTTTTTCCACCAAATGATCGGCAACGCTACCCTGCACTCGATTTAATGCCGTTACACAAACAGCGACGTGGCCTAGAGTACCAAGCGCATAAAGGGATAAATCTACAAGCAATGACATAGCGGAAGTACCGATTATGTACGGGCAACGTCGTTATGAAAATCAACCAACGTTTCACAAACTTCAATCAATTGGTCCAAACGAAAAGGCTTGTAAAGAATGGCGTTGGGATGCAGACCCGCCTGCCTTGCTTTCACGATGGAATGTCCCGGGTCATAGCCGAAGCCCGTCATTAAAGCCAGCGGAACCTGATCCATAATTTCCTTTAATCGCAACATCAACTGATGGCCGCTAAAATCAGGAAGATGAATATCCGAGATAATCACGCTGTAGCTTTCACTACCGACCGAACTACGAACCATATAAACAGCTTCACCACCGGACTCAGCTGTTTCCACGATACATCCATACCGTTCTAACAACGCATGGGCATCATTTCGCACACCCTCGTTCGCATCCACGACCAGCACACGCTGCCCTGCCAACTTGGGATGATGATCTACGGTCGCGCCAGCTGGCATCGCTTCCCCCGGAGCCATATCCTGACCGATCTTATGAATGACCTGCCGAATATCCCTCGCATTCCGTAAAATCCGTTTGAGTCGTTCTACAACTTCTGGCTCGTGACCAATGTATCGCTCCATGACGTTGACAGCGTCATTAAGAATCTTGTCGATAGGCAAAGCCACTTCTCTGTGAATCGCTTCGATACTTTTCTGAGTTGCACTACTCTTCTCAGCAGCCAACAAGTCTAGCGTATTCAATGCGAAGGCAATATTACGAGCAAACAATTCCAAGAAACTCAAATCGTTCTCGGAAAACGCCTGTTCTTCGGGGCTTTCAACATTAAACGTCCCAATCACCTGCTCTTGCCATTTAATCGCAACCGTTAGGCTACTTTTGGCTCCGGAAAATGACTCGATAAATAGCTCATCGGTGGTAACGTCATCCACAAGGTAACTTTCCCCGGTGGCAGCCACAAATCCCGTAATACCGTTGGCTTCACGCCCCACTTCCAAGGCTCGCTCAGCGGCTTCTTTATCAATCCCGGTAGACAATAGAGGGTCGAGCTTTCCAGTACGGTGATTCACGAGACGAATCTCGACCTTTTCATAGCTAAGGATTTCCTGCGTGTAGTGAAGGATATTGGACTTAAGCAGTTCAATACGGTCCTTGACTTCCATATGGAAGACTTCTTCCGGTGAAAGATTCGATAACTCCACCCCAGCTTCATGAATCGCATCGAGCTTCTGACGGTAAAACTGTTCTTCCGTGACATCATGAATAATAACCAACAGTTCGCCTGATTCCTCATTGCCACGCCTTACCGGCTTTGCTTCGATACGGAAATAGACTTCGGAAGACACTTTATATAAGGCCGAAGTACGAGATTTCTTGGCAACTGCAGTTTGGCAGGGGCAACTATCCCCGGTTTCCCATTGCCCACCTTCCAACCAACTATAAAAAGGAAGGCCGATTACATTCTCGCAATCGGCCCATTCATTGATTTGTTCATTTGCCCAGAGGATCTTTTGATCCTGGTCGAGTATGGCGACCCCTTGGTGCAGTTTCTGAATCACCCAAAAAGAATCCGTGAAGAATTGTTTCTTGGGAGCGTCATTGTCTGTGTCGCTGAACACTCCATCAAAACATTGCTGTTTCATGAGGCGACGAGCTTCGCTCCAATTAGCCGCGACCTCCACGTCGAAGAGAGAGCACAATTCCTCCGGGGCGGACATCTTTTCAGATGCAGCGGATTTTACGAACAGGATCTTGGCTGGGTCTGACACGCCAATCCCCACTTACTGTGCCTCTTGGTGCAAACGAGGTTGCTCACCTCAGAATATTTACACCCAATGGATAATATCGACTAATCTTCGCAGTATAATTCAATCGTTTATCGTCGCCGGGAGAAACTTTAACCGACCATGTATCACTGCTACTTTCTTTATAATCACAACTGAATTCCTGTCCTATACCGTTCATAGAAAAAGAATGCGGTCTTTCAAAAGAATCATTCTCGCTTGTGATCTACCAAAACCGCATCGCGGTTTATTAAATATCAACTTGTTTCATGGATTCTAACTCGTCTCCACCCCTGCATTCACTCGATATTAAATCTAGGTAACCAAAGGAAAACAATGTTTCGTGCATTCGTATTAGGATTAAGCGTGTCTCTATTGCTTGTCGGCCTCGAAGGGTTGGCAATCGAAAGTGTTGTGATTGCGCTCCCGGAGTTAATACACGGTTCGGATAGCCTACCTATGCATGTGCAAGTTACCGATCTCGCAGCTTGGTTGGCAATTGGGCT
>MDSV01085645.1_pt1 | contig 14066 bp, 16 predicted proteins | sample 810851 | NCBI WGS metagenome assembly MDSV01 (sample SAMN05326640, study PRJNA326480) | marine metagenome | isolation source: seawater | place: Atlantic Ocean: North East | collected 2012 | reverse complement strand
TGTGACCGTCGGCGCAGACACCGTGATGGACATTTCCGAGACCATCGTCTACGACTTTGAAAGCGCAGAGCGCCGCGGCATATTCCGCGACATTCCCGTCCGTGATTACCTCGATGACGGAAGCGCTCGCGCTTATGACATCGACGTCCTTTCGGTCACCCGAGATGGCTCCTCGGAGCCCTACGAAATTTTCGACGAGGGCGATTACCTTCGCGTGCGCATCGGTGATCCCGACATCACCATCACCGGAACCCACGACTACCAAATTCAATACACCGTCGCCAACGGCCTGACCCAGTACACACAAGAGCAAGTCGATGCGATCGGTATCGCTGAGCTCGAGCCTGGCGACGTCGAGGTGTACTGGGACTTCATCGGCGGCGAATGGGAGGCGCCAATCGATCAGGCCCGGGTCAGAGTTGAAGGACCGGGCCCGATCCTCGCCTACGAGTGTTTCGTCGGATCTGCGGGCTCGACGATTCCCTGCGATGTGGAAATCGGAACCGACTCCGCGGTCTTCGCCTCTGCGCGCCTTTACACCGGCGACAGCCTGACGGGGATTCTTGCGTTCCCCCAGGAAGCCTTCACCGCACCCGTCGAGGAAGTCATCGAAGCGCCAAAGGCTGATCGACTGGTGCTCGGACTCCTCATCGGCTTCGTCATCGCCGCTATCGCGATCGTCGTGCCGACCATCGTGGCGATCGCGACGCGGAACAAGAACAAGGGCGCAGCGATCCCGTTGGCTCCCCCGCAATACTCGCCTCCCGACGGCCTCACCGCTGCAGAGATGGGCGTGGCGTGGAAGGGCGATGACAGCGATGTCCGATCGCGCGCCATCGTCGCGACGCTCGTCGACCTCGCGGCCCGCCGCTGGGTGGATCTTGGCCAAGACGGCAAGAAGCTCACCGTCACGAAACTGACGTCGGGGACTGACCCCATCCGACCCTGGGAGGAGGCACTGGTCGATTCGATCGTTTCCGACTCCGGGAACGGAGTCATCGACGATTACGACTCCGCGCTGGCCACCACCTGGACCGAGGCCTACAAGGGTCTGCTTGAGGAAGCCAGGAAATCCGGTCGACGAAATGCTGAGGGTGGCAAGCCCGACCAGAGGTGGAACTTCCTGGCGTTCACCGGCATCACGATGTTCGGGCTCGGAATTCTTCTCGGAGTGTTTGGCTCGACCAACATCACCGCGTTGCTGATCCCTGCGGGCGTGGGGTGTCTGATCGGATTCGGATTGGCCCGTCTCATTACCCCTCGCACCGAGACGGTGCAATCTGCTCAATTCCTCGCCAAGGTCGAGGGCCTGAAGAAGGTTCTCGGAACCGACACCTCCGAATCGCGCCGAGAGTTCGCGCACAAGTTGGGGCTTCCGGACAGCGCGATCTTCGCCACGATGCTCCCCTACGCGGTGATCTTCGACCTCAACGAGGCCTGGTCTCAAGGCTTTCCAGATCTCACGCCCGAGGAACTGCGTCGCTACGGATTCTTCGCTGAGAACGCCTATATCTGGTCCTATCTGGTGTCTGACTTCGGTCGAGGGATCCGGACCGCCACGACACCCCCAAGCCGGTCGTCGAGTTCTGGTTTCAGCGGCGGTGGCGCCGGTGGTGGCGGCGGCGGCGGTGGCGGCGGCTCCTGGTAGTCACCCGCTTCATGACAGGACCATCAGCAACTCCCCGTCGACCGCTGCCCGGCCGCACTGTCGCCACTTATCTAATTTGGATCGCCGCCGGAGCCGCAGTTCTTTTTCTTGCTTCGACCATCGTCGTCCTGACAAATATCGACAATCCCGCGGGTGCCGATCTGCGGGTCACCGAGAGTTTCTTCACCGCCGGCATCGATCATCCGCGGCTGTTTTCACTCGCGGAATTCCTCGCGTGGTTCGGTGGCGCTCGCAACATCGCCTTCATCACTGTCGCGGTCCTCGTTCTCGCCTACACGCGAGCGTGGCCCTGGGCCGTGTTCTTCCTCGGGCTATCGGCGGGAAGTATCGCGCTCGGCAACCTCGTGAAGTTCAGCGTTGGTCGAGAAAGACCACCCTGGGTCACGCACGAGGCGCCGCAACAGACACTGTCGTTTCCCTCCGGTCACACCTTGACGGGAATAACCGTGTGGTGCGCTGCCGCACTGATCGGGTGGTACCTACTGCCACCCACCATCGCTCCGTGGTTGTGCTCGACCTTTCTGGTCATCGGACTGCTTCAGGGGCCAGCGCGAATGATCCTCAGAAAGCACTGGAGTACGGATGTTCTCGGCGCGCTTCTCCTGGGCTTGGCTTTCCTGTTTATCGCCTGGTCCGTCTTCTTGATCTGGTGGCACCGGAAGTTCGCCACCACCTCAGCGAGAGGCGCCTGCGACGGATCCCCGCACGTTGCGCACCCGCATTAGACTCCCACCATGCCAGGTCACCGAAGACAGTAGGCCCAGTGCTTTTTTGCTAAGGCACCACTGACATCACAGGCGCCCGTAGCTCAATGGATAGAGCAACCGGTTTCTACCCGGTTGGTTGAGGGTTCGACTCCTTCCGGGCGCGCAATCCAGAAGGGTTCAGGGGGTCGGGCTAGTTTTCTGTACCAATCTCGATACCAGTTGCTGTGCGAAGGACGCGGGTTAGACGGCAATTTTTCTTTGAAAGGTCTCCGTTGTTGAAGACCCATCGGGGTTCGAGAATTGCATGGTCACCCTGCTTTGGTTCGCAACATAGTTGATGATGTAGACCGAGCCGTTGAGCGTGTACGAGAGCGAGAAGTTCAATTCTCCCTCCCGCTCGAAGTTGGTTATGACCGCTCCCCGAAGTGGTTTGCCGGGGGAGCGAAAGGGACGGGTGGAAGCCTGGGGTTCGATTTGACCGTTTCTCACGGTAACTTGTCCTCGCATGCCTCCGTTGATGTAAGGGTACGAAGTTGTGCCGTGGTAGTGATACTCACCTTTGAAGATGTGACCGTTGAATTCATCAAGTGTCCTCATTTTACTACCATTTGGCTCGACTCGTCCGTAGATTTTGTAGCCATCGAGGGCGTACGCAATTGGTTTTCTCTTGCCCACCTTCTCCGATAGGTGCAGTGGCGCAATGTGGTAGTGGTAGTCGTCTGCTCGTCCACAATGCCCGCCCCACGCATCTAGTTCACCAATGAGAAAAGTGTCCTCCCCACGATTATTAAGAGCGTTAAATATCGGTACGCCATCTACAGCAAGAGCAACGGCTCCTCGGTAGAGCTCGGTTTTCAAGGAAATGGGATCTGATGCCTTTTTGGGATTTACTGGAATTCGCCAGGCATTACTTCCCGTATAGGGCATAGGCACAGGTACCTGCTGTTGCCAATTCGAAATACCAACCATCATGTTGTGGAGCGGTAGACCGCTACTCTCCACTAGGAAATATTTGCCACTACGAAGGGTCTTGACTGACTCGGCAAAGGCAGAAAACCCAGGCAGATTTATCTTTTTCGTTGCTGCAGACAGTGGTGCTGCATGAATGAGTCCACTCGTCAGCACAACACCTGCGCTTGCCGCACTGGTGATCAGAAATTTTCTTCGGGTCATCGGAGCAAGGCGTCCAACTTCGTGGTCATGCTCAAGTTGCTGGGTCTTGCTCACTTGTGTACCCACGATCACCCTCCGAGACGCGGAAAATCGCTACTCTAACCTTGGAATCTACGCACTCGCGGCCGTTTGAACTACTGCGGGTTTCTTGCCGGACAACTTGCAGCCCGGTATCGAGACCGGCCGGTGCAGCCCAGTTCGCCTTATGTATATCGCTCAGCCACCCCGCTCACACCCCTGCTACTTATTCTCCCCAGCCTGCGGACATTTGGAGCAGAACAAAGGGAAACCGGCGAGACGCAGCAAGTCTTACTCTTTTTGCGCAAGCGGTTGCCGCCCACTTCCTTCTCTGGACTGGACGGCTTCTGCTTACTTCACTGCACCTTTGCTTGCTCTTGCTAGAACGCTACGGCTAATAACCGTTGCTGCTGCACGCCGCAAGAAGCAGCGTTACAAGGACTGACGACGAGGCTATGACGGCCAATCGTTTAATTTTCATCATTTCTCCCTTCGCACCTGAACCTTAGGCCAAATCAACGCCGAGATTCCCCGTTCAATTTTCTTCCAACGCTAGTTAACCCCGGATAGTTGAACTTTCAGGGGATTTTTTCTGAGCGTTGCAATTTCTCACGATTCCGTCCCCGGCTTCTGTACGACTTCCGAAGTTCTTGAGCCAGGTCGTCACGCGCTGGAACCAGGCCAGGATTCAAGATCCCCGCCAACGCCTCAATCCCATCAACCAACCGCGGCCCGGGCCGGGCAAAAGAAGCGTTGGCGTCGACCGCCCACACGGGGATTCCTGGAAAACGATCACGCACTCGTTCAGACAGACTTACCGAACCTTCGAGATCAAAGCCGCAAGGCGCGCAGACCACCACATCAGGTTCGGCCGCTTCTACCTGTTCCCAGGTGACCCGGTAGGACTTCTCCCCAGCGGTTCCCAGCACCGGAACCCCTCCGGCGATCTCGACCATCTCTGGAATCCAGTGCCCTGGCGCGAAAGGCGGATCGGTCCACTCCAACACCAGAACGCGAGGATGCGCGGAAGCTGCCACAGCCAAGCGCACGGCCTCCACTCGCGAGCTCATGGACGCAACCAATTCCCGGGCCGCCTCCACACGGTTTGTCTGTGAGCCAAGGACCAGCACCGAATCGAAGACCTCGCTCAAGTTGTGCGGATCCATGGTCACCACATCAGCTCGACACCCCAAGTATTTGAGTGCATCTTCGACAACTGACACATCCACCGCACAGACCGCACACAGGTCTTGGGTAACCAACACATCGGGGTTCAACTCACGCAAAGCGTCAGCCGATAATCGATACAGGTCCTCGCCTCGCGAAAGCGCCGCGGCTACGAAACCATCAATCTCCCTCGGACCCATTCCCTCTGGCATGGAAGATGTGGACACGATCCGCCGGTCACGTGCCTCGGCCGGATAATCGCATTCGAAGGTTACGCCTACCACGTCGGCGCCCGCCCCGATGCCGAACAGGATCTCTGTGCTTGATGGCAACAACGAGACGATACGCACCCGTATAGCCTAAGCGCTGTCATGCTTTCTGGAAGGTAGGCCAAACTCGTTGTACGAGTATGTGCCGATGAGTCGCATGCGCCCATCGAGGTGATCGGCACTCACCTCTTCTACGAGATGTCAGCCGCCACGTGCTAAGCGATTTCCCATTTTCACCAACGGATTCGTCGTCAAGCGACCGGATGTGGCCACTTCCCTTTTCTGAGGATAGATAAGCCGGAGGGGCGGCGGGAGTGTCGGTTCGGTTTCAAAAAAAGTTCGCGATGTCTTTTGTGTTGCGTGGGGCGGGGTGTGGGTGCCAGTTCGAAGCAGTACGGCATGGTCACAGGACGCATCACGGACACCTAACGGCTCCCGGAATGGAAGCTTCAGCCACCAACGCAACTCATGCCCGAATGAATGCGAAGAGCAGCAGTCCTAGCGCCAAGAGCCAACCGAGAGTGACAAGGATGTTCTTGTTGCGCGGCGTCATGCTCATGCTTCAACCCTAAGCCCAGAAACAGCGGTCACGACACGAAGAAGCCCCCACCCGAAGCGGGAGGCAACGAGTGGGGACACCCTCAGGGGAGAGGTCTTTCCCACTGAGAAAGAGCAAGGTTCCCCCACTGGAGAGTCACCACGGTTACTCAGTTGTGAACACCTTGTTTCCACATAACGAAGCCCCCACCCATAAAGAGTGAGGGCTTTCGGCCGACGGTCCGGGCTGGTGTTTCCGCTACATCCGCTACACGCGGGCCAGGCTGGGCATGGGTAGCGTGGTCGGCTCAAAGTGTGACCCGTGAGCGGAAGTCCCTTATCGCCGGTGTCGGTCTTCTCATCTTCACTGTCATCTTGGCTGGTGTCGCTGTCATCGCGCACAACAACAGTGAGCCGCAGCCTGAATGGTTGCTGGTGATGAACGCTGAATCCGGTGAGTTCCAGAAAGACACAACCAGTGAGGATTACACGCTTTCCCTCACTGGTTTAAGTGCAGGGACACTTGCCTTCACCGGCAGGCCCGAACGCGAAGCCCAAACCTGGGACACCAGCGAGTTCTTGGACCTCTGGGCGAACGAGTTCGGTTATGACCCACCCAACGCCGTCAACAACGCCAACGGAGTCCAGGTAGCGGTCACGTTGAGTGACCCCCGCGTAGGGATGAGTGCACGCGACGACGGAGCCGTCACCCCAAGCGCAGGCGCCGTCACGTTCACCGCCACCCCACTATTCGGACAAGAACCACCCACCAGCCTCATCAACCAACCCACACTCTTCATCGACGATATCTATATGGCGTTCCCTCCTGGGTTAAGCGAGCCCGATTTGCAGTGAACTCTTCACCGATACGGATTCACCCACATCCGGTATCCCTGACTACCTAACGCCGCAGGACACACCGGGAACTTGATTCTTTCTTTGCGCCAGTCAGCGACAAGATTCCCCATCCTTTTTCAATCCAAACCCAAACAAACCCGGATGATTCAAGTCTCAGGGGATTTTTTGACGCAGGGGTGGCGGATGTGTTCAACCCGTTTCAAAAAAACGTTCGCGGTGTTTCTTGTCTTGTTTGGGGTGGGGTGTGCGTGGGGTGTGCGTGGGTTGTCTGTTGTTTTTTGGTTCACGGCGTGGTGATTGTTGGTTCGTTGCTGCGGTGTTGGCCTAGGCATAGGAGTGCCCCCACTCCGACGCCGAGGGTAGGGGGTCGTTTCTGTACCAATCTCTGTACCAATGCTCACTCGATACCGGGTGCAACTAGGTAATAGGTGATGCGTTATTGGACGGGGAATAGACGTGTGTGTTGTGCGTCTTGCGTGGGGTGGATACTTCTTGACCTACCCGGCTGGTTAGGGGTTCGAGTCCTCTCGGGCGCGCAATCTAGGAGGGGCCAATCCGGTCAGGCTGACTATCCGAACCAATTTCTGCACCAGTCTTGTGGCCGAGGAACTGGCTGACGAATGTGACGTCGCCCTCGAGGATCCAATCTGGCGAGGTAGTCGTGTGGTGAAAAATACGCAAAGCCTGGTTCGGCGGCTCACCCAAGTGAAGTCGTCGCTCCATCTGCTCCTTACGACAAGCAAGAAGTACCAACAAAGTGCCCTCGTCGAGCGTCACCGTTCGCGGATTGCCACTCTTGGCGGAGTTCTAACGAGAAGCTACTCCCCAATAGTTGTATCCCAAAAACTTTACTGATCCTGGAAGATACATCGTCTTGCTTTCTTCAATTACGAGCCCTGAAGAAGTAATGAGATGAATAACATCTCTATTGGCGTGGCAACCACCTGACAGGCTTGGATAGAAGCCACTTGTTAAGTTTTGTAACGTCCTTGTTGATAGATCTGGGGACAGGCCGTGTTCACAAAAATAGTACTTTCCACCAGGCCTTAGAATTCGATAAATTTCACTCAACGCCAATTGAGGGTTCGGTATAGAACATAATGAGAATGTACAAACCACTGAATCAACACTTGCATCCATCAAATTGATGTTCTCTGCTGAAGAGAAATTGAACTCTATATCCAAATTGACTTGATCAGCTCTTTTTTGAGCTATCGCATTCAATTCATGTGAAGGATCTATTCCTATAACTTTATGAACCTTTTCGGCATCGTAATATTGCAAATTTGAACCAGGTCCTATGCCGATTTCAACAACATCACCGGTCGCAAGTGGTACCACTTTTTGTCTTTGGTACTGAATTGGTCTTGTTCCGCAGAGATAGTTAATCAGTTTGGGTACTACATTTCTGTCGTAAAATCTTGTTCCTAATATTTTGAGTGCGGGAAGAATCAGGAAAATTCCCACGTAGGTCATAAATTTGAATACAGCCTTTTTCATCTCATCATTATTCCCAACATTTTCTTCATTCTTTATGGATTCATGAGATACGCTTGGACTAATGTCGGCTCCATTCCTACGGAGTCAACACCGGGCCCAAACCAGTATCTTCTGTTGTGGAGAGCTCAGAGTCGTCAGCGACGACGTCAGCAAGGCCGAACCTTCACATCGAGCGGGAGCCAAGGAAGGCGCGTCAAGATTCTCCGATCTTTCTTTCCCAACCCAAATAGTCCCGGATGATTCACATCCCAGGGGATTCTTTTGGATAGGGGCGGTGGGAGTAGAGGTTCCGTTTCCTAAAGACGTCGTCGTCTTGCGTCTGATCTTTTTACCAATAACCACTCGACGCGAGGTACAACTAGGTAATACGTGACGTGCTATTTCACGCGGAATAAACGTATCTATGGTGCGCCTTGCGTGCGGTGAGCAGGACCTAACCTACCCCGTTGCTTAGGGGTTCGAGTCCTCTCGGGCGCGCAAACCTTGTTTCGGACAAGCAACGATTCGCTCCGGCTTCCAAACGCATCGTGGCCCCCTCCACTTCAGGAGGGGGCCACGATGGTGTGCTCAGGAATTACGGAGCGAAGGGAAGCATCACAGCGTCGACGCCGTGCGCCACCTGCATGTTGCCTTTGTTGATGTCAGCGGCAGACAAGATAACCTTCGCGTTCTTGAAATCCGGTGCGTAGTCACGCAGACGGATGGACGGATCGTCCGAGACGAGAACCTTGGTGTTCTTGCCCTCGGCAGCGGTCGCGAGAACCGCACCGTCAGACTCCAGCGCAATATCAGAGGTGATGGTCGCGCCCGGGAGCACGTGGTAGAGCAGCACGGTCTCGACCGTGTCGATTCCCAGACCAGCAACCGCGTCGAACGCATCCGACTCACTCTTGATGTTGTGACCGGCAAGAGCGGACGCCAGGTTCTTGAACGCCTTGTCGGTGGGGGCGAACACCGTGAGTGCGGTGTCACCGTCCGCCAGTAGCGCTACGGGGGAATCAGGCTTGGCAGCAAGAACAGCTTCCGCAGCCTTGGTCAGGATGTCGAAGTCTTTACTGGAGTTATCGAACTCGGCATTGCCGACATCGAGAACGCTGGCGAGACTCGTGTTGCCATCCATGGCCTGGACGGCGGGCGCCGAAACAGCAGCTCCAGCAGCGAAGATAGCGGCGCTTGCCGCAGCTCCGAAAACCTTCGTGGTCTTCTTCATTACTACTCCTACGTTTTTAGTGCGCGCACTGGGCCGTCGCGCATCGGTATAACAGGAGTTCGTTAGTACTCACGAGTTTGGATGCACACATTCAAAAAAAGTTTTTCGTAACATCATGTTCGTCTAAATTCTGCGCAGATTCCTGCGGGTGCAGCTCATTGAACTTACGTCAATGCTCGACGGCGCTTCCGCAACTTTCGTGCGGGCTCAACAACTAGGTATCGGACCGTTCACAAGATCCGTGACCCATCCACATCAAAATTCGTCTCTTCACTCGGTGATCACGCACTACTGGCCCGGAGGGGGCTGCGAGGTGCCTATGAATGGAACATATGCATTGAATTTGTCTCACCTGGCCTAAACGAGGTTTAGCCGTGCGAGCCAGCGGGTATACCAAGCATGTCCGAGACGGTCAGGTGAGAATCTGGGCCGACCTGGACGGCAAGACAACTTCACAGTTTCCTCCTCCCTCCATGGGCGGCCCCCGGGAATCCTCCTACCGGGGGCTGTCTGCTGTGAAGGGTGCTCGATCACCCACGCAGGGCCCGTTTCGCCTGAGCAGCGCTTAGGAGGCAGAAGCCGAGAGGACTTCCGTGAAGGTCAGGTCTTTACTCGGCATCAACGATGGAACGTCGAGAACGTCTCCTTCGAACCAGTCCTCATTAGAGGCGACGGTGGGGTACTGATCCAGCGTTGCGTAGAACTCTTCCGGACTCATGGAGAAGATCTCAGCGAAGGCAACCTTCCAGTCCGGCTCGGTCAACTTCGCTGCCTGGAAATCCTTCAAGATCATTTCAAAGGCTCGGGCCTCGCTTAGTCCCTGAGCCTCCTGCAACTCTTTCGCGAGCGCAAGGACCATGAATGCAGAGGTGTTGTAATTGATGTCCAGGTCACCGTCGACGTACTCTTCAAAGTCCGCCGGCTGACTCAATCCAGACGCCATGATCGGAAAGAGACCGTTATCGAATTCGCTCTGTCCGTATTCCTGCTGTGAGTAGAACTCCTGGGCGACTTTTGCGCCGCCCTCCCACAACCAGATGGGCGCGTCATTGTCTCGCGTGAGGCCCAGCTGATAAACGTGCCAGTACTCGTGCACGATGACGGAGTACCTTTGCAAGGCGTCGTAGGTGAATTCATCCTCAGAGATCTCCAGAACCATCCAGGTTTCCGATCCGTCACCGGAGATACTCGCCCCACGCATGTCGGGTCTCTCAGGGAACGGATTCTCAACGGCACCATTCCACGCGTAGATGTTCATCGGTGACGACATGCCCGGCACGTCATGCACGCACGCAGGAACCGGGGCCCATTCGCTTAAGTTCCCCATGATGGTGGTGAATTCGTCCACCCACTCGCCGGGCAGGCTGCTATCGAGGTTGTAAGTAAAGGAGAAGTCGCCTTCAGCGTACGGAGTAGACGTATCGCACTGCTCGTCTGAGCCGATGTCTTGTTGGTCCGAGTCGACGTCTTCCTCATCTGAGCCGCTGTCTTGTTGGTCCGAGTCGACGTCTTCCTCATCTGAGCCGCTGTAAGACCCAACATTTTGGTCATCAACGGCGCCATCCGACCCGGTACCGCAGCCGCTCACCACAACCATGAGCACACCCCCGACAAGGCCGCCTGCGAGTCTCATTGCCGAACGAGTGTTCCCCATGGCTGGATGCTAACTGAGGTTATGGAGACTCGCCTTCGTCACGAAAAGTCGTTCGCTGAATCTTCTCGCGGCTCGCTGCGGTCTCGTCGACCATCAATCGGGGCCTCGTGCACTCGCCAAATGACTGCGTCGAGCCTCGGATTAGCAAGGAAATACATGAGATCAGATATTCCCTTGCGCAATTGGTCCGCTGTGCAGTGATCAAGAGAGTTCACGCGGCATCGGGCCACGACTGGTCACGCACGGGGTGCTCGACCACGGGGTGGCTTGGCGTGTGCCACTCAACAACATCGAGGACCGTCATCTCACCCATGGCGTCTTCCAAGACGAAGACGGCCGCTCGATGTTCCACAGGAATGGATTCACGGATCGTGCGGCTCACGCAGCCTCCAGCCACTCGCCGTCTCCGCTGGTGCGTTGGCTGACGAAACGGTGAAACTCTTCGTTGCTGATGCTGGCAGCCAGCGTGCGATACGCGAGCTCTACGGCGGCCTCATTCACGATCCACGTGTTCATCGGTTACCTCCACTCGTTGTGCTGTTTCGACACAGGAGGTATGCCCAGCGGGAAAGCCCTTCAAACATCCAATTTCCGGCGCGGCGCATAGGTAACGTACGTCGCGAATCGGACATTCCGTACAGCAATCGCCGCCGAATGGACCTCTTCACGGGCGCCCAGATCAACATCGGGTGCGGACCAAGATGAGCGGTCTACTCTCCCGGCGCGCGATAACCCGGCAAATTCGGTCGGATCTGATCGATCTCTTCGGCAGAGAAGATCTGCCGCGTCGAGGTCACTGTTGCCGCTCCGGTCGACTCGACCGCCATCCACAACGCAACCAGGTTGTCGCGATTGGGAACGTCGACGATCACGAAGAAGTGATCATCTCCCCCTCCCACCCAGTACACAGAAATCAGGGAACCACCCCAGTGCTTGGTCAAACCCGCAATAACCTGCTCGCGCCCCACCGCGCCTTCTTTCGCCAAACCTGCAACACCATCAGCCGTGTAGGCACCGGTAATCAAATACGTCGACATCGGTCCTGTCCTCATAGGCGACAGATCAACCTTTCTCAGGACGAGGCCATTGGCGGGCACCTCGCCGCGCAGACGAATCAGCCAATTGGCGACCCTCCGCCGGGCCCAACGTCTGAGTAGTCACTGCTCTCAGAGCATGGCCCTTACGCGCCATGGAGACCGCGCGACCCAACTACTCTGGTGTCCCATGCGCTCGGAGGCCCTAAAGCATCGAAGCACCCGGCGCATGCTCTTCGCCCAAATCAATCAGGGCGCCGCCGGTTGGATGCAGACCACCGCTGGCTCGTGGTATGTGCTCACCGAAGCCGGCTCCACGACCGCGCTGTCTTTCTTCGTGATCGCCTCCATGACTCCGTCACTTTTTCTGAACCCTGTTGGCGGACGTCTGATGCAGAGTTATTCACCGGTAGCCATGGTCAAAGTGCTGGCGCCCCTGGCTGCGCTCGCTCCCCTGCTGATCGCCGGGCTCTACGCGACGGACACACTGTCGATTCCACTCCTATTCGTGCTCACTGTTATTGGATCGTCCTTTCGCGCTCTGCAGGCCCCAACGTTCGCGAAGATCCTGCCGCTCACCGTGCCCGAGAGCCAGCGCGCTGCCGTCTTGGGCTACTCCGCGATCGCCTTCAATGTTTCACGCAGCGTCGGACCCGTCATCGCTGGTATCGCCGGCACGGGCCTTGCCTACCTGTTATCCGGCGTCGGCTTCCTCATCGTGGCCGCCATCGTGATCGTCACACCGCTGGACTCCGCACAGTCAACTCTCACCACGACCGGACCGAGCGCCTCACACAACGCCGCTCCCAAGGGATCTTCTTTCCGCCGCGCCCTTCGATTGATGTGGAATATCACGGCCGTCCGCATTCTGTTCTTGTGTGTCGTCGTCTTCTATCTGGTGTCAGGGTCGATCCATCAGCTTCTCGCGGCCGTCGCCAAAGACACCAGCACCACGTCTCTCGCCCTGGGCGCCCTCTTTGCATGTGCGGCGATCGGCGCCGTACTCACGAATCGACCCGTGCTGCGCTACCTCGACAACTACGGCCACCGCACTCGCCTGCTATCGATCGTCATCGTCGCAGCAGCCCTGACGGTGGTTGCGTTCGGCTTCAGTTCCGGACTGATCTTCGACATGGCCTTGATGGTGATTCTCGGGGCCCTGGGTGAAGCCATGTATCTGGTCGTGCAGCGCTCGATTCTCTTGGAACTCGACGAGGCCGACTCCGGCGCCATCTTCGGCCTGTTCCTCGCCATCCTCACGGGGGCGAGCATCCTCGGCTCGATCGGACTTGGATTGCTGATGGATGCGGTGGGTGTTCGGTCCGGGCTCGTGACGCTCGGGGTGGTGACGCTCGTCATCGCCGTGCCCTTGATCCTGCTGGTCACACGGGCGTCGTCGAAGCCGCAGCAGGCCTCAACCGACGACTGACGCAACATCACGGCCGCGACCGGGCACGCGATCGCGTGCCTTAGGTTCTTGCCATGAGCAGGCGGAAGTTCTTCATCGACACCGACACCGCAACCGACGATGCGGTCGCTCTCGTGATGGCTCTCCAGCACCCGGATATTGATGTTCTCGGCATATCTACGGTGGCGGGTAATTGCACCGTCGAACAAGCCACGCAGAACGCTCTGTACACACGGGACCTTGTGGGGTCGACGGTCCCGGTTCACGTGGGCGCCGACGGCCCGCTGATGCGGTCTTTGCAAACCGCCCATCATGTGCACGGCAAGGACGGCATGGGGGATATCGGCCTCCCTTTACACAGTCGGGAGCCCACCTCCCACCGAGGCGCTCAAGCGATGATAAACGCGATCATGGACTCTCCCGGTGACGTCGAACTCGTCACGCTGGGGCCTTTGACCAACCTGGCATTGGCGTTGCGCTTGGAACCAGCGATCGTCGGTGCCCTCAAGCGCGTCGTGACAATGGGAGGCACGGCCGTGCTTCCCGGAAACATCACTCCGCTCGCAGAATTCAACTTCTGGGTAGACCCCGAGGCTGCTGCGATCGTCACCAACTCCGGCCTGCACTTCGAGATGGCCGGATGGGATATCTCCACCGCGCACGCGGTCATCCACGACGAACTCGCAGCGAAATTGCGAAGCCTCGGCACCTTGGGGCAGTTCGCCGTCGACATCCAAGGAGTGCTGCGGGAATTCTGTCGAACCGAGACTGTTCTCGATGGTTTCGATCTCCCCGATCCGCTCGCCATGGCGATCGCACTCGACCCGTCGATCGTGACGCGCGAAGCACAGCATTTTGTCGA
>MDSV01013883.1_pt1 | contig 14066 bp, 9 predicted proteins | sample 810851 | NCBI WGS metagenome assembly MDSV01 (sample SAMN05326640, study PRJNA326480) | marine metagenome | isolation source: seawater | place: Atlantic Ocean: North East | collected 2012 | reverse complement strand
GCGGCGGCGGGCTCGCGGGGTTATCCGGGGGCATGCAAAACTCTCCGCCCGGCTCGCGAGCCGCGGCTTTCGAGCCCCCCCCGGCGAACGCTCCGCCGGGGCGGGAAGATCGCCGCACCGCCGACACGACCGAGGACGACGCGCGCGCCTCGGGTCCCGTCCCGGACGATCCCGTCCCGGACGAGAGGGAGGAGAAGCGGATGGCGGAGGAGGCGACGGCGGCGGAATCGCCGCCGAGGCGCGGCACGAAGGCGAAGGCGAAGGCGCCGACCGATCCCGATCCGGAACCGGAGACGAAGGGAAACGCTCCCCCTCAACCCGCGTCCATGGACGATGAAGCGTTCGAGCGGAAACTGCTCGCCGCCATGGAGGCTGCGGAGCGAGGCGGGGGACTCGCGGGTCTCTCCGGCGGGATGCAAAACTCTCCGCCGGGCTCGCGAGCGGCGAAACCGACCGAAACGGCCGCCGCGCCCGAGACGTCGTCTCCGGCGCCCGAGACCGTCGACGGGGACGCCATGGACGTGTGCGGCATGGAACACGACGCGCCTCCGACGCCGAGAGAGCCCCCGAGCGCAGTCGCGCAGTCGCCGGTCGCAGCCGCGCCGGCGGCCGCGCCGGCGGCCGCGCGGAAGCGGGACGCGAAGCCTCCGCGCTCGGGGAAGAAGTCGAAGCGGGCGTGGACGCCTGGACGCGCGCCGGAGATCGAGGAAACGAAGGATGGCGACGACGAGACGACGCGCTCGGGGGAAGAAGAGGGCCCGAGCCCTCCCGCGGCGGACTTCGAGGCCATGCTCGCGAAGGCCATGGCCGCCGCGGACGGGGGAGACGTGGACGCCGTCCTGGGGGGAGCCTCCAGCAAGATGATGAACTCGCCGGCGCCGCCGCGCCGCGGAAAAAAAACGCCGGCGCGTTTGGCGAAGACTCCGGAAGGGACGCCGACGCGGGTCTCGACGCGATCCACCAGCGCGCGCGTCACGCGCGCGTCCGCGGCGAAAAGCGGGGTGGCGCGCCAGAACGTCCGGAACACGCCCCCGCCGAGCGGGAACGAAAAGAAACGCGCGACGCCGACGCCGACGAAGAAGAAGGGGAAGAAATCGCGCGCGCGCGACGCGGCTTCGCCGGTTCCGCCGAAATTTTCAAACGTCGACCCGAAGGAAGCGAAGGAAGAGAAGGAAACGAGCGTTTCGCTGGACGTCTCGCCCGACGTCTCGCCCGTCCCCGAGGCGCCCGCGGCGCCGCCGCCGCCGCCGGTGGCGTGGCTCAAGAAGGCGGCCGAGGCGAAGACGAGCCGGAGGCCGGAGTGGGTGTCGGAGGCGCTTGCGCCGGCGCCGGCGCCGGCGGCGCCGGTCGTGGCGGCTCCGGTGGCGCCGGTCGCAGCGCCCGCGGCGATCGCCGCGCTCGCGGCGGCGCAGTCACGCGCGGAGGCGTCGACCGCGTCCGACGGATTCGACTTCGAGGCGAAGCTGCAGGCGGCGCTGGCGGCGGAGGCGGGGGGCGGCGCCGCAGCGTTTGGCGGCGCCAGCAAGGTGGCCAACTCGCCCACCGGCTCCGGCGAGAAGCGGAAGGCGTTCTCTGCAAAGGAAGAGGCGAGGAGGCAGGGCGTGACCGTCGCGCAGATCATGCACGCGCGCGCGCACGCGGACTCCTCGCCGCTCGCCAAGGTCAGGTTCTGAGTCTGCGAGAGGAGAGGAGGATGAGCGGGTCGTCGTGAGCGCGTCTCTTCGGCGCTCGTCAGGTATTCACGTCTTGTCTGTCGTCTGTGTCACGCGTAACCTCGAAACCTCGTTTTTCCGGGTCGCCTCGTTGCTCGTCTCACGCCGCGTTCCAGCCTTCCAAGTCGGTCTTCTCCTCGTCGTCGCCTCGCGCACTCTCTCGCGCGTCGCGATGGCCGGGTCGAGTCCCCCAGAGTCGGACGCGCTCGAGAAGCGCCGAGTCCTGCCCCGCGCGTCGGAGCCGCAGGTTACGGCGCCGTCGACGCGGCGGCGCGTGCTCGTGTGGCGCGCGGCGCCCCAGCCGCAGGCGACGCCGCTTCCGGGACGACGAGTCGAAAGCCGAGGCGCGCGCGCGAACGGAGACGAGGTCTCCGCCGCGAACTGGAGGTTTCCCGAGTCGTGGGTCGGACGAACGGCGCTCGGCGTGCTCGTGGGCGCGCTCCTCGCGCTCGCCACGGACGTCGGGGACGTCGGGAGCGTTTCCGCGGCGCCGAAGACGTCCTTAGCGGCCCCTTCCCGAGGCGGCGGCGCGGTGGCGTTCCTTTTCCTGTTGACGGAGGGACGCGATCGGGCGTTGCCGCACGACCACCTGTGGTCGCGCTTTTTCCGCGGGCAGGACCGCGCGACGTTCCTCGTGCGGGTCCACGCGCCTCCCGGTTTCGCGTTCACGGATGCCAACACAGCCGCGCCGGAGGTGTTCATCGGGACGGAAGTGCGGGAGCCCGTGGACCCAACGGCTTGGGGGACCGTCTCCATCGTCAAAGCGCAGCAAAAGTTGCTGCGGTCGGCGCTGAGCAGCTCAAATCCGGTGGCGACCGCGTTCGCGCTCCTCAGCGAATGGTGCATCCCCGTTCGCCCGTTTCCGTTCTCGCGCGCGTACCTCCTCGACCGGGAGGAAGAAGACGCCGCGCCGACCGAACGGGGCGAAACCACCCGTAGACAGACCGCGCGTCGTCGTCCATCGTTCACGTCATTCGTGGAGTCGTCTCCGGACCGACACGCGCGCTGGCCCGGTTTGTATGACCCAGACGCGGCGGCGGCGTTGCCCCGAAAGTTCTGGCGCGAGGGCTCGCGGTGGTTCGCGCTCACCCGGCGCCACGCCGAGGCGGTCGCCGCCGACGTCGTCGTGGTCGAGGCGTTTCGCAGGTTCTGCTCGACGGACGGATTCGAAGACGGCGGGGGCTCTGTTTCGAAAGGAGGCGCGGATGAATCGTCGCGAACGAACGAAACCCGAACGAGAACGAGAACGATCGACGGTTCATCGGGTCGTGACGGAACAAGCCGGTTTCAAACACACCGCCGCTTCTGCGCGCCGGACGAGCACTTCGTCCCGACGCTCCTGGCGCTTCGCGGTTTCGAGTCCGAGCTCGAACCGCGCGGCGTGACGTATGCGAACTGGTGGCCGACGAAACGACGGCACCCGAAACGGTTCTCTGTTCAAGAGACGTCCTTCGACATGATTCGTCGCGTCGCGAACAAAACCACGACGGACGACGCATTCGAAGGGGCGGGGGTTTCCTGCGGGTGGTGGAAAAGCGGGCCCGAGGCGGGTACGGAAAAGCCGTGCTGGCTCTTCGCGCGGAAGTTCACGGCAAAGGCGGGCCGACGCGTCGCCGCCTTCGCGAGCGTCGCCATCGGGTACTGACAGACAAACGGACACGTCGAAGAAGCCGAGCGTTTTCTCGCAATCAAATCGACACGCTCACGACCACCTTCACGGGGCGGTGTCGTGAGACGGCGTCGCGCGCGTCTCTACGAGCGATCCCCATCGTATCGCGCGCCGCGTCGGGAATTTCTCGCTTTTTTTCATCCTTCGTCTCTCGCGCTCACCCGACCACGGGCATCATCAGTTGGCCGTCGAGGATCGCGCGCGTTTTCCCGACGGAGCCGATGCCCCCCGCCGCGGCGCGGATCGCGTCGGACCCGCGCTCGGATTCGTCGCCGTCCGGGGGAACGACGTCTTCGGAGATAGTCTGAGCGAAGTCGTCGTCCCACTCCTTCAGCGCCGCGCTCGACCACGCCTCCGCCTCCCCCGCGCGGTTGGCGCCGCTCGCGCGAAGCACCGCCGCGTACTTGGCGTGCGCCAGAGCCGCCACCAGGCGCAGGTGCGCCGGCGCCGCGCCGCCGGCGGCGGCGTCCGGATCGGACGCGACGGAGGCGGGGGGGCGGGTCGTCCCGAACCTCTGCAGGGCGTTTCGGTACAGGCCGTCCGCGAACAAGACGCCCGCGCCGTCGCCGACGCCGCCTTTCCCCTTCGCCGCCAAAACGGCTTTGGCGACGTACACGTCCGCCGAGCACGCCACGGCGACGCCGACGCGCGGGTGATCCGGGTCGCCCGTCGCCTCGGCGGCGGTCACCGCCGCCGCGGCGGCGGCCTCCGCGTCGGCCAGCAGCGTCTTTTCTTCCGGCGAGTCGCCGTCGCCGCGCTCGAACGCGTCGACCGCCACCCGCAGCGCGAGCTGCGCCTTGGCCGCCGCGACGTCGGCGACGAGCTCGTCGGCGGCGAGCGCGGCGGCCGCCGCCTCGGGGGCGGAGGACGAAGCCGCCGCCTTCGCGACCGCCTCCGCGCGATCGTACGCGCGCATCGCCACGCGGAAGCGTCGGTGGCGTTTCGCGGGAGAGTTTTCGTCCGCATCGCGCGCCACCACGCCCGCGCCCCGAAGCGCCGCCCAGTGCCCGGCGAACTTGAGCGCCGACGCCACAGCCGCGCCGTGCGGCGCGTCGGCGACGCCGCGCGCGAAGGCGTCCCAGCCGCCGCCGCCGCCGTCCTCGGCCTCGGTCCACCCGGCGTTCTCGAGCAGAGAGAAGACGTCGCACGCCGCGTCGAAGGCGGCATCCGCGTCGTTGAGCGCCGACGCCGACGCGCACCGACCGCCGGCGACCGCGACGCGCAGGGAAGCGGAAGCCGCGCGCGGCGCCGGCGACGCGCGTATCGTTTTCGCGCGGGAGTCCCTCGTCCCCGGACACGGTTCGAGACCGGGCCCGGTCTCTTCCGTCTCGGTTCCGCGAGAGAGACAAGACTCGTCTGCCACGTCTTCGTCTTCCACCGCGAGCGCCGCCCCCGCGGCGTCCTCCAGGTGCTCCTCCAGCGCCAGGACGTCCCAGGGCGTCGCCGTCCCGGCTTCGGGGTCCGGCGCGACGCGCGTCGCGCCGGCGCGGTGGCATCGCGCGGCGGCGACGGCGGCGGCGACGTGCGCGGCGACGCGGTCGGAGACGTGCCCGGAACCCGAACGCTCCGCGGCGTCGCACGCCTCCGCGACCGTGGCGTGCGCGTGCGCGAGCTCTCCGACATCCTGCCAGGTGTGGGGTCGAGGAGAGGGGAGGGGTCAACGAGCGCGCCGAGGAAGAGGAAAAGAAACGTCCGCGACGTCCGCCGCCGCCAAGTGAAGGGCGCGCGGCTTCGCGTTTTTATGGGACGCGGTGACGCACCGACTGCATGGCCGCCCAGGCGAGGTGTGTCCTGGATTTCGCCGCCTGCGCCGCCGCGGCGACCGCGGGCTGGCCCTCCGTGGCTCTGGCGATGAGGTCCGCGCCGTGCTCAAGGACCCCGGTCGCGGTGACGCGGTCGCCGGACCGCCACGCCTTGCGCGCGTACGACACCATCTCAGCGCACAACGCCGAGGGATCGCTTTTCGTGCCGCCGCTGGACGGGCTCGCGGAAGTGGACGCGATGAGGCGACACGACATGGCGCGCGCGAGGCTCGGCGCGTCGCGCACGCGCGCCGCGCCCGCGCGGCGCGCCACCGCGCTCAACATCCCACGCGCTGTTGAGAGTGACGGGTCGTCGTTTTTCGTCTCGGACGAGGCGACTATCCTATGAAAAGGACGTCCACCTGTGACCACGGTGTGAACGACACGACTAATGAACTATGGTGCTAGTCCCTTTCTTACCCGCCCGCGCGGTACACCTTCATCCACGCGCTCCTCTTCCTGCAGAGCGGGCACCTCTGCATCCTGCCCGCGCACGCCTCGCAGCACACCAGGTGGCCGCACTCCTTGTAGCACGCCGTGGCGCGGCTGTACAGGCACACCACGCAGGTCTCGCCGGGCGGCGCCTCGGCGGCGGGCTCGCCGTTTTCGGCGCGCGCCGCCTCGGCGGCGGCGAGGCGGCGGCGGAACTTCTTCTCCCGCGCCGCGACCACGCGCGCGCGCGCGACTCGGCGCAGCGCGAGCCCGAACCCCAGGACGAAGCACACACCGCTCGCGAAACGAAACGCGTTCCCCGCCCGTCCGAACGCCGCGACGATCTCGTCGAAGCTCTTGTGCGTCACGACGAACGCGTCGACGGCGTCGCACTCGTCTCCCGAAGAGGAGGACGAAGAGGAGGACGACGACGGCTTGCGGAAACGCACCCGGAACGCATCGCGCGCGGAACTACTCGCGCGCTCAACGTTCGTCGTGGAACCACTCGCGATGTTTGGTTCGTTCGACGTCGCGTTCGTGTCGTCGTTCTCTATGCGCGACGGCGTCCTCGGGGCGGGCTCCAGGACCGCTTCGCCCACCGCAGTGAGTCGCGCGCCGGGCGCCAAGACCCGCTCCCTGGTCCGCACTCCGAGCACGTGCAGCCCGAGGTTGGCGTCGAGCAGGTTCGCGAGGATCCGCCCGGAGACGGACGCACCCGTCTCGCCGTCACCTCCGAGAATCGAACCGCCGCCGGCGGCGTCGAAGCGATCGTGCGCGACGACGAGCGACCAGTCGTTCTTGCGCGCCGCGTCTGACAACTCGCCGAAGGACTCGGCGTCGTGCATCACGACCCGATTGCCTTTTTCGTCCTCCAGCCGCCACCGGGGGGCCTCGACGCGAGCCGCCGCCACCACCTGCGCGTCGCGAAGCCACTCACCGTGACGCGCCGTCTGCCGAGCCAAGTGGTGCTCGCTCGTCGCCTCCACGAAGATGGCGCGCACCCGCTCGCCCGTCTCGGGTTTTTTTTTTCCAGGAGACGGGCTCTGACCGGCTTTGACCGCCTCGAGGCGCGCGTCCGGGCGCGCGGGGACGCGCACGCCGCGTTCGCGTTCACCGCTCTTCTCCACCACCGCGTGCGCACACGTCACGAGGTCGTCCTCGTCCGCGGCGGCTCGGCCCACCAGCGCGACGCGGAGCGACGGCGCGCGCGCCGACGCGCGTTCGCGAGTCGCGGCGTCGTCTTTGTCTCGTCGCCCGCGTCTGGACGACTCGCCGGGCGCGTCCGCGGCCAGCGCGCGAAGGTCACGCTCGAGGCGCGCGAAATCGTCGTACTGGGGAATCTGGCGCAGACGCACGCAGTCCCTGCGAGAGGCGCGGAGGTGAGAGAGGAGAGGGAAGGTCAGCGCGAGAGCCGCGCGTCTCGATTCGTCGTCGGTGCCGAGACCCGGCGAGGGAAATCGAGGGCTAATGCGCCCGCAGAACTCGGGCTGATGCGCCCACAGGGCTCGGGTGCCACGCACCGCTTGAGCGCGTGCGAAGCCCATCCGAAGAGCACGCCCGCGCCGACGCACGCAGCCCCCCACCGCGACACGCACCCCTGCGGGTCCGCCATCGCACGTGGGAAGCGCGCGCGGCTCTGCACCTGAAGTCGCAGAAAAAGCGCTGACTCGGCATGTCGCGCCCGCCGTTTCGAGAAAACAAGACGGGTGAGGTCTCTCATCACAGGTGCAAAACCTGAAAAAACTGATGAAAACACAGACGGTGACGTTCGAGCTCGCTCACCCGCCGAACGCTTCGCTCAGGAAGCGCAGGAGGTCGTCGGGCGCGTCCAGCACCAGCCTGTGCGGCGTCGCGCGCCCTCCTCGGAACCACCGTTCGAGAAAGAAACACCGTTCGTTTTCGTTTCGATCGTGGTCGAGCGCCGCGACGTCCCGCCACGCCGAGAGCTGTTGTGGAAAATAGCGCGCGTCCCCATGCGCGCCGAACGCGACGAGCGGGACGGGGAGGCGCGCCGCCGCGACGCGCTCGTCTCGCCGACCGAGACACCTCGATTCGCTCCCTTGGGCCTCCCTTGGGTCGGTGCTGGGCGCGTACCGCTCCATGAGCGCGAAATCCCGGCGCAGCGTCGGCAAGAGCAGGTCGCGCAGCGCCTCAGACGCCTCGAGGTCGGCGTTGGCGCCGTACCGTCTCGCGAACGCCTCCCAAAAAAGACGTTTCGGCAAAGCCGAGAGCGCCGGCGTCTCTCGGTCGGGATCGAACTCGGGACCGGCGAGCGAGGGGGACCGCGAGCCGCCCAAGTACACGCGCAGGGGCAACGCGCTGTGCCCCCGTCGCGCGATCTCGAGGACCATCTCGTACCCGAGCCACGCGCCCATGGACCAGCCCAGCAGGGCGTACGGCGGGTTCGCGGGTCTCTTCGAGGCGACGCCTCTCGAGGCGGAGGCGTCCGCGTCCGCCGGGAGCAGCGGCTCTATGGCGTCCACGATCGCGCTCGCGAGGTCCTGCAGGCTTTGGTACTCGAAAAGGTGCCTGAGACGCGAGTTGCGGCCGGGGTACTCCACGGGGAGCACCTCGACGTGCGGAGGCAGGCGGGTCTGCCAGAGCCCGTGAAAAGCCCAGGCGCCGCACCCAGCCTGGGGCAGACAAAAGAGACGAAGCGAGGGGTCGGGCCCAACGCGGGGCGCCGCGGCGGGATCGCGCAATATCCACGGCGTCTCGAACGGTGCGCGCGTGTCGAAGGACATCGAGGGTTAGGGTACACGCGTCGTGCGCTCGCGAAGTGCCGTGGCGATCGGCACGAGCCGCGGCGAGCGTTCGATCGCCCCGAGGGTCGCGATCGATCGCGCGAGGATGAAACAAAAAAACGCTCAGTCTCGGTCGGTTTTTTTGATATTCGGCGTACTAGAGCCGCCATCGCCGGCGGCGTCGGCGTCGTCGGCGGGCGAGTCTCGAGGCGAGGCGGTCGCTCGCGCGAAACCCACGTCGGACGACCGCACAGCGAGTCGTCGTCAGCGCGTGTGTCACACGCATCTCGCGCGCGGCGGCGTTCCATCACTTCTCGCCCCGCGCGGCTTTCTCCGAGCGCCGCGCGCGGGTCAGCCGCGGCGAGAACTTCTTGTCCTTCGGCGACTTCGAGGCGGCGGCGGGCCCCCGGCCCTTCGCGGCGTTCGTCTCCGCCTTCCGCGCCTTTTTCCCGGCGGGCGTCTTCGCGGCCCTCGGCTTTACACCCTCCAATTCCGTTTTCATCTTCGTAGAAGCCTCGGTCTTCTCCGGCCTGTGCCTGGAGAATCCCTCGGCCCAGCTCGTCGGGCTCTGCCCCTTCGGCAGCGCTTTCGTCAGCGCCTCGACGCACGCGCTCCGAACGGAGGCGTCGCCGGCTTTGACGATCGCCGCCACCACCTTCGCGCCGTGCCCCCCGATCCACGCCGCGACGTCGTGCGACACCGCGCCCTCCCACAGTGCCGCCGCGAAAGGAGGCGGGCGGTGGTTCGCGTCGCTCGGATCCCCGGAGGACGCCTCCGGGGAAATCTCGAGCACCATGCGTCGCAGCGCGCGCGTCGAGAAGTAATCCTCGTGCAGAGGCTGACGAGAAGGAGAAGGCTCGGTCCCGGCGCCCGTCTCCGTCTCGGCGTCCTCGCCGGCGACGGAGGCGCGCGCCGCTTCGGCGATGGCTTCGTGCAGCTCGCGCATCTGCCCGTCGCCCACGGCGGCCACGACGGCGCCGCCGGCGCCGCCGGAGCACGTCTCGAAGAGCACGTCGGAAGCCGTCGCCGAGCGAAGCATGCGCCCCGCGCCGTTCACGCACGCCGCCACGAGCGACCGACCCAAATGCCCGGGCGCGCCAAAAATCTCGCGGCGCCGCGCTTCCGGGTTTTTGCGAGACACACCGAAATCCATGCTCTCGCCGCCGCCGCCGGCGTCGTCGTCGTCGTCGTCATCGTCGTCGTCCATGTCGTCGCCACCAGCCTCGGCAGCGCGGGAACGCCGCTTGGACACGGCGTTGACCGTCGCGGGCGTTTCCTCTCGCTCTTCTTCCTCGAGAAATTCGTCATCCATAATCTCGTCGTCCATACTCTCGTCATCCATAATCTCCTCGTCTTCGTCCTCCTCCCCCTCCTCGTCCTTGAAGTGCCCGCCCGCGGCGAGCGCGTCGCGCGCCTCCCGCGCGCTCCGCGCGGTCGCCGCGGGGTCGGGCATGGTCGCCAGCACGTGGGGGTGCGCGTACCTGGTGCTCCGCGGGCGGAGCGCGTGCAGCAAGACGCGGCGCGCGGCGCGGTCTTCGGCGAGGTCGGCGATGCCCTCGTCCCGCAGCTCAGCGACGATGGCCTTCGCCGCGAGCTTGGTGTCGTCGGTGCACTCCAGCGCGCACGCGACGAACGACGCGGCGTGTTCGTCGCGCGCGATCCTGCCCACCTGGCCTTTCAGAGCTTTGAGAACAGCCTTCCGCTGCTTCGCGCCCGCGTGCGCAAACATCATGTTCGCCGCGTGCGCGCCCTCGCGCGTGTGGATCATGCGCAGGTACGCGGGCCCGGCGAGCGACTGCGCCGCCTCGTGTTTGGTGCCCGGGCCGCCCACCTCCAGGTACTCGGCCAGCGCCGCGTGCACCAGCGAGGGGGACACGAGCCCTTTCTCCAGGATCGGCAAAAGCGCGGCGTTCATCTGCCGCAGCATGCCCTGCCTCTGCGCCGCGGGCTTCAGGCGCATCGCTTCGCGCAGATTCCGCGGCGGCGGCGCGGCGTCTCCGTCGCCTTTTTCGCCGTCGGCGCCGCCGGCGCCGAAGAACGCAAACTCCGAGCCGTAGAACTCGCACCGCATCGCCAGCCTCTGCGCGGGCGGCGCCGGGAAGTACAGGCTCTCTAGAACCTGCGAGCCCACGGGGTGCTTGGCGAGGGCGCGGACTTTACCCTTGACGTGCTGAAGCAGCGCCGGAACGTCTTTCTTCGCCGTCTCGTCGATCAGCTTCTTCACCAAAAAGTGCCCGTACAACGACTTGGCGAGCTCCGCGACGGCGGGCGTGCACTCCTCGTACACGGACCGCTTCTGCGCCTCAGTGCCATGCTTTAAAAGCGCTTGGATCACGCGGCTGCCCTTGTGGTTGTTCGCGAGCTCGGGGACCTTCCCCTTGCTCGCCTCGAAGACGGCGTTCACCAGCTTCGCGCGCTCATCCGCCGACATCTTCTTCCCGGCCGCGCTCTTCTTCGAACGCAGCCGCTCCCAGTACCCCACCATCTCCGTGATCAGCGAGTGGTTGGGTTTCGTCAGCGCCTTCTGCTCCGCGGCCCACTCCTTCTGTTCCTTCTTCGTCGGCAAAGGCTTCTTCTCCCCCTTTCGCTTCTCGGTCTCGTCCTTCGTCCGCTTGACGAATTTCTTCTTCTTCTCCCCGGCGCCCGCGTCGCCGCCGCCGCCGCCGAGCCCACCCTCTGCTTTGCGCTTCTTGCTCAGCTTCCCGAGGCTCTTCTTGGCCTTCGGCGCCGCCGCGGGCTCGGGCGCGTCCGCCACGCCGATGGGCTTCACCGAGTCCGGCCCGGGGCCTGGCCGGAACTTCGCCTGGCGACGGTCGCGGCGTTTCGTCGCCGCGCCGCCGCCCGAGGCTTTCGTCGCGCGAGCCATCGCGAATGCGCGCGCTCCGGGACGGAGGCGGGACGGCGCGGAAGAACGGAGGGTCCAGAACTCGGCGCGCGCGTCGAGGCTCGGCGCTTCCGAACGCGCGACCGACCGAGGTGCGCGAGGCGTTGTGCGTCGGGAGCGAACGCGCGGCGCGACCACGAGCGGCGGCGCCGAGCAGTCGACTTTCTTTTTGTTTCGCGCGTTGCTTCGGCGGGTCTGGCGGAACTGAAAACCGCTCGTCCGCGATTCGGCCCGTTGTGCCGTTGAGCTTGAAACGACCGGCGTCAGCCGCGTTCCGCCATCTCCGCACGCGCGCGGACGCGTCTGCAGCAGCGCGTCACACGCAGACGCCCGGGGCATCTCGCGGAGGAGAGAAGGTCGCGCTCGGGAACACGACGCGCACGATGACGGGTGCGTCTGCGGGCCATCTCGCCGTCTCGCGTGGCCCTCCTCCTCGCGCGCCCGTTTCCGCGTCGGCATCTTTTTCGGGCGCGCCCGCGCACCGACGGTCGTCACCGCCGCTGACGCCCTCGCTTCCGCCTCCTGCATCTCCCTCCGCCGCGCCACCCGAGCCTACGCAGCTCCTTCCCTGACCTTGGAGATCTTCCTGTACTTCGGCAAGCTGTGGGACGTGGCGTTCTGGGTCCTGTCGTTCCTGGTGATGTGCTGGAAAGGGTACAACCTGCCGTACCCCGACGACACGTACGAGGCGGAGTTCGCGCTTCTGTTCGTGTACCTGCTCATCGAACCGGCGCGGTTGTTCCTGGGGAGCAAGGGGAACAAAACACTGACGCAGGGGCCTTTATACGCCAGCCTCGCGCTCGCCGCGTACGTGGTGTTCATGCACGTGTACTACGTGGCGGGGCAGACGTTTATCACGCGGTGCGATTACGCCGTCAACGCCATCTCGCTCGCATTCGTGTGCGCGCAGAGCGCGCTGGCGCTCGTGCAGGCGGTCGAGGTGAGCAGGACGCTCGGGTGATGCGGTGACACGTTGAACACAGTTCGTGACGAGAAAATACGTAGACGGACACTGTAGCTGTACACACATACCTAAACGCGCTCGCCGAGCTCGTCGCCCAGTCGTTCGCGCGTCGCGCGACGTCGGGAGCTCACGCGACGGACCCCGTGATGCCCGGCCTGGGCGGCTGCAGGAACGAGAAGAACCCGGAATCGGAGTTGGCGTCGTCGATGAACAGGTCGTCGGGCACGCGCATCGAGCCGTGCGCGCCGATGGCGAGCAGAGCCACCCCGAACGCCTGGAGCATGATGGACCCCGCCGAGGACATGAAGAACACGGCGAGGATGCTGGCGCCGCTCATCCCCAGCATCTTCTCCCGGTCGCTCACCGGCCGCTCGCCGATTTTCAGGGGCTCCTGACGCACCAGGTACACGTACGTCCAGGACGCCGCGATCGCGGCGAGCACGATCAGCGACGACGGGTTGGTCACGATGAAGAACGCCAGGACGGCGGCGGAGAAGAGGAAGTAGTTGATCTTGAAGTAGTTCAAGTTTTTCTGGATGCGTCCGGTGGCCTGTTTTTTGAGTGACATCGAGTGCGAGGTCAGTCTCGTTATTTGGCAAACGGGGCAAAACACGAACGAGTTTTTTTACGAGCGATGTGCGTCTCGCAGGGCTCCGAGCCGAAGACGGGGGGGAGGCGCTCGGAACGCGCGCGGATGCGAGGTGGACGCACCTCGCTGAAGGACCCCGGCCTCTGGTACGCGGTGCGGTCGAGGATCTCCGTCATGGGTTTCCTCTGCGTGGGCGAGAGCGGGGGGGAAGGAAGGTCAGTCGCGGAAAACCGATGAGCTGGCGGCCGACGTTCGGCTCAACGGCTACGCAGGCGAGGCGTGGCTTCGCGGGATCGGGCCGGAGCGCGCACCTGCGCGAAGACGTGCAACGCGGAGTCCTTGATCTTGTTGACCGCCCCCATCAGGGGCGAGCCGGCGGCCGTGACTTCGGCCATGCCTGCGGGGATGGGCGGACGCGGAGGTCAGCGTCGGCGAACGCGGGCGTCGCGAGACGAATGCGCAGACGCCAATCCAGAAAAAAATGAGCACGCGCCGCGACCGTCCGCGGTCACGTCGCCGACGGACGCGTCGTCGCGAGCCGATGCGCGCGCGCGGCGGCCCCATTAACGCGGCACGCGCGAGTTAGACGCGCGCGTCCCACTCCCGAACGCGACCCGCCCGTCGACGGCGTCGCGCCGCGGAGGACATCCGACGCTTGGGGGACCTTAGCCAGCCCGTTGGCGTTCGACGCGCGGCGGTTCCGCCAGACCAGCGCCGGCGCGGCCACGGGAGCGGGGGCGCGATGGCTCGTTCGCGAACGCCCTCGCGATGCGAAGCGAAGGCTCGCGTCGTGTCCGCCGAAGTCGGGAAGCCATGTACGTACCTGTGTCGTGATCTCGCGACGCGACGTTGTGAAGCGCCGCGGGCCGAGTGGTTCGTCGAAACGAGATGCGAGGCGTCCCGATAAGTGAGCGGCTCTCGTCGATCTGTGGCCACACAGCACGAGCAGTCTCAAAACTTTGATGATTTCGCGCCAAACTTCGACAAATTTTTTTTGGCAATCGATCGAACTGCTTCGAAAAGCGCTGCTGCGAGTCGGGGAATGATTGTGTTGGCGCGACGCGCGAGATCGAGGGGGCCGCGATGGCGGACGACGTGGAGAAGGCGATCCTGTTCGCCTTCGACCAGTCCGGCGCGGTCGCCCACGACCTCCGCGAGCGCGCGGTGGGGTACTTGAGAGATGTGCAGGTGCGTGACAGAGGCGAACGACCGGGGTTGCATTCGTCTCGGAGTCTCTCTTCGGCGTGACGCGCAAACCCTCAATCGACGG
>MDSV01186253.1_pt1 | contig 14068 bp, 15 predicted proteins | sample 810851 | NCBI WGS metagenome assembly MDSV01 (sample SAMN05326640, study PRJNA326480) | marine metagenome | isolation source: seawater | place: Atlantic Ocean: North East | collected 2012 | reverse complement strand
TATCATCAATTTGAACATTGCCAGCAATCATAACTTCTTTATTTAGATTCAATTTTTCTATAAGTGCGTGATCAAATGACATGCTATTTTCATATCCTTTACTATCAAATAAATAAATATCTGTTGTATCAATAAATTTTTTATATTTATTTACATCTTCAATATCATTTACAGTTATTGCAGTAATAATTTTCTTTTTATATTTTTTTTTTATTAATTTTATTTTATCATGGTCACAATCATAAAGTTGATAATAATCGAATGGTAGTTCCTTAATTTCCTCTAGAATATTTTGATTAGGATTTACAAGGACTGCAACATAAAAAGAATTTTTTTTTTCGATTTTCATAAGGTTTTTTAAATTTTTAATATCAACATATCTTTTTGATTTTGGATAATTAACAATAAAGCCTATAAATTGTGGTGGGTAATCGTGATTTACTATAAAATTTAATATTTTAGAGTCCGAAACTCCACAAATTTTTGATTTCAGGATCATTGACTCAAATGATCAATTAATGATTGTATGTTTTTTTTTATATTACCTTTAGTAATAGGCCTTCCAATTACAAGCCAATCACTTCCATTTTTGAAAGCTTGTCTAGGTGTCATAATTCTTTTTTGGTCATGAGTGATAGAATTAAATCTTATCCCAGGAGTAATTATTTCTTTTTTAAAGAACTTTCTTACAATTGGTACTTCTAGTGGACTGCAAACAATAGCATCTAATTTTGCTTTGTTTGCTAATTTCGTTTGATGTTTTACTAATTCCTTCAAATTTTTTGTAAAACCGATTTCTTTAAGAGATTTTTTATTTATTGAAGTAAGGATTGTAACACCTACGATTTTAGTTTTGCCAGAAACTTTTTTAACAGCTTTTAAGGCTTCAAGACCAGCACTTACGTGGATAGTTAAATAATTTACTTTTAAATCTTTGATTGCTTTAACTGTTGATGCACAGGTATTTGGGATATCATGTAATTTAAGATCAGCAAATATGATCTTATTTTTAAGCTTAGATGTAAATTTTCTACCATTTTTTGAATTCAAAAATTCAAGTCCAAATTTATAACCAAACTTTATTTTAGAATTTTTAGTTTGATTTAATATCAACTTTATTTTTTGAATATTATTGCTATCGCAGGCAACAAATATTTTATTCTTTTTCATTATTTAATTTTTTAAACAAATCTTTGGACATTTTGAAGTGAATTGTTTTTTTTTCTGGAGTATTTACTTTTTCACCTGTTTTTGGGTTTCTGGAAATTCTTGCTTTTTGTAAATTAGATGAAAAAACTCCAAAACCTCTAAGCTCTACTCTTTCACCTCGTTTAAGAGTTTGTTTAATTTCGTTTAAAATAATATTTGAAAACTTTTCTAGATCTTTTTTTAAAAAATTAGGATAGTTTTTTGAGAGTTGTTTTAGAAGCTTTGATTTTACAATAGCCAATTTTAATCTTCTTAATTAATTATTTTTTTCCTTTTTTTTCCAAATCTTCAGATAAAGATGAAAACGGGAGGTTTTTACCAGATCCTTCCGAACCATATTTTTCTAGGGCTTCTTTTTTTTCTATCTCTTCTAATAATTTAATACTTAAATTTACTTTTCTTTTGTTTAAATCTAATTCAGAAATAGCACAATCAATTCTTTCTCCTCCAGTAAACCTTGATGGTCTAGAGTCTGCTGAGTTTATAGCTATTTGAGATTTCTTTATATTAAAGTCCATTTCACAACCCTCTGGTCTTACTATTAAACCTTTATTATCTGTGGAGATTATTTTAACAGTAATTGCTTGATTAACTTTTTTATCTTTAAACCAATCGAAAGGATCTGGTTGTGTCTGTCTTAAACCAACTCTAATTTTTTGCTCAGATAATTTAATCTCAAGAACTTTTACCTTTATTTTATCACCCTTTTTATACTTTGTTAATTCTTCTTCACCATTATTTAAATAAGTTAAATCGTTACAATGTAAAAATGCATCAATATCTAAATTCTCAACTTTTACAAAAATTGAATAATCGTTTTTATTTGCAACTATTCCTTCTACGATTGTGCCAACAGGATATTTTTTTTCAAATACTTCAAACGGATTTTCTATAGTTAATCTGTGAGATATAGCTACTCTTCTTTTCTCTTTGTCAATTTCAGTAATTACACAATCAATTTCATCACCTACTTTAAACATTTTTTTGACTGATAAGTTTTTTTTTGTCCAGCTTAATTCGCTAGTGTGTAGAAGAGTTGTAAGGCCTGGCTCTAATTCACAAAAAGCTCCAAAGTCCATCAATTTTACGACTTTCACTTTATATATCTTATTTAGTTCGTAGTTTTCTATATGTTCAAAAGGATCTGGTGACAATTGTTTAATAGAACATCCCACTTGTAATTTTTCCATATCAACAGAAATTACTTTTAAATCATGTTTTTCTCCAATATTAAAAACTTCGTCAGGATGATTAACTCTTGAATACGAAATCTCTTGTAAATGCACAAGAACGTCAAGTTCACCATTTACACTGAAGAAGCAACCAAATGTACTATAACCTTTAACCTCAGCACCTTTAATAATATCTCCTACTTTATATTTCTCAATAATCTTCGCCTTATCTTCTTTTTTAAAGTTTGATATTATTTCTCTTCTAGAAACACATGCATTACCTCTTACTTTATCTAATTTAATTAAAGCAAATTTTTGAGGCTCATTCATTAAATGACTAATATCTTTTAAAGGCTTATCACTTATTTGTGATCCTGGGAGAAACATTAAAGAACCTGTTTCTACATGTTCAACGATACAGCCACCTTTACACTTTGAGGTGATCTTGCCCATTATAGGTTCATTTTTTTCGTATGCTTCTACAAGTTTATCCCATCCTTTAATTTTTTGAGCCTTACTAGCTGAAACTAAAACTTCACCATTTCTATCCTCTATTTTTTCTAATAATACTGGAATTGTTTCACCTATTTCAATTTTATCTTTTAAACCCATACTTTTAAGTTCATTAATGTCTAAAACAGGCTCACTTTTCAAACCTTCAATGAATAAAAAAACGAATTTTTCAGTAATTTTGTTTATTTTGCCCTCTATAATTTTACCTTCTTCAATATTAATTTTTGAGAGTTGGCTATTTAGTAATTTGTTAAATTCTTGTGAGGCAGGACTATCTAAATTTTTATATATTTCCATTAGTTTTAAATAATTGTTTTATAATATTTTTTAAAAACACGAACTTTTAGATAAATTTATAGTTTTAATCAACACTCAATTTAAATTTTTTTTAAAATTATTGAATTTAAAACTATTGAATAATGTGGTTTTTTTGACATTATTTATTTTAATTTGCCACCAAGCCTTTTAATTTTGCTTATAAATGAGGGGAAAGATGTTTTAACGGAGTCTAAATCATGAATTTTCCATTTTCCTCCAAATACAAGTGCTGCAATTACACTAGTCATAAAAACTCTATGATCTTTTAAGAATTTATTGATGATTATTCGTTTCTTTATTTTAAGATTTGGATTTCCATATATTTTAATACTATCTTTTTTTAAGACGTTTTTAATTCCTATTTTGTTTAAGATTTTTGAACCCCATATTAGTCTTGGGCTTTCTTTTTGGTTAAGTTCTGATAAGTTTTTAAAGTATGATACTCCTTTTGCTCTAGCAGCAACTAAAAAAATCAGTAAAAATTCATCTATTGCAGCTGAATTTAATTTTGTTGGACAATTTATAGGTTTTAATGAATTTTTACTTTTAACGGTTAAGTCCGCAATTTTTTCTCCTTTATATATTTTATAATTATCTAATTTGAAATTTACACCCATCTTTTTTAAAATTTTTAATACACCAATCCTTGTAGGATTAACATTTACATTTTTAATCTTTAGTTTTGAATTTTTTGATAAAGCAGTGAGAACTATAAAAAAAGCAGCAGAACTTATGTCAGAAGGTATGTTATAGTTTAATGGTTTAATTTTTTCTTTGCCTTTTATTTTTATAAGATCGTAGGTTTTTTTTTTAGTAACACTTATAGGTAAACCAAGATAATTTAATAATAATTCAGTATGGTCTCTCGATTTTTTAGCCTTAATTGTGGTTATTCCTTTTGTATTCAATGCTGCAAGAATTACAGAACTCTTACACTGAGCAGATCCTAACTTTTCAAAATATTTAATTGATTTTGGATGACTTGTACCTGATATACTAATTGGAAGTTTGCCTTTTTTTGTTTTAAATTTTGCTCCAAATTTTTTTAGAGGGTTTACTACTCTCATAAAATCTCTTTTTGAAAGACTTTTGTCACCAACAATTTTTATTTCAACTTTTGAATGAACCAATAATCCCATGATTAACCGTCCTAAAGTTCCTGAGTTTCCAGAATTAAGAGTTAAATTTTTTTTATAATTGAAACTATTTAATCCTTTACCAATGATTTCACATGAATCATCTTTAAATTTAATCTTTACTCCTAATTTTTTTAAACAATGAAGTGTACTCATTACATCTTCTGATTTTAATAAATTTGATGATTTTGATTTACCCTTTGCTTGTGATGCAATTAAAGCCCATCGAATAGATAAACTTTTATCTCCCTCAATTTTTATGGTTTTATCAAATGACTTTATTGTATTAAATATGACTAAGTAATTATTCATTCTTATTATATAATAATAAAATTAACTTATCTTAAAAGACTCACCAAAATATGCATTTTTAGCATCAATATTTTGAATTAAGTTATTAGGAGTGCCTTGAGCTACAACTTTGCCATTATGAATAATTGCAGCAGTATCAACACATGCTAACAAATCTCTAGCTTGGTGATCACACAATATAACAGATATGTTATTTTTACTTTGTAAACTTACAATTATTTCCTGGAGTGTTTTTATTGTCATAACATCTAAAGCGGCAAATGGTTCATCAAGAAGAAGTATTTTAGGATCTGATATTAACGCAATGGCTATAACCAATTTTTTTTTTTGACCTCCAGATATTAAATCAGCTTTGATGTCTCTTATTGGGTCAAGTTCAAATTTAGATATTAATGAGTTAATTTTTTCATTTCTATAACTGACATTAGATATTGTAATTTCGGCTATTGCTTTCAAATTTTCGTATACTGTAAGATCGTGGAAATAACCTCCATGTTGAGGAACAAAACCAATTTTATATTTAAGTGTTCTTTGATAAATAGGATATTTATTTACTTTATCTCCGCTGATAATGATTGATCCAAAATCAGGTAAAATTAATCCTGTAATTAAATTAAACAATGTGGTTTTTCCAACTCCATTAGGTCCTAATAAACCTAAGATTTGACCATTATTTAATTTTAGGGACAAGTTGTCTAAAATGATTTTTCTCCCAAATTTTAATGAAATTTTTTCAAGTTGTAAGATTGATTTCTTCTCTTTAAAAAATTTAATTCTGAATTTTTTAATATTGGACATAAATTTTATTTAGACTGTATTTTAACTTTATTTTTTGAGTCATTCATAAACATATTAATCTCTTTTGTAACTAAGTTAATTGCAACATTGTCAGCTTTAAGCAAACCTTGCAAACCTTCATATATAACATCATTATAAATTGTAACAACGTTTTCTTCAAAATTAAGGTTTAAATTCTGAGAGGAAATTTCATTATTTAAATAAGTGATTTTTACATTATTTGAAAATTTTGTATTATAATTTGAATTATTATAAATTGCATTGTCAGATATTATTATAAGAGGAACATTTTGTTCATCTATAAATTTAGCAAAAACGGTTTGCATGCTCACAAATTCAATGTTGTCCTCATAAAAAATTTCACTTAAATCTGCTGTTATTGAATATTCAGTATTGTTATCAAATTTAACATTATATCTAAGATTTTTAATTAAATTATTTTGATTTTCTACCAAAATTTTTTTTTTCTCATCTTGTTTTACATCTTTATGATTTATGTAAAAATATTTTTTATAGAAAAAAAAAGAAATTAAGATTAACAAAAAAAGAAGAAATAATTGAATGTATCTTTTATTCACAGCTTATTTTAAATTTTTTAACAAGTTGTGAATGTGCAGAACTCCTGTTGCTTTTCTTTTGTTTCCTTTTTTATATACACACGCACTTGTAATTTTTTTTTTATTCATTTGAATAAGAATTTCAGTTGCCAACATATCTTCTTCAACAGTAAATGGATTTTTAGTCATAAAATTTTTAATCTTTTTATTTTCTATCGACCTTTTTTTTTGTAATAATCTTTTAAGGTCACCATCCGTAAATATACCTACAATTAAATTTTGATTATTAATTACAACTATAAATCCTAATTTCTTCAAATTTAATATTTTTAGAGCTTTTCTCATCGAAAAATTTTCATTAACAAAAGGTATTTTTTTATTTGTTAGCATTATATCTTTTGCAGTTTTAAGTTTATTTCCTAAACTTCCAGAAGGATGAAATTTCTTGAAGTCCATTTTACCAAAATTTTTCATCTTCATTAATGCAATAGATAAAGCATCACCTATAGCTAATTGAGATGTTGTACTTGATGTTGGAACTATTCCATCTCCAGATTCTATTACTTCTGGAATAAGCAACTTTATATTTGAAAATTTATATAAAATAGATTTTTTGTCTGAAACAACCCCTATGAGAAGGATTTTATTTGATCTTGCATATTTGATTATATTTTTTAGTTCTACAGTGTTCCCAGAATAACTGATAAGTAAGAGGATATCTCTATTAGTTATTCTTCCTAAATCTCCATGAGAACAATCACTTGCAGAAACCGCAAAAGAAGGTGTTCCAACAGAAGATAAAGTTGCTGAAATTTTCGATGCAATAATTCCACTTTTTCCAACTCCACATATTATAACTTTCGATTTACATTTAAGAATCGATTTTACTGCTTTTTCAAAAGGTTTGTTAATTGAATTTTTTAACTTTCTAAGAGATTTAATTTGTAAATCAATAACATCTTTTCCAATTTGATTAATATCGTTTTTCATTCTTTTAATGGGACCATATATCATCTTTGAATTGAGCAAGATCTAGTTCAACTCTTGTTTTTAAAAATTTTAAACAACTTTTATATAGATCAACTCTATTTTCTCTTATGAGTATTTTGTTAAGTTCATCATGAATTTTATGCAAATATATTACGTCATTCGCGCAATATTTTAATTGTTCATTCGTCAATTCCCCCCCAAAGTCAGAATTTTGAAATTGTTTACTTATATCAACATTTGCAAATTCTTTAATTAAAGTTTTTAAGGAGTGGTTATCTGAGTATGATCTAGCAAGTTTTGAAGCAATTTTAGTATCTAAAACATTATTAGTGTCTGTTTTAAGGTAATACTTTATATGAGCTAAATCTGCCCTTCCATAGTGAAAAATTTTTGTAATTTTATCATCTTTCAAAATTTTTACCAAATTTGGTGCATTATAATTTGATCTATTAAATTGAATTATATGAGCATCAGAGTTACCAGAAGAAACTTGTATAAGACACAAAGGGTCTCTCCCCACATTTAACCCCATGAATTCACCATCAATTGCTAATAGATTGCCTAAAGTTAAATCATCTGGTAAGTCGTTTTTGTGAAGTTTAATATTAATTTTCATTCTAAGATATATATATGAAAGTAAAAAATTGTCTAATTTTTGGTGGTAGCGGTCAAATTGGTAGATTTCTAATTAGAAAGTTAACAAAAAATAACTATAAGGTAACTGTTGTAACAAGAAATATTCATCAAAATAGCTATAAAATAAAAACTCAAGCAAATGCTGGATATATTGAAATTGTTGAGTCTAGTATTTTTGATGAAAAAAAGATTAGAAAACTTTTTGAAAAAGCAGATATTTGTATTAACTTAGTTGGTATTTTATACGAGAAAAGAAAAGGCAATACATTTAAGAATATTCACACAGTTTTTCCCTCATTGCTCTCAAATTTGTGTAAAGAGTATAATTTAAAACACTTTATACATTTATCGGCCCTAGGGATAAATGATGCATTAGACTCTAAATATGCAGCAAGTAAATTAGAAGGAGAAATAAATATATTAAAAAATTTCCCACTAACAACAATTTTAAGGCCCTCTGTTGTTTATTCTGTTGATGATAATTTTACCACTAACTTTATGACATTATTAAATTTATTACCTATTTTTCCACTTTATTACTCTGGTAAAACAAAATTTATGCCGATTCATTGTTCTGATTTAACTGATGTAATATATTTTGTAATTTCAAAGAATATCAATTCAAAAATTATTGAATGTGTTGGACCAGAGACATTATCATTTAAACAAATTTTGGAAAAATTATGTAAATTAATTGGAAAAAAAAGATTTTTGATACCATTTCCCTTAGCCTTAGCAAAAATGTCTGCATTTTTTTTAGGTCAATTACCTAAGCCCCTTTTAACTCAAGATCAACTTCGATTATTAAAATATGATAATGTTGCTTCAGGCCAGTATAAAACTAACTTTGAAATTGGAGTACCAAGTACTCGAATATTTGAAAAGGAAGTTAAAGAATATTGTTATATGTGGAGGGAAGCTGGGCAGTTTTCAACTGAAAAATACAATTTAAAAAATAAATAATTTTGGTTTATCAAGCTGTTTTGATCTTCTTACTGATATATTCTTTCATATCATCTTTATTTTCTGCATCTTCTTTCTTACCTTTAGGCTGATAGGCGTAAAGAAGATGTAGTTTACAATAAGAGAAATCTTTTAAGGAGGATCTACCACAAAAATAAAAATTATCCTCATTAGGATGTCCTATTGGCCATTTACATGAATTTTCATCAAGCTCTTCTAACTGCTTAGGATTTTCAGGCTCAAAGTCTTTTTCAATTAGTAATGATCTAAACTTACTTCGTCTACCACGTCTAGGCTTTAAATTTTTTCCTTCGAAATTCTCCTCGAAATTTTTATTAGATGTAGCTGTTCTAGTTTTTATTTTTGCAGATAAATTTAATCTATGAGCTTTCCCAATTACTGCGTTTCTACTGATTCCTCCGATTATCTCAGCAATTTGACTAGCAGTGTTTCCTTTACCCCAAAGTTCTTTTAATTTATTGACCTTTTCTTCTGTCCAACTCATTAATATCTATATTTAGTGTTAACTATTTCTTAAAACACAATATACTGATATAAAATTTATTTAAACAATAAATTATTTAGAGTTATCAACAATTATATAATGATTTTTTTTAACATAATATTCAATCCTAACTTGTATTTAATGTTTAAATTAATAAAAGTTTTTTGAAAATGAGCTTCTTAGTAAAAAATTATAATAGAAAAAAATTATCCTTCAAAAGAGGAAAGGGTTCTTACCTTTATACAAATCAAGGTTCCAAATATCTTGATTTTTGTTCAGGCATTGCTGTTAATAGTTTAGGCCATTCAAATCCAAAGTTGATAAAAGCATTAAATATTCAAGCTAAAAAAATTTGGCATGTTTCAAATGCTTTTACAATTCCAGAAGGTGAGGAATTAGCTAGAAAGCTGGTAAAAAAAACATTTGCTGATTTTGTAATGTTTCAAAATTCGGGAACAGAGGCAACAGAGGCTGCAATCAAAGCTGCCAGAAAGTATTTTTATTCAATTGGCAAACCTAAAAAAAATAGAATTTTATGTGTAAAAAATTCATTTCATGGAAGAACTATCGCTGCAATTTATGCTAGTGGAAGCAAGAAAATGACAGAGGGCTTCGGACCTAAAGTCCCTGGTTTTGATCATTTTAGTTTTGGTGATCATAGAAGTCTTAAAAAATCAATAAATAAAAAAACTGCAGCAATAATGGTGGAACCAATAATGGGTGAAGGAGGCATTAAAGTTATTCCCGACTGGTGTTTAAAAGAATTAAGAAAATTATGTAATCAAAAGAACATATTATTAATCCTTGATGAAGTACAATGTGGTATTGGTAGAACTGGTGATTTCTTTGCTTTCGAAAAATCAAAAGTAAAACCAGATATTGTACCAATAGCCAAGGGTATTGGTGGGGGCTTTCCAATTGGAGCAGTTTTAATGACAAAAAAAGTAGCTAAAGCAATGGGCCCAGGATCACATGGATCCACATTTGGAGGAAATCCTTTGGCTATGAAAGTTGGAAGTACAGTAATGGATATAATCGGAAAAAAAACTTTTTTGAATAATGTTAAAAAGAATTCATATTATTTTCATAAAGAACTAAATAAACTTAAGGAGAATTTTCCAGGAATAATTAAGCAAGTTAGAGGTAGAGGACTTTTAATTGGAATTCAGCTACATAAGGATCAAACAAATTTTGTAAAAAAACTAATGGAAAATAAATTGCTTACAATTAGAGCGGCAGAAAATGTTATAAGAATTTTGCCACCATTAAATGTTAAAAGAAGTGAAATTAATTTAGCACTTAAGATTATTGATAAAGTTTGCAAAGAATATTAACAATGAGTCATTTTATTAATATTAAAGACATATCTACTAAAGATCTAAGAAAAATCTTATCTGATGCAAAAAAAAGAAAAAAACTAAGAAAAAAATTAAGCAATTTAGAAATTGATAAAGGATCACCTCTCAAAGGAAAATTGTTAATTCAAATGTTTGAGAAATCTAGTTTAAGAACGAGATTAAGTTTTTATTTAGCAATCAAACAGCTTGGCGGAAGTACTTTAACACTTCGACCAGATGAACTGCATTTGTCTAAAGGAGGAGAAAGTATCGAAGACACAGCTAAAATATTATCTAATTTTGGGAATGCATTTATGCTTAGAACTGACAGTGATAAAAAATTAGAGGAATTTAAAAGATACTTATCAATTCCAATTATAAATGGACTTAGCCCATCTTCTCATCCTACGCAAATTTTATCAGATGTTTTTACTATTGAGGAAATCAAGAAAAGATCGATATCAAAATTAAATATAGCATGGATTGGAGATTCAAATAACGTTTTGAATTCGTTAATCGCTGCATCTACCAAATTTTCATTTCAACTCAAAATTGGCTGTCCAAAAAAATATTGGCCAAATAAAAAAATTTTAAGATTTATTAAAACTAATAAAAGCAAAGTTTTTATCTATAACGATGCAAAACATGCTGCTGCAGGAGCAGATGTTATTTTTTCTGATAAGGTAATATCAATGAACGATAAAGTTAATAAAAAAAATAAATTAAGCTACTTTAAAAATTTTAAAATCAACAAAAAAATAATGAGCTTAGCAAAGAGAGATTGTATTTTTCTTCATTGTTTACCAAGAGGTACTGAAGTTGATGAAAAAGTTTTTTTAAGCAAACAATCAAAAGTTTGGCATCAAGCTGTGAATAGAGTGCATGTTCAAAAATCTATATTACTTTATACCCTAGGAAAATTAAGGTAGCGGCACAGGGTTATCTGAATTTTGATTTAAATACAATATAACTGACGCTCTATCCTTTTCTTTTCTCAATCCAGCAAAAGCCATTTTAGTTCCTTTAATCCATTTAGCTGGTTTTATCAAATAACCATTTAATTCCTCAAAGGTCCACTCTTTGTCATACTCAGTTAATGCTTTTGAATATTTATAGTCACTTATAATTCCAACTTTTCTACCGACAACATTATATAATGCAGGACCAATATTATTTTTTCCTCCTTTAACGATTGAGTGACACGCAGAGCATTTTTTAAAAACTTTTTCTCCAGTTGCTAGATCTCCCATAGCCATTAAAGCCGATATATCAACTTTTTGTTCAGTAGTTTCTGTGTTTACTTCCGCATTGGTTATAGCAACTTTCTCTACCTCTACGGTATAACCAGGTGTTTCTGGTTTTTCTACATGAAATATAATATCAGAAACCTTTCCAATACCAATTATTAGGAGGGCAACCATCAATACAGCAGCTACTATTTTGTTAATTTCAAAAGAATCCATTTTATTAAATTTTATTTTGAACGTATAACACTATAAATTAAGAATTTCTTATAAATTTTAATGTATAATATTGCCTCTGTTTATATTGTAATTATAAATAAAAAAAACCAATGAAAACATTAGTTATAATTCCCTCAAGGTTATCAGCGACCAGGTTACCAGGTAAACCATTACTAAAAATTAATGGTTTATCAATTATTTCACATGTTTTTAAGAAAGCTGAAGAGGCAAATATAGGTGAAGTCTTAGTTGCAACTGAAGATAAAGAAATAGTTGAAGACGTAAAACAAAATGGAGGGCAAGCAATCTTAACTAGAAATCAACACAAGACGGGCACAGACAGAATTTATGAGGTTTTACAAAAACTAGATAGCTCGAATATTGATTTAGTTATGAATCTTCAAGGAGATGAACCTTTAATGAATACGGATGATATTAGGAATTTAAATGATCAAATGATTAATAATAATTCTCAGCTAGGAACTTTGGCATCAAAAATTTCTGATAAAAAATTATATAAAAATCAAAATGCGGTAAAAGTAATCACAAATGGAGACTTAAATGACTCAAATTTTCCTGAAGCTATTGATTTTAAGAGAGAGACTTTAAATCAAAATAAAAATATTTATCATCATTTAGGTATATATTGCTATACAAGAGAAACACTTAAAAAATTTGTTTCTTTTAATCAATCCCCTAATGAGCTCAAGAATAAATTAGAGCAACTTAGAGCTATAGATAATGATATTAGAATTAATGTTGCACTTGCTAAATCAGCTCCAATTGGTGTTGATACAATAGAGGATTTTATGGCTATAAAAAAAATAATGGAATATAAATCATAATGAATAAAATTTATTTTCAAGGAACTTTTGGGGCATACTCACATTTAGCAGCTCTAACTATTGCGCCAAAGGCTGAAATTATTCCTTGTAAAACTTTTGATGAATGTTTTTTAAAAGCATCAAAAGAAGTTGACTCAAAAATTATTATTCCTGAATCAAATAGAATCACTGGAAATATTGGTATTGAATATTTGATATTTGAATATAGGTTAAACATATATTCTGAGTACTTTCAAAAAGTAGAGCATAACTTATTAGCATTACCAGGTGTAAAAATTTCTGAAATAAAGGATGTCTACTCACATGGACAAGCATTGTCACAATGTTCTAAATTTATTAAACACCATAATTTGATTGAACACGTAAGAGCAGACACAGCTGGCTCTGCAGAAATGGTTTTTAAGACAAAAAACAAAACTAAAGCTGCGATAGCATCTTCTTTAAGTGCAAAAACTTACAACTTAGAGGTAATTAAAAAAAATATTGAAAATGAAAAAGGCAATCTAACTAGATTTTTAGTTATGGGGAAAAATATTTCACAACCTGAATTTGGAAATGAAAAGTATATTACATCTTTCTTATTTAAATTAAAAAGTAAACCAGCTGCACTTTATCAATCTTTAGGTGGATTTGCAATTAATGGAGTAAATTTAACCAAGTTACAAAGTTACCCAGAAAAAAATACATTCGACTCTTTCTTTTTTTTATGTGATCTTGATGGTCATATAGATGATCCAAAAGTAAAAAAATCTTTAGAGGAATTAGGATTGCATTGTCAAGATTTTCACGTTCTAGGTGTTTTTGAAGCAGACAAACAACGAGAAAAATAATTTTTTAATCTTTTCTTGTAGATTAGAAATCATTACTGCTATAATAGTTTGTGGAGGCTAGAGGTGGGTGCTGCTTGAACCCGGCCAGATCTTAACGGAAGCAGTCGTAAAGACAGTTATTCAGGTTCTAGTCTCCTATATAAAAATATTATGAACAATAATTCTAAAGTGCTAGCACTAAAATACAGACCCCAGAAATTTGATGATCTAATTGGTCAAGAGGTTGTTGCGGAAACTATTAAAAATTCTATCAAAGCAAATAAAACTCCAAATGCATATTTATTCACTGGAATTAGAGGTATAGGAAAAACTACAATTGCCAGAATTGTAGCCAAATCCCTTAATTGTAAAAATGGAGTTGAAAATCAATGTAAAGTAAAGTGTGATAATTGTGACGCTATAACTAATTCAAACCATATTGATGTCTTGGAAATGGATGCAGCAAGTAAAACAGGCGTCGATGATGTGAGAGATCTAATAGAAT
>MDSV01101555.1_pt1 | contig 14068 bp, 10 predicted proteins | sample 810851 | NCBI WGS metagenome assembly MDSV01 (sample SAMN05326640, study PRJNA326480) | marine metagenome | isolation source: seawater | place: Atlantic Ocean: North East | collected 2012 | reverse complement strand
CTTATCTGGCTAATGATTTATCCTATGATGATGAAAGTTGACTTTTTAAGTATCAAAAAAGTCGGCCAAAATCCTAAGGGACTTTATTTAACTTGGCTGGCTAATTGGCTTGTTAAGCCGGTTCTTATGTTCGGGATAAGTGGCTTGTTTTTCTTTCAGATATTTAAAGGATTCATTGATGCCGATTTGGCAAGACATTATGTTGCGGGTGCCGTTTTATTAGGAGCTGCACCATGCACTGCTATGGTGTTTGTGTGGAGTCACTTGGTTAAAGGCAATCCTGCCTACACGCTCGTTCAGGTAGCCACGAATGACCTCATTATTTTGTTGGCTTTTGCCCCTATTGTTAAATTCTTACTTGGGCTTTCAAATGTAGAAGTTCCATGGGATACATTATTTTATTCGATTTTATTTTTTGTAGTGATTCCCTTAACACTAGGTGCATTTACCCGGATAAAAGTTATATCAGCCAAAGGGGAGAAATATTTTAACGAGACGTTTTTGTCTTATTTTAACAACACTACAATCTTCGGGTTATTGTTAACCTTGATATTAATATTTTCCTTTCAGGGGGATCGTATTATCGAGCATACTTTACACATTGCATTGATTTCTATTCCGCTAATTTTGCAAACAGGTGTTATCTTCTTTTTAACCTATGGTGTAGCAAAAAAATTACGCTTGCCTCATGACATTGCCGCACCTGCAAGTTTGATTGGAGCATCTAATTTCTTTGAGTTAGCAGTGGCGGTAGCTATTGCCTTATTTGGGCTCGCTTCCCCCGTTGCATTGGTAACCATTGTAGGGGTCCTAGTAGAAGTTCCAGTGATGATACTTCTCGTAAGGTATGCAAATAAAACACGATCCTTATTTGAATAAAAAGTTGATATAAATAATCAAGGATGTGCGGGAGAAATGAGTAAAAAAATAAAGATACTTTACCTTTGCACAGGAAATTCATGCCGATCACAAATGGCTGAGGGGTGGACTCGTGCCTTGAAAAGCAATCGGATTGAAGTGTTTTCGGCGGGGATTGAAACACATGGGCTCAATCCACATGCGGTGGCAGTAATGGCAGAGGTGGGCGTGGATATTTCGGAGCAGCAGTCTCAGTTATGGGAGGCATTCGCAGAGCAGGAGCTGGATTGGGTGGTGACGGTGTGTGGGCATGCCCATGAGTCGTGCCCGGTACTTCCGGCAGGGGTACGGGTGAAGCATATGGGATTTGAAGATCCACCTAAGTTAGCACGCGGCATGGCGGAGCAAGGGGCTTCTAAAGAGGAGCAATTGAAGCCGTATCGGCAAGTGCGGGATGAGATCCGTGATTTTGTGAAGACGCTTCCAGATAGCTTGGAGATAAAAGTTAAAGAGCTAGGTGTACTGGATATGCCGGACTGTTCGCAGTGCTCGGGTTGTGAATGACATAGAATGAATTAGATCAGAAGATTAAGAAATATAAATTATTACCAAGGAGGAAATACATTATGGCTTGTGGATGTGGAAGAAGCCCAACCGGTGAATGTATTGGATGGCACTCATTACCTGAAGAGGAGTATCAAGAAAAACTAGCTCAGTGGAATCTTGAGAACAGTAAATTAGATGCATCTGACGAGTCGTAAAGAAGCATACATTTATTTTTCAAGTCTCTTGTATTCATCGATATAAACGATAGTACGCTCACGATTACGGTGGTGATAAAGTTCTATCTGTTTCGCGAACCAAAAATTATCAATCTTACTTAGACGTTTAATGCGCAAAGTCTGCAATCGTTTTCCCGAGGAATTAATTCTTTGTGCTTCAAGAAGCATTTTCATTTCTTTTTCAGCCCAGACAAGGATGCGGTCTGTGTGGTTTGGCACGGGGATTTCAAGAAGCCAGGCATCGCGGTTAATCTTTCTAGTTGAGCCAATCAGGGTAGCATCAGGCCACCAGAGGAAGCTGAGGCTGAGATCATTCCAACTCATGCCACTGTCCCCAATTTCATGGTGAGATTTAAGGCTTATATCTGAAAAGACGTAGACGGGTTTATTATCTTCCCATTTAACATCAAGAGTGACTTCTCCTATGCGGTAGTGGGCTTTAGCGGGAATGTCGCCAAGACGAAGGGTTGTCTGAATAGGTTCAGAAAAACGCTTAAATCCTTTTTCGGTTCTACGTTGAATAGTTCCGTTAAAAATAATGGGTTGTTGGGGAAGATGTAGCTGTATTTGTTGAAGGATGTCATGCGCATTTTGTGCGGATAGAAATAGGGGCATTAGGATTACTAGGTAGAATAAGCACTTCATATTTTTATTATAGCGAATAGAAGTTAACTTGTCTGCTTGTTAAGGATTTAATAAGCGGATGGATTAGAAGGTAAATTATGATTTAGCCTATGGGATGAAAAATAGGGTTAAGGGGTTGACGAGATCATGCAATTTGGGTTGTATAGGCGACTTTTCCGCTAACGGAATCTTGAGCAGAGGATCATCGCCATGAAATACCGCACAGTGCGGGGCGAGCACTCCGTCTCTTTGAGTCGAAGGAGTGGCTGGTAAAGCTGGCTTAATTTGCAAAGAAGCATGCGGATCGAGGAGTACAAATGAAGTATACAGGACCAAAGATTAAGAAAGCACGTCGGTTAGGTATTGCGCTTTCACCGAAGTCGGAACGTTTTTTGGAGAGGCGACCTAATCCTCCAGGACAACATGGACCGAATCGTCGAAGAGGGAAGCAGTCTGACTATGGCAAGCAGCTTACAGAGAAGCAGCGACTACGTTATCAGTATAACTTGAGCGAAAAGCAGTTACGTGGGGTTTACACTAAGGCTTCCCGCAAGCAAGGGAATACTGGGGAAGTAATGTTACAAATATTGGAAAGCCGCTTAGATGTAGTGGTCTTGCGTGCCGGCATGGCTCGTTCGATTTTCCAAGCGCGGCAGATGGTTTCTCATGCGCATTTCCGTGTGAATGGCAAGAAGGTGAATATTCCCTCTTACATCGTTCGCATTGGTGATCAAATTACTGTGCGTGAAAAATCAAAAGAATTAGAAGCATTTGTGTTGGCACAGCAGGTGGCAAAAACACCTGAATATGTAACCGCCAATGACAAGCAGTTGACAGCTGAATTAAATCGGTTGCCTCAGGCTGAAGAAGTTCCAGTGACTTGTGAAGTTTCACTTGTCGTGGAGTTCTATGCTCGATAATTCAGACAATTTTTGAGCCAAAAGCCGTTCTTGAAGAGGAGCGGTTTTTTTTGCGTATTGCTTACCGCTTGAGATGAGGGATGCTTCGGGGTATGAATGCATTCTCAGTATTTGGAGAGATGGTATGAAAGTTCCGGTGAGTTGGTTGAATGAGTTTCTGAAGGTGGATCCGGATCTGGAGAGATTATCCGATCAATTAACCTTCGCGGGACTGGAAGTTGAAGCGATTAAGTCTGTGGGTTCGGATTTTGCTGGAGTAGTTGCAGGTTGTATTACTCACATAGCACCTCATCCAAACGCAGATAAACTTCGGCTCTGTATGGTGGCGTATGGAGCAGATGAGCAAATGAGGGTTGTCTGTGGAGCACCAAATGTTTGTGTAGGTAAAAATTACCCGTTTGCTCCAGTAGGAACAACATTGCCGAATGGTGTTACGTTAAAGAAAGCTAAGATTCGTGGTGAAGTTTCTATGGGGATGTTGTGTGCTAAAGATGAGCTTGGGTTGGGAACAGATCATTCAGGTTTGTTGGAGTTAGATGCTGATGTTGTTCCAGGAACGCCTTTTAGTGATCTATGGGGAGCGCCGGAGATAGTAATTGAATTAGAGATTACACCAAATCGACCGGATTGTTTGTCGATAGTTGGTGTTGCGCGTGAGCTAGCAGTTTTGAATGATCAGTCTCTTCGATTGCCGGAGATTGAGCTGCTTGATAATACGACTCTAGATTGTGGTGTTACGGTATGCGATGCGACGATAGCACCACGGTATACCGTGCGAACGATTGATGGCGTAACAGTTGCGCCTTCGCCAAAATGGATGCAGGATAGATTGGAAGCGGCTGGCATTCGTCCGATTAACAATGTGGTGGATGTGACCAACTATGTAATGTTGGAAACAGGGCATCCATTGCATGCGTTTGATCGACGGGCGATAACGGGGAATCAGGTTCAGGTGCGCTGGGCGGAGGCTAATGAGAAGTTGGTTACATTGGACGGGGTTGAACGAGAACTTTCGGCTGATATGTTGGTTATTGCGGATGATAAAAAAGCGTTAGCTTTAGCGGGGGTTATGGGGGGCGCAAATAGCGAAGTTGTTGATGATACAAATACGGTGGTTTTGGAGGCAGCTTGTTTTGAAGCATCGACAATTCGGGCAACGGCGAAGCATTTAGGATTACATTCGGATGCATCTTATCGATTTCAGAGAGGTGTATGCGCAGCTTCAGTTTCTGCGGCAAGCGATCGGGCGGTGATGTTGTTGATGGAGCTTGCGGGGGCGAAGGACTACTCGGCGCTGGCGGATGCGTATACGGTTCCCGTCATCCCTATGGAGATTAAGATTAATTGGGCACGAATTGCACGGAGGATTGGTGCACCGATTACCGTGGAGGAGATGCGCTTTATTTTAACGAAATTGGAAATGGAGCTAATTGAGGATGATGGTGTACACGCGAAGATAATGCCTCCGGCGTTTCGTTTGGATATGTTGCGGGAAATCGATGTGGTTGAAGAGGTGGCTCGTATTTACGGGATGGATCGAATTCCCGAGAAGCAGCCAGTAGCACAAATAGTTTCCGGTCGTAGCGATATAAGAACAAGATTAATACGTGAATTACGAAATGGCTTACAGGGATTGGGTGTGAGCGAGATCATGAATTATACGCTGGTGAGTCACGCGCTTCTGGATCGGTTCGATAAAGAGAATCAAGATGTTCGTGAAGCACTTCCGCATCCGATTAGTGAGGATCAGTCAGTATTGCGTCCATCATTAATTCCCCAATTGGTTGAGAGTTTAGGCAGGAACCATTCTCGTCAGATAGAAGAGGCATGCGTTTATGAGTTAGGCCGTGTTTTCAATCAGATAGATGGTGTGTTGGTTCAGAAAGAGCGACTTTCTATTGGTATGATGGGGCCAGTAGGTCGGGGCCTCTTAGATAAAAGAGCTGCGGTAAAAGTGGAAGAGTCTTTCGTTTGGATGAAGGGCTTGGTGGAACGGTTACTAAAGCTCCAAGGATTGGATGAAATCCGATTTGAGGCATTTGACGGTGCTTCATATGAGATCAGTCAAGCGATATCGATTTATCATGGAGAGGTTTGTATTGGATCCTTGGGGCTATTGAAAGCTGAGATTGGAGCATCATGGCGATTAAATTCACCGATAGCAGTTGCAGAGCTTTCGCTAGATAGTTTGTTAGCAGAGGCTGGGCATTTGCATTCGCTAGAAGAGGTGCCTGTGTATCCGAGTATGAGTCGTGATTTAGCCTTAGTAGTGGATTCGAATATTACTCATGACGCAGTCATGCAATTGGTAGGTCGGGTTAATCCGAAAAATTTAGAACGAACAGAACTTTTCGATGTATATACTGGTAAAAGCATGGAGAAGGGTAAGAAAAGTTTAGCCTATAATTTTGTGTACCGCTCCTCGACGCAGACTTTAACAGATAAAAAAGTTAACAAAGCACATCAGCAAGTAATTGATGTATTGTGCAGGGAACTTCCGGCAGAAATTCGAACTTAATCACATCTGCTTTTACTTTCTTATGATAAACTTTATATTGTGAGACGTTGGATATCATTAATATTTTGCATTTTTCTTTTTTTGATCTGGTGGATCAATCACGGTCAAAATGAGACTTCTAACAAATCGACGAAGGTTATGCCTTCAGAATCTTCTCCGGATGTATCGAGACATCATCTTCATGCATTCCCAGAGCCTCAAGGTTTAGAGCCTCCATCTGAAAGGTCATTGTTATTAATTAGAAGACAAATACCTAAGGGTGCTTTCCGGGATAAATTTATGGCTCTAGATGATTTAGCGCAGGAGCGTATTCTGAGGAGAATTTGGTATTCACCTGCTATAACCAATAATTTAGATTCAATTCGTATCAGCCTTAAGGGCGAAATACATTATGTTTGCTCCGAGCTTTGCGGTCATAAGTTACCGATTGTTGCAGATAATTCTGAAAAAGTTATCGTTAAATCAACATATGATCAGTGGGTTCCCATATCATCACCTCCTGTGCTTAATAGTCGGCCTGAATCACAAAATATCATTTATCTTGATTTCAATGGAATGATTGTATCGAACACATATTGGAATAATGATCCTGATTATAATATTAACTCATGGGATACACGACCGTATTCTAGTGATGCAGACGAGACAACGTTTAGTCCAATAGAGCAGCAGTATATCGAAGATATTTGGCGAGGAGTTGCCTCTGATTTTGAAGCTTTTGATGTTAATATCACAACAGAAGATCCATCTCCAAACCCTTATTTTTATCATGCACTTATTACGAAAAGTTTAGATAAGAATAATCAAGTTACACCAGCCTCAGGTGTTGGTGGAATCGCTGTGCTTGGAACACCATATTACTCTCTGAAAAACTTCTCTCCAGAAAACGTAAGATACTACTCGCCCGCTTGGATTAATGGGCAGAGTTGGTTTTCAGCAGAAGATATTGCATTAATTTGCTCTCATGAAATAGGTCATAATTTAGGATTAAATCATGATGGGAGTAATTCGGTAGAATATTATGATGGCCATGAGGGAGCTGTTAGCTGGGGTCCAATAATGGGAGCAGCATATGACAAGAATGTTAGAGCATGGAGCATAGGCGAATATTCTTCGGCTAATAATACTCAAGAAGATGATTTGTCTATTATTGGTTATCAATTCTCTAAATTAACAGATCTCGAGGGGGACTTAACATCTCCCTTTCTAATACAGCCAGATTCAACCGGTAATCTTGCTTATGCTGGGATCATTCAGGATCGCAATGATGTGGATGTTTTTCAGTTAGACATACCTATATCAGGACGGCTCCAATTATCGGTTTATCCAACAACAAATAACTATTATGGAAGAGTTTATCAGAATTGGGGTAGCTCATTGAATATACAGATTCGTATTTTAGATTCTGCAGGTGTTACTATTTTATCAAACCAGGTGGTTAATAGGCTTCACGCAGAAGTAGATATGACGCTTTCATCAGGAAGTTATTTTATTGAAGTTGATGGGGTTAGTAGTGGTGATCCTTTAAGCTCTACACCAAGTGGATTTTCAGATTATGCAAGTATGGGAGCTTTTCATCTTCAAGGGAGCTTGCCAGCAGATGCGGATTCCGATGGAATGCCAGATAGTTGGGAGATTGCACAGATTGGTTCAACAGATGCTTTGCCAGATATGGATGCTGATGGAGATGGGAGTAATAATTTAAACGAATATGTTGCAGGAACAGATCCATTAAATGCGGGCTCAGTTTTTTTCGTTGCTGATTTTGATATAACTTCTCTCAGTAGAATTATTTCCTGGGAATCATCAGAAGGAAGCCTTTATCGGATTTTAAATAGCTCTAACTTAGCTTTTGATGATTTTAGTCCAATTTCCTCTTTTCTACCCTATCCTATTAATCGATACACTGATTCTGTAGAGCGGACGGACGCACAGTTGTTTTACAAGATTGAGGTGAGTCGCCCTTAATGGAGATCAATTGACTCGACCGGGCAATCTTCAATCGATTCTAGAAATAGTTGACCATAAGGCTGTGTGTAGATTCGACTATCTAGGACAGTGATAGTACCGCTATCATCGGCGGAGCGAATAAGGCGTCCGACTCCTTGTCGGAATTTAAGAACGGCTTCAGGGAGTGCGTATTCCATGAAGGGGTTCCCTCCTCGCGCTTGGATAGCTTCGAAGCGGGCTTCAATAAGTGGGTGATCAGGAACAGCAAAGGGGAGGCGGGTGATGATCACGTGGCTAAGGGTTTCGCCTTGAACGTCGACGCCCATCCAGAAACGATCAAGACCAAAGAGAACGCCTGCGTGGTGCTCTCTGAATGATTCGAGCATTTGGCTGGGAGCGAGCCCGCTTCCTTGAACAAGAAAGCGGTATCCTTCGGTTTCAAATTCATGGCGGAGTTCGGTGGCGGCATGGCGCATAAAGCGAGTATTGGTGAAGAGAACAAAGGCGCGAGCTTGTGATTGATGAACGAGCTGGGCGATGGCTTTAGTTGCACGAGATTCATATTCTGGATTATTGGGTGGGGGAAATTCGGAGGGAAGTTGCACCTTCATTTGGCGACTGTAGTCAAAGGGAGACCCGACTTGTAGACTTGAACAAGCTTCACCTCCAATACGTTGGAGAAAGTATTTAAGTTCACCACCAACAACGAGGGTTGCGCTTGTCAGTATAACGCAGGGGGTAGGTTCAAAGAGAGCCTCTCGGAGAATGGGGCCAACATCGATTGGCGCGGACAGGAGAACAGGAAGGCGTCGGCGACCTTGGCGTTCAATCCAGTAAACATGACCGGGGAGGGTTTGTTTGAGGAAGGCTTCAAGGCTATCGCGTATTTCAAGGCCGCGGCTTCGTAGAGAGCGGAGCTCGGCTTGTGTATCTTCATTTTCGATGGAGTCAGCGAGTTGTTTGAGATGGTCGCATAGGTGGGCGAGTTTGGCGGGGCAGTCAGATTCAATAGTAAGCGGTTCGTGGATCCTTTTTTGTGTTACCTGGCTGTTGAGGTTTGTGTGCCTCTGAATGTGTTCAAAGAAGGCTCCGGCTGCCTGTCGGCCTTGTTCTACAAGAAGGCAACCATGCCCATCCTTTTGCGTGGCCAGAATGCCACGCTTTTTTTCGCTGTAGAGGCGACGCAGCCAATATTCAATTTGAGGCAGGGAACAGCGAATGCCGAGGTGGGAGGAGGCAGCAGCTTCCATTTGATGGGCTTCATCAAAAACAACAGTTTCATAGTTGGGAAGCATGTTAGCGCCTTCGGCACGGAGTGCCATTTCAGAGAAGAAGAGAGCGTGGTTCACGATGAGAATTCTGGCGTCTTGAAGTTCTTGTCTGGCTTGCATGTAGTGACAAGGCTTATAGAAGGGGCATCGTTTGCCAGTGCAATTGCCGTGTTCGGCACATACGGTGGACCAGACTTCGGGATCGGGCTGTTCTTCAAGTTCTTGAAGGGTGCCATCGCCGACGCGGTAATCATTAGCAGCTTGGGAAAGGGTTTCAAGTTGACGAGTTTTTTCTGAATCGAAGAGGTCTCCCCCTTTGCGGGCGCGTTGGAGGCGTAGTAAGCAGAGGTAGTTGGAACGTCCTTTAACTAGAACAGTTTTAAGCTTGGTGCCCAAAATGGTTTGAACGCTGGGAACATCTTTATGAAAAAGTTGTTCTTGAAGTGTAATGGTGTAGGTGGAGATAACGCATCGCGTATCGCGTTCTAGGGCGGTGAGAAGGGCGGGTACGAGATAGGCATAACTTTTACCTACACCAGTTCCGGCTTCTACGGCGAGGTGATGGGTTGCGGCGGCAGCATCGGCGACGGCGCGGGCCATTTTTTGTTGTTCGGGCCTGAGATCAAAAGGAAGTTTATGATTTTCACAATAAGTTTCAAGAAGACCGCTGGGTTCAAAAAAGCGGTCAGTTGTTTTGACAGCTTTGGAAGTGGTTTGCGGGTCTAATGAGATCATGAGGGGGGAAATTCTAGGCGGAAAGATACATGGTGAGAGGCAAGGGTTTCGATGACGCCTTGAACAGTTGCTTCATGGGCAATAAGGTCGGGCTTGCAGTCATGTTTGCATAGTGCTTCAGCGGTAGGATTGCCGATAACAATGCAGGAGGAGGTTTTTAAGGGCTCGGTTCCCCAGTGGCTGATAAAGGTTTCAACACCGGAGGCGCTGGCGAAAAAGAGGATGTCAGCTGAGGGAAGGGCGGGGTGATGAATGGGGTGGTTGTCGTAGATTACCGTGTCGGTTATATCTGCACCGGTTTGGCGTAGGGCTTCGGCTAGGGCGGTGCCGGCTTTGTCTGAGCGGAGGCGGAGTACATGATCATGGGGTTTGAGGATTTGGGAGGCGAGTTGGGCGAGAGCTTGAGCGCTAAAGTTTTTTTCGGGCTGGGCATCGACATGGATGCCGTGTTCGGCAAAGACGGCTGCAGTGCCGCGTCCGCAGGCCATAATGCGGGGGATGGATCGGTGATCAATGCATTGGGCCTTGATGATCTCGAGATAAGCACGGGCGGAAGATGGGGAGGAGATGACAACCCAATCGGTTTGAGCGTTATCAATAGGGGAGCCGATACGAGGAATTAGTTGTATGAGGGGAAAGGAAATCGGAACACCTCCATAGTCGCGCACGAGCTCGGTAGCGCGTTGTTGGAGTGCTTCGGAGCAGGTGAGTAGAATACGTTTCCCTTCGAGGGCTCCGTGTGTTTGTGAATATTGGTAGGTACTGTTTTCCCCGATCAGAATGAGTCCGGGTTTATTGGTACAACTTTCGCGTCCATGTTGCGGAAGATTGGAAAGGGTGGTTCGGATTATCTCTTGATCACGTGCGCCGGCATTATAGACAACTGCAACTGGGGTATTCGGATCCATCCCGTCGGAAAGAAGTTCAGCGGTGATGGGTTCCATGGCTTTGATAGCCATATAATAGAGAGTGGGAAGCGTGGCTTTGTGTGCGGTATTGCAAGGGGCGATTTTTCCAGCAGCAGCACGAGGGGTAATCGCCACAAACCCGCGAGAAAGATCGCGGCGGGTGAGCAGCATACCGGTACTGGTAGTAGCGGCTTGCAGTGCACTGATGCCAGGGATGACGTGGTAAGGTAGAGCTAGGGCTTCAAGAGCTTCGGTTTCTTCGGCTAGACGTCCAAAGATACCAGGGTCGCCTCCTTTAAGACGAACGATACGACGGCTTCGGCGTGCGTATTCGCATAGTAACTGTGTGATTTCGTATTGCTCTTTGGTATGCGCCCCGCAACGCTTGCCAACATCAATAGCTTCGGCATGCGGGGGCAAATGATCGAGAAGGCGTTGATCCATTAAGGAGTCGTATAGACATAGATCACATCGCTGAAGTGCACGAAGAGTTGCTACGGTACAGAGGTCTCTATGACCAACGCCCGCACCGGCGATGGTAACGGCAGGGGTGTAGAGTGTGCGGAGGGTTTGAAAGCGAGCATCTCCTTTGCGAAAGGTGATGGCTAAATAGCCTTGTCCTTCGGGAACGGGGAGTTCTTCAAGTGATATGAATTGATGAATGCGAGTGTGAAGTTGAAGGCGATTGAGTGCGGCTGCAGCCATAATAATGACATCAAAATCACCTTGATCAAGCTGTTCCAGTCGCTCTTCGATATTGCCACGAATTGGTCTCTGGATAGCATGGGGGAAATGCTCAGTTGTATACACTGCACGACGATCTGAGCTAATGCCAAAGACAGCATTTGAAGGAAGGTCTTCAAGTGTTTGGCTGGCGCGTAAGACAAGAGTATCACGGGGTTCTTCGCGTTGAGGGAGCCAGAACCAGTCGATTTCAGAAGATAATGGGGCGGGAAGATCTTTGGCGCTGTGTAAGGCGCAGTCGATAGTTCCATCTAATAAAGCGTCATCGATTTCATGGGTGAAAAAGTTGGCTGGACTTTGGCGGAGGTCGGTGGAACGATCTCGGTCGCCGGTGGTTGATATTGAGTGGATCTCGAACCGGTGGGGTTCAATCTGAAGTTCAATTTGATCTAAGGCAACCCGTGCTTGTGCAACTGCGAGATTACTCGGACGGGTTCCAACCTTGAAAGTTATGGGTGATCTTTTCATAGATATGCATATGCTTAGCGGTGATTTTACGGCTACTGGAAAGAAAGTCATAAAAGTGGCAAAGCCCTTGTCGGTTCCAGTTCTTAATTCCATCGAGATCGAGGACTTGAATATCGGCAGAGATGGTTTGTAGATCTGGGTCTATGGTGCGGGGCATGCCAAGATCGACAACATGGGTGCTGTTCTCTTGATCGAAGAACGGGGCGTGAGCAGTGGTGAGAATATAGCCGTTCGAGGTGGCAGCGCTGACGATAAGATTTATTTCGCCGAGACGGTTTTTAATTTCATTAAAACCGATGAGCTCGACTTGATCTTGCCATTCGGGTTTAATGAGGGGGCGATTACGATGATAACACCAGATAGTTTTTTTGTATGAACGGGTGCTCTCTTCAACAAGGCTTTTCCCGAGGATTCCGGTTCCGATAATCATAATAGTGTCTCGGCTTTCGATTTTGGCGCCAAGATAACGAAGGGCGAGCGCTTCAATCTGTTCGGTCTCGAGTTTTGAGCTGGTTTCATTCTTAATTTCTTTGGAGATAAAAAGAGCGGAGGAGATCCATTCTTGAAGCATGTTGCCTGCCCATTTGCGGGTCTTGGCGGTTTCTAAAGAATCTTTAATTTGCGCGGTGATGTGGTTCTCTCCGGGGGTTTGTGAGAGCATTCCGGAAGTTACCAAGCAGAGGTGCTCAAAAGCTTTCTCGCCTGTCTTAATGTAATATTTATTTTCTTTGATTGATGAGAAGCCCATGCTGTGAGGAAGTATGCCATTTTCGGAGGTTTCAGAGGTGACAACGGCAATAATCTCAACTCGGTTGCAGGTGTTGAGAAGCAGGAATTCATGAATGCCCCAGAGTTGCATCATCATAAACCCTGCTCGTTCGTAGCGATCTCCGGTTAGGTGAAAAGGTTCGCGTTCTTCCACGGAGAGGTGATGGTGATCGGTACCTACAATGATGAGGTTTGCAGCGCCAAGCATTTCAAGATGGCGTCCTAAGCTATTTTTCACAAGTTTGGATTGACGGCAGTTGGTACCTCCTGAGGAGATGGAGACCATGAGTTGATTGTGTCGTGTTATGGCGGGAGTGGTGAAATCACCATCTGACCAGTTGCCATCGACGCAGCAGCAGAGGATGTTTTCTTCACGGCAGGCATTGAGAATGGCGCGGTTTGCGCCGCGGCTATTTGTAGCGGCGTAGACGATGGTAGCATCGGTAGTGTCGGTGGTTTCAAATTCTCGCGGTTCATAAGTAACAAGGTTGAGCTCCACAAGTCGTATAAACTCATCGGTTAATTCGGGGCTGATAACATGGACGATTGCTTGCGCTTCCAGAAGAAGCTCGGTTTTATGAAAAGCTACCTTCCCACCGCCGATTACAAGACATCGACGCCCTTCTAGGAAAAGGTTGATATGCATGCCGGTATGGGTCTTCTGTATATTCATCGGTTTATCGTAATCAGTAGAACAAAGCCATGATTCGTTGGCGATGCATTCTAACTTTTTTTTTATTTCGGATTCATCGCGCGTACATTGCAAAGGGAGATGAAAATAAATCTGTGTAAAGAGTAAAAAAGTGATAGATGGTCGAATTCCCATTTTATAATGCCAAATAGGAATCTGCGGTCTTGCGCGATTTCATTGCAAGTTAAGGTCGTGTAGTTCGATTTAATTTATATTAGGATACTTTTTTGAATCTTGTGAGGTGAGTATGATCCGATTAAGTTGTTTATGTTTGTTGATGGGTATGTTGAGTGGATGTGGTCGTGAAGAGGTGCAGACCTACGAGGTTCCGAAACAGGTGCCGTTGGTTCGTGAACCTGTGAAGTTGTTGGAGGTGCCTTCAAGGTTGGGGTTTGAGGCGGATATGCCGGCGAGTTGGCAACAGCTTCCGGGGCAGGGTATGCGGCTGGTGAGCTATACGATAGAGGGCACTGAAATTGATTTTTATGTGATCAAGTTAGGGATGGGTGATCTGACTAGTAATGTGAATCGATGGCGAGGTCAGATTGGTCTTGCGGAGGCCTCGGCTGAATCGATTGCGGCGAGTGTGAAGCCCCTGACGGCAAGCGGAACCCCAGTGAAGTATGTTGAGTTGTTTAATTTGGATACAGACAAAGGCATTTTGGCGGCGATTATTGATGGGATATCTACATATTGGTATTTCACGGCGAAGGGCTCTGTGAGTGAGTTGAAATTGCACAGCGCGGATATTCAACGATTCATTAATTCAATTCGTTTTAACTAAGTGGGCGTAATGAGACGGCTTGTTGATGTTTTCCTATCTTTGAAGCT
>MDSV01107615.1_pt1 | contig 14069 bp, 8 predicted proteins | sample 810851 | NCBI WGS metagenome assembly MDSV01 (sample SAMN05326640, study PRJNA326480) | marine metagenome | isolation source: seawater | place: Atlantic Ocean: North East | collected 2012 | reverse complement strand
TCAGAACATCGAACTTAAGCACGGATGGGCTGGATTAGTACTAGGCTGAGGAATCGCCCGGGAATCCCCAGTGGTGGAAGGTTTTTGCTCGCGCGAACGGGCATGAAATGAAGGAAGCATGATGATGGGTGATTTGGATTTGCATCCATCTCTTTTTCTTTTCGTGCCAGCCAGAAGGAAGCTTGAAAGAGGATACGTCGATGCCCGTGATGTGCCTCCGACGGCATCTCAAGACCGTGCGCCTTATCGCCCGGGAACCCTCAGCGGTGAGGGTCTTTTGCGGCGCGAGCGAGCGCGGAAAAAGAACATAAAAAAAAAGTGTTTTCCACGAAAACGCCAATTATAGCTAGCACTACGAATTGCACTACATACTCTCGTCAACGTCATCACAACCCGAACAAAACACCGGCCACGCGCACTTGATACGAGACCAGTCGTCCCCCGCCCCTCGCGAACGCGTCTCTTGCCATGGGCGCCATGTTCTCCCGCGTGCACCCTCCCGGCATCTGGGACGATCTCGCGGATGCCACCCCCGGCGTTCGGAAAGTGTCTTCTCCCGTCGGAAGCGACGCGGACGCCGCGGCGGACATCACCACGCGCTCGTTCGCGGGCACCGCGACGTGCGCGCCCGAGCTTCTGCTCGACTGGGCGCTCGGCGAGGAGCTGCGGGGGAAGTGGGACCACCCCGACCGCGTGAAGAACTTGGGGTGGAGCATGAGACTCGCCACGCAGGCGGCGCTTCGCCACGGGCCGAGACGAGCGGTGTTTCTGGCCACCGCGCCGGGCGCGCCCGCGCCCGGCGCGGCGTGCGTGGTCCGGTTCTTGCCCGGCAAGATCTCCGCCTCAGCCGAGGGGTGGATGTACCTGTGGGAGATCCTGCGGCGGTCGGGGTTTCCCCCGTTCGACGCGAAGAACGGGATGAGCCGGCGCATGCAGGCCGTCGAGGACGCCATAAACGCCGCGCACGCCGCGCACGCCCCCGGCCCGCACGTGAACGTGCAAATCATGGCGGTGGCGCCGGAGGACCAGGGGAAGAAGCTGTGCTCGCTGCTGATGCGCGCGGTGAGCGCAGTGGCGGACAAGCGCAGGCTGCCATGTTACCTGGAGACGTCGGGGCTGAGGAACGCGCGGATTTACGAGCGCTTCGGGTACGAAATAGTCGAGCGCGTCGCCGTGGTCGACCCGAAGAAACCGGACGCGCCGACGTACGACGACCTCTACGCCATGACGCGACCGCCCGCGACTCGTGACGAGTGACAGCCGTGACACGGCCTCTCTACATATTAATACCTACGTAATAGTAACATCCACGGTATGTGGAGCTACTGCTATGGACTACGGTAAATACGAGCGTGACGGGTAACGCGCGAAGCGCGCCGATCTCCCGTACAAACACGGAGACGAACGTCTCTCAGTCTCTCCGTCTCGCGAGGAATCGAGTCACCTTCGCGGGCTTTTCCTGTGCGTCCCGGTGGGCGCGACCGTCTGCGCCGCGAGATGCTTCCTCGCCACCTCGTCCGGATTCGCCACCAGCGACGAGTCGCGCATGCCCAGGAGCCTCCCGGCGACCTCCGCCCAGGAACCGGGACCCACCTCTTTAAACGCGCGCGACGCGGGGACCAACGCCGCGAAGTGCCACGCCGCGCCCGCCGCCGCGCCGACCGCGGCGCCCGCGGCGACTTGTTCCGCGGAGTGGTACCCGAGGTACACGCGGCTCGCGGTGACCGCGAGCGCCATCGGGACGTGCGCGGCGACGAGCAGCGCGCCGAACGCGTCGAGCACGCGCGTGGACGCCGGGTGCGCGTCGCGTCGCCGACGGTACGCGAGGATCCCGACGACGGCGGCGAACCACGCCAGCTGCGCGTGGCTGGATGGCATCCCGCGCGTTTCGCAGAAGTCCACCAGCGCACACGACGCGGGCCTGGGCTGCTGGAAGACGCGCTTGAGGGTCTGCGCCAGCATCTCGTTCGCCAGTATGCCGAGCAGCAAGCCCACGTCCCAGAGCTCGCGCCGCGCGAAGAACGCCCCGAACGTGGCGACGATGACGCAGAAAGGCGCGAGCGACGCCAGCGCCATGGCGGCACCCAGCGGGTCATCCCCGGGGTACCGCACGTACGTGAGGCTGAAAGGCTTCATGAGCTCGACGCTCATGGTTCCCGCAAGGTCAGTCGACTTTCGAAGTGTGGTTCGAGCGCTCGCGCGCGCCCCGGGAAGGGATGGGTCATCAAGAGGTTGCCACAGGTGTAGAAGACTTTCACTTGGTTTATTACCGTTGGACGAACCGCCGTTTTTGCGCCGTTTTCCCGTCGCGAGCGGTTTCGCGGCGTCTGCGTTTTCATCAGCCCCCCGCGCGGGATCGACGCGCGCGCCACTGCGACCGCCGCGTCGCACGCACGAGCCGCGCCAGCACGAGCGTCCGCTGTGCACGTTTCCCAGACGCCTCGAGCCCGCCCCGAGCCGGCGGTGACCGAACCCTCCCAGCGAAGTCGCTGACGCTCGTCGTCGGGACCGAGACTCGCATCTCGACGCGCCGTGTCGGGCTTTCCGTGGATGCAATAGATGTCCGACAGCGAGAGCGACAGAAGCGAGCTGAGCATATCCAGGTGCGTCCATGTGGACGGCACTCTCCGTGAACCGGAACGAGCGCGTCGCTCCCGGTGCGGTCGGCGTCGCGCCGATCCTCACGCGTCGCTCGTCCGTGTCACCCGACGTCCGTCCCCGCGCCGAACCCTCTTTCCCGTTGCGCCCCTCCGCTGACATTCCGCCTTCCCCCGCGCGAACGCAGTTCCGAAGAGCGGCACTTAGAACACGTTAAGAAGGGCGACCACCGCGAGTACGCCAAGCAGCGCGCGGCGGAGCGTAAGGCAGAGGCTCGCGCGCTCAGGGACGAAGACAGCGACGCCGAGTCCGAGTCCGGAAGCGACGAGAGCGGCGAGATGTCCGATCCCGAGGACGACGTCCCCGGCGAGGACGAGGCGACGGAGCGCGAGCCCGAGACGGAGGTCGACGACGAGGAGAAGGACGACGGAGACGAGGAGAAGGATGGAGATGACGAGGACGAGAAGGACGAGGACGATGAGGACGAAGTCGAGGGCTCGGACAAGTTCAGCGACCGTCCGGCGACGTCCCCGGACCGCCCGGACGGCGTCCCCAAGCTCGACCTCGACGAGAAGAAGAAGAAGGGAGGGGAGAAGAAGAAGAAGGACGGGGAGAAGAAGAAGAAGGACGGGGAGAAGAAGAAGTCCAAGAAGAAGAAGAAGAAGAAGAGTGACGATTCTGAGGATGAGGGTGAGGACTCCGAAGGCGACGATTCCCCCGTGGCCTCTCCCGACAAGCGGCCTCCCGGCCGGCGCCGCGGCGAGACGATGCGCGCGCTGCACAAGGGCGCGATGCGCAGCGCGCGCGGGTACCGAAGCAGCGACGACGAGGACTTGAGCGACGGGTTGGACCGCGGGGACACGGACTCCGAGTACGGCGGGTACACGGCGCGCTCACAGTTCGATGGCAAGACGGAGTTCTCGAAGCTGAGCAAGGCTGCGATTTCGTACGGCAAGGAGACGACGCTGGGCGCGGATGGCGACCAGCACCGGATGGAGGACCTGCCCATCAAGATGGCGTTCGAGCACCTCTCGTCGCTCGCGGGGATGAGCGCCAAGGTGCAGGACGCCATCACCATGTCCAAGAATCTGTTCCAGCGCCGCATGGACCGTATGGACCGTGGCGTGCTGCACAAGGCCTGGCGCGGCTGGCTGATGGTGCAGCTCGGGTTCCAGAAGAAGAAGAACGTGCTCCGGCGCGCGGTGGCGAAGATGCGCCGGCGCAAAATGTACGGCGCCTTCTACGCCTGGTGGGATACGCACTCGCGCGCGAAGAAGGTGGGCCCCATGGGCACCGCCGCGCGCACGGTGGTGACCAACGGCATGAAGCGGCGCACGTTCCAGGCGTGGCGCGCGAAGACCGCAGACGCGCGCCGGCAGACCATCATGGCCAACCACACCGCGTCGCTGCGCGAGGAGTTCCTCGAGCGCCTCGTCGAGGTTGGCCTGCGGCAGCTCGTGCACAAGCGCATGCGCAAGGCGTGGGCCGGGTTCGAGCAGTTCGCGGACACGCGCCGCGGGAGGCGGAACAAGATGCGGCAGGCGCTGGCGCGCGCGCTGCGCGGGTGCGAGTCGCGCGCGTTCCAGCGCTGGGCGGAGCAGACGGAGAAGGCGCACATGGGGCGCGCTCTCGTCAAAAGAGCCATCGGGCGCATGTCGCGAGGCAAGCTCGCGCGGTGCTTTGAGCAGTGGCACGCCGCCGAGCGGCACAAGAAACGGTGCCTGATGAAGATCGCCAAGGGCACGCAGGCGCGCGCGTTCGCGAAGTGGCGCCACAACATCGCGCTGCGGCACAAGGTGCAGAGACTCGTCGTGCGTTGGGCCGAGCGAGGCAAGGTTGCGGCGTTCGCCGGGTGGGCCGCCGCCGCCGACCGCAAGCGCGAGCAGAAGGCGAGGTGCGAAGCCATTCTGGCGCGCATGATGCGGCGCGGGCTGCGCGAGGCGTGGAAGCAGTGGTGCTGGATCGTGGAGGACGCCACGGGGTGCTCCATGGACCACGTGCGCGCGTTGAAGGACCAGAACGCGCGTTTACGGCGCGACAACGAGCGGTTCGTGCGGCTGGTGGACTCGGGCGAGTGGGGGCGCGGGCGCGTGGAAGAGCTGACGGAAGCCGGCCGCGTGCTGCGCGACGAGCGGAGGCAGCTCGAGGAGCTCATCAAGAACATCAAGTCCGAGAAGGAGGGCTTCGTGAAGGACGCGATGATGCAGGCGCAAGAGGCGCGCGGGCTGAAGGACAGACTCGTCAGCGGGAACTTCGTGCAGAGGAACAAGATGACGGTGCGCGGAGGCTCCTCCTTCAACACCGTCCAGCGCGTGCTGCAGCGGGACCTGCTCGAGACGGGCGCCGCGGCGCGCAACCCGCAGGCGGTGGCGCGCGCGTACAAGGTGGACCGGCTCGCCATGAACAAGGTCTCCGTGTTCAGCGACGGGGAAATCAACGTGCAGGCCACGCGCGCGGGCCGAGGGCGCGAGCCCTTCGACAGGGGCGAAGCGCGGGCTCGGCGCGTTCTCGGCGGGACGCCGTCGGCGGCGCGCGGAGGCGTCGGCGGAGGCGTCCGCGGGCGCCCGACGCCGCCGCCCATCGGGGGACCCCCCCCGCGGCGGCGCGCGCCCGGGTCGAGCTCGCGGGGGTCCCCGCGCGCGGGCAGCCCGTCTGGCGACGAGACGCCGGAACCACTCGGCGCGGACGCTGGGCAGTCCATGCTGGCGGAAGCGCTCTCCAGTCTGTCCCCGGAGGAGGTGGATGCGCTCGAGGACATCCTCAAGCGCGGCCGCGCCGAGAAGGAAAACGCCGCGACGGCGTCGGCGGGTGGGCGATGAGCGACAAGCGACTCGCGTTTACGTAAGAGGTCCCGCACGGTGCGTTTTCGTGTCGCGTTTTCGTCGCGACGACGTCAGGTTACGCACTACTTTTCGCGTCGTGTGAATTGTTCATCTCTCCTGCTGCGGCGCGTGGTCCACGCCAGCCCGACTGGGCTCGCCCCTCCGTCGCCGCGCGGCGCGCACGAAACTTTTTTCGAAACTTTTTTCGCGGTCGCCCTCCGGGGAGGCTCCGTCGCCGCCGCGGCGGAACGGCCGCTTCGCCGCCCAGGCGGCCCAGGCGGCCGCGAGGCCGATGACACCCCCCCCCACGACGTCCTCCACGTGATGCATGTAGTCCGTCACGCGCGAAACCGAGACCGCGAGCGCGAGCGCGACGGGCGCCGCCGCCGCCGCCAGGCGCCGCGCGGGCGCCTGGCGGCGGTTTTTTTTCGCCGCCCCGTCGGCGCCGCCGCCGAACACCGCCAGTCGCTCGGCGACCGCCGCCGACGCGAAGGAGAGACCGGAGAACGCCATGGAGGCGTGGCCGCTGGGGAACGACTTGCGCCCCTCGCTGACCAGGCGCGCGTCGTGGTTCGAGGCGCACTTGGGGATGCCCGGCGCCTCCCACGCCGTCTTTGCGCCGTTCGGCCAGCAGCGGGCGCGAAAGTCGGGACGGAACGCGCCCACCGAATTCTTCAGCGCGTTGGTCACCGCGAACCCGAGCGTGACCGCGAGCAGCAGGCCCACGATCGCGCGCTTGGTCTCCGCGCGCGACCGCGCGACCGAGTCGGTGCGCGCCAGGGACGCCGCGAGGATGATGCTCGCGGGGATGATCACGCCCAGGAACGGGAGCGTCCAGGTCGGGAACGTCTGCTCGCCCTTGTGGGGGTAGGACACGCGAGGCAGCGTCTCGGGCACGAGGTGGCGCTCGAAGGGGGGCTGGAACTCGAGATACGCCGCGAACAGCGCGAGCAGCGCGGACACGAGGATATCGGACTTCCACGCGTCGGGTCGCGCCATCGTGGCGCGACGCGGTGCCGCGGCGCACTCCCAACTGAACGCGAGAACAGACGCACGACGTGACAGCTGGCGTCCATCGCGCCAACTTGAAAAGAATTTTCTGGGACCTGGCACGAGAGATTTCTGGAACGCCGAGGGTTCCTCGTCAACACTCGCGCCGCGCGCCGGCGGTGGGCGAGATGTTCTCCGAGAAGGAGGAGGACGCGAGCACCAGCGAAAGCGGTGTGGAAGAGGAGCTTCACGCGCTCCTCGGGGCTTTCGCGTCGTACCACCGCGTGCAGAAGCAGGGCGATTCGGTACCCGAAGGCGTGAACGTACGTTTCGGCGTCGGCGGTCGCGACGAGCGCGTCTTTGCCTCCCGCACCTCCCTCGAGTTCGAGGTGAACCGCTGGGACGCTGACGAGCTCGGGAGAGCGCCTGTGGTGCACACGTGGGACCTCACCCCGGCCGCTGCGGACCGCCTCAACCGCGAGCTCCTGCCCGCCGCCCTGCGCGAAGCGGCGACGCGCGAAGGACTCGTGGTTTCCAATAGGGGCGGGTACCACTCGACGCCCGACTTTTTGAGCAGGCTCGGCGGCGGGGCTGGCGAGTCGAGAGGGATCGGCGAGAAAAAGGCGGAGCAGAACGAACGAAACCCGTCCGTCCCCGTCCCGGCGGCGCGCTTTCTCTCGGAGCTCATCCGCGCGGTCGCGCTGGAGACGGGTAAGCCCGGGGTCCCGTCCGCCGCGGGCGGCGGCGGGCGAGAGCGCGAGACGCCGGCGCCGACGGGGGGGCGCGGCGAAAACGCGTCCCCGCCGCACGCGACCGTGACTTCGTCCTGGGTCAACGTCTCTCGCGCCGGGGACACGCACGGTCTGCACCACCACGCCGGTGCGTCGTGGTCCGGCGTGTACTACGTCTCCGCGCCGGAAGCCGTCGCGGGCGACGGGGCGTCCGCTGCCGAAGCGCCGACGGAACGGGACGAGGAGGATCGACGTCTGGCGGGCCGCCTCGCGCTCCGCGCGTGCTCCGGCGGCGCCGACCCCTCCGCGCCCGAGACGCGGAACAGCGGGTGGTGCGTGTGGACGTGCGTGACCCCCAAACCCGGCCGACTCGTGCTCTTCCCGTCGCGTGTGTTGCACGGCGTTCTGTCGTTCGCGGAAAGAAAGACGCCGAAGCGAGAAGAGCCGCCGCGCGTCTCCGTCGCCTTCAACACCGGCGAGACGTTTTGAACGCGAGACTTTCGAGGCGGGACTTTCGTACGAGCTCCGTTCGCGACGCGCGACGCGTTCGACTCTCTCGAGTTTCGGAACGATGAGACGCAAACGACACGTATCGATATGTACCAGTCCTTTCCCGCGCGTCTGTGTCGCGTTCGCGACTCCGCGTCACCTTCTGGCGAGTCGCTCGGCGCGCATGCGCGCCTTCGCTCTGGCCTTCTCGCCCTCGAAAAAGTCAAACATGCGGCGCGCGATTTCCCGCTTCGTCCCAGGCGGCGCCTTGGGGTTGATCACCAGAAGCCCGTGCGCCATGCAGCACGTGATGAGCTCCGCCGCCGTCATGCGCTCGAGCTCGGCGACGCTCAGGTCCTCCAGGTCACGCGGCTCGTCCGTCTCGGGGTCCACGGGGAACTTCGCGCGCTCGATGCCCGGCAGCTCCTTGCGCGCCTTCACCGCCCACTCCGCGCGCGAGAGCTCCGGCGCGCGCCGCGCCAGCCGTTCCTGCATCCGCTGGAACTCCTTGGCGGCGACGGCGTTGCGCGTCTGCGCGTTGCGCGCGGCGAGCGTCGCGCCAGCCACCGGGTCGACGGCGTCCACCGCCCAGACGCACAGGTTCCCGTCCGCGCCGGCGGTGATCAGCCGCCCGCCCTTCGCCGCCGCCGCCGCGCGCTCCACCGCCGCCGCCGCCGGGTTCCCGTTCGGGCGCGCCGCCGGCACGGCTTTCCCGCCGACGCCGTCGGGGAGCGCGCACATCGCGGCGACGCCGCCGCGGTGCGGTGCGTCGATCCGCATCTTCTGCGAGCCGTCCGCCAGGCTCCACTGCACGATCGGCTCCTCCGGGTCCGCGCCGACAGAGTACGCGAACCGCTCGTCCGCGGAGAGCACCACCGCGACGGCGCCGCGGGGGTGCGCGGGGCGCTCCGGCTGGTGCTCGGACCGGAGCGTCCGCACGCGCACGTACGCACCGCCGAGGTGCTTCGGCTCGCCCTCGACGTACTCTTGGTCGACCCCCGCGACGGGCGTCCAGCGGTAGTGCCTGACCTCGCCGTCGCCGTGCGCGCCGCCGGTGAGCAGCTCGCCGCCGTCGGAGGACACCGCGAGCGCCGCCAGCGGCGACCGGTGCGCCAAGAACTCGCGCGCGCACGTCCTCTTCTCGGCGCGCCACCGGCGCGCCGCGCCGTCGCGCGAGCCGGTGAGCAAGAGCTCGCCCTCGGGCGCGTCCGGCGCCGCCGCCATGCACCGGATCACGTTCTCCGGGGTGCCCTTCGCGCGCCGCGACGCGAGGAGCGCCTCCGCGGCGGCTGCCTCTTCGGCCAGCCTCGCCTCCTCCTCCAGCCTCGCGGCGCGGCTCGTCTCGCCGGAGGGCGCGGCGGGCGGTGCCTCGTCGTCGCTCTCGGCATCCGCGGCGCCGGGGATGGCCTTGCGCACCAGCCGCCCCTGGAACACCGTCCCGAGCCGCTCGCCCGTGTTGGCGTCCCAGGACACCACGCAGGTCCTGGCGCCCGCGGCGTAGAGGCGCTCGCCGTCCCCAGAGAGCGCCAGCGCCAGCACGTCCGCCGCCTCCCTCAGCGCGGCGTCGGCGTCGGCGTCGGCGTCGGCGCGCGTCTCCTCCGCGCGCGCCGAGGCGTCGAATGTACGCTGCAGCTCGAGCGCCGGGATCGACCACTTCTTGACAGTTCCGTCCCTCGAGCCCGTGTACACTGCGGCGCCGTCGGGCGCGAACGCCACGGCTGTGATCTCGTCCACGTGACCAGACTCGCTCGTCGTGGGGAGACTCTCATCACCGTCGTCGTCGCCGTCGTCGAGAGACGGCGCGAGGACGCCGTCACTCCCGGCGACGTCGTCCTCGTCGTCGCTGTCCAGGAACGACTTTGGCTTCGCTCGCCGCGCGCGCCGCCGCCCGGGCAGCGCGACGCCCCGGGGCTCGAGCGCCAGGTCGTCCCGCAGCGGGTCCGCGGCGAACAGCGCGAACGCGCCGAGCTTGTCCGCGGCCACGAGCCAGGTGCCGTCGGGGGAACAGCCGAGCGTAGACAGCGGGCCGCGGCCCACCTCGAACTTCGCCAGGCGCTCGCCCGGGGCGTCCCGCGGCGCGACGTCGGGCGCGGCGGCATCCTCCGGGATGGGCGTGCACCCGTCCCAGGTGGCGTACTCCCTCGCCGTGGGGTTGGGCGAGGCGTTTTCCGAGCACAGGAAGCCGTCCTTGGACCACAGCGTGCACGGCCCGCAGCATGCGCCGCAGCAGGACCACTTGAAGGCGGCGCCGCACGGCGCGCAGCCCGCGAGTTTGGCCGGGGACGACTCCAGAGGGAGCGCACCGGATCGCGCGCTCGGGTCGTCGTCGTCGTCGGAGTCCGACGCGGTGCCGGACTTGGGGTTCGGGACGCCGTTCTCCTTGTCCTCCACGTCCTCCACGTCGCTGGCGTCGGAGGAGGAGCCCGAGGGCTTCTTCTTGGGCTTGTCGTGGTCCTTGGGGAACACCCCGATGGGCGAGCAGAGCTTCGGGCAGAGCTCGGGCAGCAGGGGGTCCGCGAGCGGATCGCCGTGTATCTTTCGGCGGATGAGCTTGCCCGTGTGGCAGCACGTCTGGCCGGGGAGGAGCACGCCCCCGGCATTGGGGTGCTCGAACGAGAAGGACATCTCGCCCGTGCGCGCGCGTCGCGCCAATGCGCGGTCAGGCCCGACGCGTGCGTCGTCGACGACCGAAATCTCGCGACCGTTTCGGAAGTTCCAACGGCTCTGTTCGTCCGATGCGCGAAAACGAAAACGCGTCGGTGTTCGGTCGGGTCTGCAAACTCCGCAGACAGAAATTCCGCGGAGCTCGACCGGGGTCTTGGACCGTGCGTGGGCGTCCCGCGCGCGCGGGCGGCACAGTGAGACGCGCGAGCGTGTGGGGCGAGGCGGAGAGTCGTCCCGACAGGCGCGCGCGCGTGAGAGTCGACGCGAGGGCGAGGCTGCGACACCATGAATTCGGTCGGTCGTTCTGGGCGCGCTCGCACGGATGGGGAGGCGCTCGCCGCGGAGGGCGACGGGCTGGCCGCCGAGGGTTTGCTGGAGGAGGCCCTTTACAAGTACGACGAGGCCCTGCGCGCGGACGAGTCGTTGTACCGCGCGAACCCCAGCCATCCGCACATCGCCATGCGGTACTGCAGCATAGGCGCGCTGTACCGCGCGGACGGGGACGACGACTCCGCGCTGGAGTACTTCGCCAAGGCGGCGAGGGTGGAGGAGGCGAGCGAGGGCTCCGTCCGCCGGACCGCGCTCGCGTCGTACCTGAGTAACCTGGGAGGCGTGTTCCGCTCGAAAGGCGACGTGGACGGCGCGAACGACGCGTACTGCCGCGCGCTGGATCACCTGCGCAAGGCGATGCCCCCGCTCGACGAGGTGGAGCGCGTGGTGGCTGCCGAGGAGAGCGAGGCGTTCGAGCGCGAGGCGGATGCGTTTGACCGGGACGCTGTGGGAGCGGGAACGGGGCACGCGAACCTGACCACCAGCGTGGACGACATGGAGAGCATGCTGGGTCCCTCCGGGTTCCTGAACACCGCCGCGAGCGTGCTGAACAACCTCGGGCTGCTGTACAAGAGCCTGGGCGAACCCGCGAGCGCGCGCCGGTGCTACCTGCGCGCCATCTCGTTCGCCGTCATCGCCGTGGGCGAGTTCGATCCGGCGAACGCCGCGCGGCACCGTAACCTGGCCGCGGCGCTGCTCGACATGGGGCACACCGACCTCGCACTGGAGCGCTTCGAGCGCGCGGCGGGCATGTGCGCGCTGGGCTACGGGCACGACCACCCGGAGACGACGCGCGCCGACGAGTGGGTCGCCTTCGCCAAAGCCAAAAAGGAAAATCAAAACGCCGGCGGACGCGCTCGGAAGGAGGACGCCGCCGCCGACGAAACACGTGGAAATCGCCTTCCGCACGTGTTGCCTTCCGTGGTGGAGTGGTTCCTGGAGGAGCTGCGGTGCGGCGTGCTGGAGCCGGCGCCCGACCCGGGCCTGCCCGAGGAGGAGGAGGCGCTGCGGCGCGAGGAGAAGGAGAATGCGGCGGCGCTGAAGCGCAAGTTCGTCGGCGCGACGCCCGAGGGCGACGACGGGACCGTCACGCCGATCCCCATGCCCGAGAGCGTCGCGGTCGGAGGTATGCGCGGGTTGGTCGAGACCGGGGATACTCCCGCGGCGATGGAAACACCATCCGGAGAGGCGCGGTCGAGCGAAAAAGTGGGCGTCGCCGCCATTGCCCTCGCCAAGGGCGCGGCGCGGCGTGCGCGCCTGTTTGTGCCACTCGAGCCGGAGCGCGGCGAGGACATGCTGGCGCCGTACGCACGGCCGCGCGTCAAGGTTGTGGGCGGGGACGACAGCTCGCCCATGTGGAAGGCGGTATCGGAGGAGCGGTCCGCGGTCGCGAGCGGTGCGGGCGCCATGCCCGCCGGGAGGGACTACATCGCCGCGTACTTGGAACAGGCGCCGGGCTACGCCAACCTGATCACGCCGTTTGCGGAGATGCCGACCGAGCTGCTCATGCCATACAGCGCGTACAAGGGGTACGGCGTGCCCCGTCCCGCGGAGCCCGGGTCGCTGCCCCGGCTCGCACACAGACCGCGCGCGATGGAGAAGTTTGGAAGTCCCGGGATCAGGGGAGGGAGGGCCGCGGAGTGACGTGCATCGTTGTATTTGGACCGACTTTTCGCGCCCGGGCCCGACCCGCGACGGCTGAAGCTGTGTTTGATCCGCGTTTCCCCGATACCCCTCTGGCTCCCCTTTCCCGTCCCTCGACGCACTCCGTGTCGCGCGGCGTCGGCTTGCCGCGACGACGCGATGCTTGATAAGCTCGGGAATAACGCGGCGTCGAAGAAGTTCGTGAAGGCGTACGATAAGTACACCCTCGCGTTGTGTGGCACGGCGCTCGTGGCGTACGGGATGCAGCAGTACTTCGTGCGTGTCTCCCATCCCGAAATCCTCTCCTCGAACCCGCTCCCCGAGGCGACAGGGAGCCTCATCGCGCCCCGGACCGTTCCGCGCGCTGACCTGCCGTCCGAAAATCTACCCTCCGCGGATGCGCGCCCCAGGGGTGGGACGATGCCCCCACGGCGATCCCCAAGGAAGTGCCTGTCCCGAAAGCGGAAAAGGGTGGCGCCGAGTGACGCGAACGACGGAAGCGCTCCCGCGGCGCGGAGACTCGAGAACGACGCGAGACTCGGTTCGAACGCGTGAGTGACGCGCGATGCGGGCGTCGTGTTTGATTCGGCAATCTCTCCGTTATCGTCTCGTGGACAACCTCTCGTGACGATGACTCGCGTCATACACACCCGCGCCGCTCCGGCGACGCGCGTCGCGGAGGGCGCGTTTTCCGGAACCCTTCATTCGTCGTCTACATACTCACGCAAACACGCGGAGGTTGTGGTCGGCGCACCCCGCGAAGACGCTCCGCGCGTCCTCGCCGAACGCCACGGAGAGCACGGCTTTCGGTGCCTGCCACTGCTTCACCACCTCCCAGTCCTGCTTCACCGCGCGCACGCTCAGCTCCGAGCCGCTCCCGAGCGCGAGGTAGTGCCCCGAGTGATCGAACGAGACGCAGACGGGGTGTTTGGCGTCGGCGCTCGCGAACGCCCGGAGCTCCTTGAGCTTCCGGAGGTCCCAGACGCGCGCGCCGTCCGCCGCCGCTGTCGCCACGTAGTACCCGTTCTCGGAGAACGAGAGCGACGTGACGGCACCGGAGTGCCCCTCCAGCTCCGCCGCGCGCTTCTGCGCCTTGACGTCCCAGAGCCGCGTCTTCCCGTCCGCGCCGCACGCCGCCGCGATGAGCCCATCCGGATGGAACCCGCCGGCGGTGTACCCGTCGGGCCCGTCCTCGCGCGTCACGGAGAGCGTCTCCGCCTTGCCGACGTCGTGGAACGCCCAGGCGCCGTCCGCACCGAACGTGACCGCGTACGCGTGCGTCGGGTGCGCGGCGACGGAGACGATTTCGCCCGTGTGCGTCCCGCCGACGGTCGCCGCGCACTCGCCGGAGTCCGCGTTCCAAACCTTCATCGACGCGTCGGCGCTCCCCGTCAGCAGCGTCGCCGCGCCGCACCACGCCGCCGACTTGACGCGCTTCTTGTGCGCGGCGATCTGCCGCGCGCGCTTGCCCTTGGCCACGTCGAAGACCGCAACGGTGCCGTCCGCGCCCGCGGTCGCGAGCGCGTTCGCGTCCAGGGGGTCGGGCGCGACGCACAGGATGCCCTTGCACTTCGTGGGGTGGCACGGCGCCGACGACGGCTTGGCCGACATCTTCGCCAAGTCCTCGGGCACGGCGAGCGAGTCCGCGACGGCGCGCGACTTGCGCGCCTTCTGCAGCTCCTTTGCGCGCGCCGTCATCGCCTCCACCGCGTCCGCGGGGATGCCGCCCTTCGCGCGCTTCGCGTCGGTCGCGTCTGCGTCCATAGCCTCGGCGGGCGCCTCCGCGCCGCGCTTCGCGGGC
>MDSV01013131.1_pt1 | contig 14069 bp, 19 predicted proteins | sample 810851 | NCBI WGS metagenome assembly MDSV01 (sample SAMN05326640, study PRJNA326480) | marine metagenome | isolation source: seawater | place: Atlantic Ocean: North East | collected 2012 | reverse complement strand
ACATAACGTCTTGATACTTCATTCCATACCAGTCCTACTTGATGTTTCACAAGTTGCCTTGCAACAAATATGGGTGCCTTGATCCTGAACTGCATTGATGCGTGTGCAAATGGTGACCAGTGTTCGTGCTCCGCGAGGTACTTGATCAACTTCTCATCTTTGAGTGTAAACGTTTTGCTTTGTTTGGAATAACTCACCCGTGCCGCATTTACAACACTGATGTCATTACCCATTTTATCAACTAGTTCTACTTTCATCATAGTCCCATTAACTCTCTGACTTCTGGATTGATCATGTCTCTGCCCCATTGTGGTATCATTGTTATTTTAACTTTGCATTTTAAATTTGGAATACTTTCAACTTTCTGTTGTACATCTCTTGGTATCATATCAGCGGCCGGACAGAATGCACTTGTAAGGCTCATCAACACATGGACCCATCCTTCCTCAGTTACCTTTACATCATATATCAAACCCAAATTATAAATGTCCACACTGATCTCAGGATCATAACACTCTTTTAATTTCTCAACTATACGAGGCATATATTCCTGTTGTGTAGGCGAATGTTCTTTTACATCACTTAAATCTGTTTCCACTTGTGGATCAACAGTGGCCTTATCATTTGGTAACCATCCTGGGGGTGTACTATCCATCATGTGCAATCCTTATTACTCTTTCAATTAAACTTGCAAAGCCTACCTGTCTTTGCATTGTAAGTAATTCTTTAATGCCTAATGCTTGAAAACTTTCTAGTGTTAGATTTGCAACTTCACTTCGGTGTTCTCCGTTAACAACATCTAATATTACTTTGGCTGTGCCTTTTGTCATGTAAGATTCAGCATCATGATTATATTTCATTGTTCCATCAGGCAATGTCTTTCCTGTTACCCAAAGATTAGAAACGCAACCTCTTATTTTATTTTCATCAGTTTTAAATTTATCTGCCAAAGGTTCTACTTTTCTGGCTTCGTCAATAATATATTGTAATCTATCATGTCCTTCTAATATGGACATATCTTCGCCCCTGGCTTTAATTTTATCAAGTATCATTTGTCTTTGAAATATTTTGTAAGTTTATCGGATTCATTTTGATGTTGCTCGTATCCTGGCAGAGGATCTTTTTTGTCAGTGAGCACTGCCCACTCCTGTGACCATTTGCCATTAAATTCTACCCATTTTGCACCTTCTTCATCTGTGTCTGGCAGTATTGCGTCCTCCGGACACTCTGGTTCACATACACCGCAATCAATACACTCATCAGGGTTAATGACGAGCATATTCTCGCCTTCATAAAAACAATCTACTGGACAAACTTCAACGCAATCAGTGTGCTTACACATTATACACTTGTCGTTGACTGTGTATGTCACAATATTAGAGTTTCAATAAAGACTCGAGTTTATCTTCTGCGTGAGCCAATGCATCTAATTTCTTTTCAGCAGTGATCACATAGTCGATATGTTCAGCGACACCGATTGGTTTATCTAAAAACAATCTTAAATCTGCTTTTGCAACTTCGATATCGCCCTCTAATTTTTTAATTAATGCTTCTTTAATCATTTGTTTCCTTCAAGATATTTAATCATTGTGTCTGCATCAGAAACTACAAATGGATCGTCGTCATCGCTAAAATTGTTGTATCCCGGTTCTTCATTAAATTGTGTAACTTCCATGTTGTCTATCAATGCGGAGTATCTCCAAGATCTCATACCAAAACCCTGTGCAGGTTTGTTTACCAACATACCCATACTTCTGGTAAACGTACCACACCCGTCTGGTATCATTTTTACATTGTTTATTTTGAGATCTCTTGCCCAAGCATTCATAACAAATGCATCGTTTACAGATATGCAGTAGACATCATCAATACCTAAGTCTTTAAACTTATTGTATTGTTCGTCATAAACTGGTAATTGTTGTCCTGAACAAGTTGGTGTAAATGCTCCTGGTAAACTGAACAATACAATTTTTTTGTTTCCAAATAAATCATTTGTTGTTACATCTTTCCAAGAACCACCTATGAAAGTACAACCGCCTTTTTCGTCTGAGTCACCCACTCTAAATTTAAATGTGTGATCCATTATATTCCATTGTTCCATAAATTATATTTTTCCTTCTTTAAAATTATTATAAACTATTTTATAAATTTGTCAACTACAAGGTAAAACCATTGGGAAATAATTCGTCAACAGTTGTGATATTATTTGCTTCATTTAATTGGTAAAACTTTGAAAATACACCTATAGTGCCATATTCAAGTTGATTCTTTTCTGCCCAAGTACCTATTTCACCGTGTGCTGATTTTACACCCCTTGCCCAGTTTTGCACTGTGGCAAAGTTGACTTTTGCAAATTCATTTATTGCAAGATAGTCTTTTTGATTGTATGAATAAAATGTTTGTTTATTAATTTCAAATTTACTGTAAGAATTATTTGTTCCTAAATTTTTTAAAGGAAAATTATTTCCAAATGTATATCTACCTGTGCTTTCGTTTAAAAAATTTTGTTGCGTGTAATCAAGAGATCCTAGGGTACTTTTGTTATATTTTTCTTCTGGCAGTGTATCTTTTATTTTATTCAATAACATATGGCATTGTTTGGCATGAATTTTTGGATTGTCTATGTACAATGAATTATTTCCTGGACTATGTTCTATAATATTATCTAAAAAATAAGTGTACCAATTGTTATTTTTAAACAGCAATAAAGGTTTTTCTTTTCCTAAAATATTACATTCATTATTTTTTACATTACCAGTTCCTAATGATCCTTCTTTGTTATCTTGTGATATAATACGAAAATGAAAAGTCGGACCATTTACATTATCTTGCAACCAATCTTTATACCAATCTGGATTATTGTAGTAATTGATATAATCTTGTGCTGTGTGAGTCTTAATTGTTATTTTTGTATTTGCAAGTTGTGATTTATTTTTACTTAAAAACGGTTCTGCAAAATTAGTAATTTCAAAATCTGCAGTTTCTATTCCGCTTTTAAAACAAACAATTTCATCTATGTGTATGTTATATTTCAAAATAATTTGTAATATAAGATGACTGTCACAACCACCAGAATATAAAAATCTTAGATATGAAAATTGTTCTCGTAAAGTTTCTAGTTCTAATTTTATTAAAGTTTCCCATGACTCTTCTGGTTCGTATGAGAAATCATATTTTTCATAACTGCTTGGAGCATTGAAGTATATAGGCTGATTTGTTTTAATGTTTTCTTTTACAGCAGATACTTTGCCTTTTATTATATTGTCTCCACACGTGTAATGCCATTTCATGCTTTAAATGTTTTAATATTATTGTTATCACGTGCATCTAGCACATATGAATCATCTTTTAAAGTGCCTGTAATTTTCAACCATGGCCTATCTTTTGTCCCACAGTTCGCTGTGCTATGCGGAGTATTTCTCCAATCAAAAAATAACACATCACCTTTTTTCCATTTGGTCCAAAAGTCCGGTTCAAAGTTTACAACTTGGCCTGGGTGCCAATCATCTAGTGCAACAAAACATCTGTATAATGGTTTTGATGATTTAGGTTGTTTTAAATCTTTATCATATTGTAATTTCCTTATGTCTACATCTTGTTCGTATGTCCAACAACTCATAAAATCTATGTGTCTATGCATCAATGTTGCAGGTGGCTGATTGTTTATGTAAGCACTGTATCCTTCTTCAAATCCTAATGCGTTTACAATACTTTTTAGATTGTTGTCGATTAAGTGTCTATCGTATCCGTTGCTGTAATTAAACTTTTTATGATGCTCTAATTCTTGTGGGACTCTTGTAACTGCACTAGTATCTTCGGAAGCAATTTGAGGTTTTGCTTTAATTAATTTTTCAATGTCAAAGTTAAAATCGATGTTTGCTCCTATCCAAAATCCTGATTTGCTTTGATCAATATTATAAGACATCCATTCTAAAATATTTGCTTTAGGATCTTCAAGAAAATCCAAGAAATCTCCTACTGTATCAATGTTATCCCATTTTTGTTTTTCATACTCTAACATATTAGTTTCTCCCCATTACAATTTTAACTACCTGTTCAACTTCGTTATCAGTCATAAACGGATTGCTAGGAATAGTTAATGCTTGATTAACAAACTTGTCAGTCATTTTAAATTTAAATTTATAGTTTGGTGTCCATGATAATTTAGCAAAATTATCGGCATAATGTTGTTCTGTTTCTAAACCTTGTTTTAAAAAATCCTTATAAGATTCAAATTTGTTATCTACGAATACAACATACTTGTGATAGTTCCATTCTGAATATGATGGCCTAGGTCGTGTTTCAATTTTATTTTTAAACTGTGTATCATAATATTCGGATATCTGTTTTTTCCTTAATTGCCATGTGTCTAAATGTTGCCATGATGCAAGTATTTGTACTGCTTTGTCTTCGTCTGGATTACTGCTATAACCAGGTTGGGTAAAACTTTCAAGGCGAGAAGGTTTGCCATTTTTTCTCATGTCTCTCATTTTCTTATAAACTTCTTCGTTATCAGTAAGCATGGCACCAAACGTACCAACAACAGGAATAGGTTTGTTGTCTGCAAAACTAACACAAACAGAATCTCCCAACTCCATGCTTTCAATTCCATTATACTTTGCAAACTGTGATTGTGCGGCATCATTAATATAAGCAAGATTAAATTTTTTACATAGTGATTCAATTGCATCATGATTGTGTACATCACCGTATAATCCTGTCGCCAAGACTGCTTTGGTTTTATTATCAACACATTGTTCTATGTGATCTGCTGACATCATTCCGTATTGATCAATCTCACATAAAACAGGAAAAGCACCTATTACTGTCACACTGCTTAATGTTGCTGGACAAGAATAGTTTGGCACAATAACATGATCACCTGCTTGTACTCCATGTGCTCTTAAACTTATAGAAATTGCGTGTGATCCTGATCTACATAACAGGGCAAATTTTCTTTTAGATGCTTGTTTTAATTTTTCTTCCACCTGTGCTGTGTAGGAACCATTACATACTATATTGTTAATATGTAATTGTTCATAATGTTCTATGACATAATCTTTCACGAGTTGCCATTTCTTATGATGTTGGTGTGCTTTAATCATTAATAATTCCTGTAAATGATATTGTGTATTGAGGAGTAAAACCAAAATTAGAAGATGCGTGTCCTAAACCAAATGGTATCTCATACACAGATCCTTTATTCCAATTTGTTAAAACTGTTTTTGAAATTTGCATCGCATGACCATCTCTCCATTGATCAATAGAAAACCAAAGTCTTTTTAATTTTGGAGTATCGTATTGCGGAAATTTTTTCTTGTATGACCCAGCATCGTCCAAATGCCAAGCGATACCATGTCCGGGTAACTTAACAATAAACCTCATTAATATTGAATCTGGATCTGCTTTTAAAGTTGCAATATTTCTTTCTCCAAGTAATGTTTTTAACTTTTCATTTGTATCGCCATTCATTCCGTAGTTTAATTCAAAAGTATTGTGTTTGTTTCTGCCTAGTGTGTTATTGACAGATGCCCATTTGTTGCTGTATTCAGAATAATGTGTTTTTGGTTCTTCCCATTTTTGCTGTGCAAGATCAAAATTGTCCACAGTAAACTTAATCCATTCTTCTGTGTTAATATCTAATTGTGCAATTGGTTTTACATCAGCAACAGGTAAGCCGTTGAAATAGTCTTCCATCTCTTGCCATGGCTTTTGTTCTAACAAATTTTGGTAATGTAACTTATCCATAAAATACCTATAGCGATATTATACTATACCGCTATAGATTTGTAAAGAAATTATGCTACTTTTGATTTTTTTGCTAATTCTTTTGTATCGATGAAAGTCATAGTTTCGTTCTTCATTAAGTCGTCTAACCATTTATTTCTTTTTACAATTAGCATGAAAGCATTTCTAACTCTAGTTTTAGATAAGTTTTGAGTTTGATGTCCAGTATGATCCGGATTAAAAATCAAAAATTGTCCTTTTGCTAGAGGAATGTTTACTTCAGAATCAGCAGTCTTGAATCTAAACCAAAAATCATTTTGGTTATCATCTAACATCACAAATATTCTTACGTTTTCACCAAGTTCAGTACCTCTTTGATTATCAAAGTCTGTATGCATCTGCATATAAGCACCTGGTTGTTGTTGGAATATTCTAATTCTAGTCTTCTCACACTGAAACCAATCGCATATAGCGGCTAGTTGTGGTGAAGCCAATTTAGAATCTGTGTCTTTGTAGTCTGCTGGATTTTCTTCTGTCCAAAAGTCTTGCAACTGGTCCATCTGTGTGGATGTTCCGTCAGCACTTCTAAACGCATTATAAAGATATTGAGATTGTTGGCCTTTCCAAGCATCAATTTTCCCAACCTCTTTAGGACCTTCTCCTCTATCAACAAATGTTAATGCATCTAGTTCATCTTGCCAGTCACCCTGGAAAATGTATGTTGATGAATAAACACCCGTTGTAGGATTGAATCCATTTGGCTTATGATTAACAACTTGATCAATCACGCCATCTGCATCTGTTTTTGTTTCAAACTTGTACATAGTTTGTCTCTCCTATAGGTTGCTTTGACTCCACTAATATTTAGTTGCCCTTATAGGTATCTATCGGCGTCCTGAGTGTTTTTGTATATACTGCTGTCCTGTGCAAGGAATTGTTCAAAAGTTCTGTTTTGTAATTGAAAATGCACCTCAAGATCATCTGTGATTGCAGGAAACCATCCTTGTTGATATTTGTCTGCTATGTGAGACATCATTATAAAATCCTGATTACTGTCAGTCATTTTGTGTATTTTGTTGTTGGTTGTTTTTTCAATACTAGTCACTGGATAACTGTTTGCATTTAACATATCTTTTATATCTGTTATTTTGTATTGCTTTGATCCTGTGCATTTATAATTTTGATTATAGTGTTTTTCATTTCCTATTGCCTGCTCGATTGCTCCTACTAAACATTTAGGATCAAGATAAGGTGCTGGTGCATTGTTTCTGTAATCAAATAGTACTCCGTCCTTGTATTGCTCAATAAAAATATGATTCATTAATGGTGCAATATCAAAACTTGTATATGGAATATCTGATTCTTTTAGAAAACTGTCAAACTGATTGTGCATTAATCTCCATGGTCCTAAACTACCTATTTTAATAATTTGTTTAATACCAGACTGCATAGAATCTAGCACAAATTTTTTGGCTACTTGCAGTGAATCTTTTGTTTTTGGAAGCAAGACAAAAGCGATGTCTTTGTCGAATGGTTTTGTAAAGTAATTTTGTAATTGGGTATGTTGGATATTAATCATTGAACATTGCCGGAACTGTAATGCTCCGGCAACTTTCTTTTTATTCTTGTAAGTTTTTGACGCTTGTTTCCCATTGTGATGTAATTTGTTCAGGTGTTAAGTCCCACATAACATTTAGAACTTTTCCGCCTTGTGTGTATTCGTACATCGCACTTGAAGGATCATTATGAACACGTTTAATTGTTCTTCTTAGTTTCTTAACTTCAGAATCACTCATGTTCAACGCCAACCATACTGCATCGTATCCAGCAATTAAAAGTGTGTTGCTTGGATCCATAGTCGCAAGTGCTACCAATTCAGAATTTTCATTAGCACTATATTCATAGAAACAACTGCCACCGTTTTTGATTATATCTCTGCCGTGTTTGATTGACACTAGTGCGTAATCAATTTCGCCATTATATAAACCAGTTTTGGTTGCACCCGATCCATCATATGCAATTGGTTTTACTTTTGCACCAAACGATTCTTTTAGAGCCAATACTGCTCTGCTGAAAGGTTTTACTGGTGTTGTATGACCAACAGTATGTTTGTTTTTCATCAGAGAGTCTGCATTGTATTTCATTGAACATAAACACATCACAGTGCTGTCGTATCTAACAACCTGTTCTGGTTTAACTTCAAATGTAGCACAACCACTTCCATCTCTGCCTACTGCTTCAAAATCATTTGCCCAGGGCATAAGCACAGGTCCTTTGATGCTTTTAAGCATCTGAACTGCCGTACAATAGTCTCCTGGAATTTTCAAGTCTATGTCGTAGTATTTCTGTAGATCTTTTGATACTGCCGTCATCTGCATAGCAAACGATCCTGTCTTTGAACCAGCATTTAATATTGTTAATGACTCTTTAGCAAATGAATTTGTAAGAAAGAGGCAAGAAAATATTAATGTAAGTATTAGTTTTTTCATTTGTTTCCTTTTTTTAACGTTAATAAAACTATAATAATTGAAAAGAAATGAATTGTCAAGTCTTACGATTACTATAACTTGACTCCAAAATTATTTATTACCAATATAAACTAATCAGTCTATTTGCGGCATCAATCATTCTATCATGCACAAGGAAAGCAAATATTAAAGGCATGGTATCTAGTTTGCGAACCACGAAAGCAATCGGTAGTAATACCAAAGCAACCAGCACATAATAGATGGTTTGATAATTTAAAAAACCAACCCACATAATTACAGCACAAAATCCTATAAGAATAAAAGTGTACATTAATTTTATATTGAGTTGGAAAAGTTTTATAATATGCTTGGCAAGTGGCCATGCAAGACACAATCCAATCACGTTTAAAAATACTAGACTTACACCAACAATTACAAATATGTCGTTAAAAGTTGTTGTGTCAAGTCTGAATCCTTTTGATTCTACAAGTCCAAGCACCAATGCTTCACTGCCGGCTAATGGTATTCCCAATAGCAACAAAGGTAATAAGTGACTGAATGCACCAGCATTGTTGGCAGTTTCCGATGCCACTATTCTTTGCACAGGAGTTGTGTTTCTGCTTTTGGCATCCACCCATGCAAGTTGACTGGACATTGTGGTGGTAAGTCCAGGAGCAAGACCGCCAATAAATCCAAGTAGGCTATACCAACTGCTAGTGATCCAGTTAAAACTAATTTTGCCTGGTTGATAATCTAATGTTTTATAATTTACTTTGGTTGAATAATTTTTTAAAACTTCCGGTAAACCTAGCAATATGATTACAACTACTATCATTGGAAATCCTTGATACAACAAATGATTATCAAATGTTAATATTTTTGTTTGTGTCCATTTTTCATATCCAATTAATCCTATACCAAATCCTGTAAGAATTAAAAGTATGTTGACCCAATACTTGTTCTCTTTGAATATAAAAACCATTGCACCAAGAACGATACAGTACAGAGAAAATTGCACAAGAGTATTAAAAAAATGCACAGTATAAATTAACCAATCAAGCAACAGCCAGGTTAATACTAATACTATAATGCCACCAAAGGTTGAACCAATAGCACTGCCAACAATCGCTTGATAAATTTGTTGTGGACTTTTTAGATTCCTTGATTCAATCACTGCAGGTACTGATGATGACTCGCCGGGTATACCAAATGTTATTGCAGGAATACTGCCAATGTATTGTGATATGGTGGTAAGTGCAGTATATAAAATTATAATTTGTAAAGGTTCAAGATGAATTAGGTATGGAAAAATTATTAAAAGTGCCGCAAAGTTTCCTATACCAGGAATACAACCACTGATCAGTCCTGAGAGTATTCCTATTATTGCAGGGTTGATAAGTTCAGTCATAATGTAATCAGTGTAGCATAATGTGGCAATCGGAGTCAAGTACATTGACACTCACACTACACTGATATTGATTATTGTTAGCGAGAACTCGCACACGGCACGGCCCTTTTCTATGGTTTTCCCTTTCGGTACTTGCAGGTCGTTGTTTCTGCCGACGTCATCTTGTTGATGGCGTTACATTGATATTTATAGATAATTCTCGAGAGTACCGTTTCTATTGATTGGATTGCAAATGCAAGAAATTCCTTGATTTATCCATCTAGAAACATCATATTTTAAAGGTATTATATTAACTTTATTTTTTTCTAGTGCCTTTACGTGGTCTATATTTCTGTCAATCACGTGTTCCATCATTATTATATTTTCTTCATCAATACTGAAAGTATTAACAGCCAAAGTAGTATTTTTAAGGTCATCGTCTTGAAAAACTTCACTTATCCTTCTAGTATCAGAATAATCTTCTTTACTGTATTCTAATATATTCCAATTCTTAAACTCAACTGGCAGTTGATCTTTTGGAATGCCACTTAATGCTAATCCTGGTTTAACAATAGTAAGGTATGAATCTAAATGTCCTTTTGTTCCAAGCAAGGGTTTAAATTTAAACTGCGGAAATTCTTTTTTAAACCAATCAATTGCAAGTGTATTAATAATTTCTTTTTCAGTAAAGAATATTGTGTCTCCACACAGTAAAAAGCAAGGTGCATCTGCATAAGGTTCAAAGTTATCAGGTTTGTTATTGTAAGAAGGCCTTGGCATCGACATCCATCTACTGCCTTGTTTAAATTGTTCTGTCCAGATGTGTTGATATTGCACATAATCATATATGCCTGTTGCATTATGTATACTAGACATTTCAACTACTGCATTAGATATTGTTAAAAAATTATCTGCTGGGGAAAGCGATGGATAGACATATCTAATATCTCTGTAAGGAGTTCCGAGTGTTATATCTGGATTATAATTATAGACTTCAGGACGCCATACCTTTATATTAAAAGACTTAAAAATATTTTCTAAATCAGCAAAGACTTGATCCATTCTTTGCAGGATACGATTCATTATTTGTCTTTCGTTTTTATCTTCGATAAGAGGTAAAAGCGAGTAATTAACTTTGCCAAGAACTACTTCTTTTAATTTTGTAAATGTGTCAAACCTATTAATCATTTTGAATATACCTTGGGAATAGTTATACCTAAATTTGCACCTATAGATGTTCTCTGTGTTGCCAAAATTTCTTGTTTGGTACCTAAATGAAATGTTAATTTATATTCTCCATACCATCCATGACTAGTACCTGGATTTAAAATATAATCCCAATATTGCTTATCTCCTAATTCTGTGCTTCTAAGTTCTCGTATGTATTCGTTTTCAAAAGGAATACAATTTATTTCATCTAGTGGTAAAACTTGTTCTTGAATTGTAATTTTTTTAAATGCCAAATATTTTTTTGAGCATTCAATGTTGCCTGTCCAATGAAAATCTATTGATGATAAACCAGGTGTGTAATCAAAAAACTTATCTATTTCAATGGTGTGTTTTTTATTTTTTGTAAATTGTTCTTGAAAAATTAATTGATCATTTATTCTAATATCTAAATTATGATCGCTTTTTTCGTTTGATGTTTCGAGTACAATATTTGTATTAGGATTCATTGAGTTTTGCTTCTAACTCATAATATCCACCAAGATGCTCACCGTCAAGCCAGATCTGAGGCATTGTTCTTGCGTTAGGCACAAGTTCCAATAGGTCTTGTATTTTATATCCTTCTGCTATGTTTTTTTCTTCGTACTCTATGCCTTTGCTTTTTAATAAATTCTTTGCTTTCACACAATATCCACAAGCGGGTTTGCTCCATACTACTGCTTTCATTATTGTTCTCCTTCTAGTTTCTCTTTAAATTTTACCCAACCATAAAAAACAATATCAAACCATAGATAGTTTACTAATAAACCAAGAATGGTAAGACGCACACCTAGTAGCATTCCTGGCAGGAAGAAAAGCACTAGCCACAACATCACAAAATATTTCCTCACGTGTTGTGGAGGTATTGCCCAAAATATCCAATTTATCATACTGTGTCATCGCCCTGATGATAAAACTTATTGTTATTTTCTAATCTATTTAATAATCTTTTGATTGTTGGTATACGTTTTGTACCAATGCGATGTATGATTCTTCTTGTCACAAATCTTGTGAACTTGGGCCAGAATCTATATCGTTGTACATTTTTATAGAAGTCTTGTATAGTATCAAAACATTCCAGGATATCTTTACTGTGTATTTGTTCTAATACTGCATCCTGCGAAATTTTTATTAAGATAGTATGAAACCTTGCTGTTGCATAATCTAAAGTTCCGTAATACATATCTACATCATCTTGTCCAGGAGTTCTAGATTTAATGTCATCTATTAAATTCTGATTAGCAGTGACGTAATATGCAAGGTCCATTATTGTTTTTTAACTTTCACTTGCAAAGGAAAATTTTCTTGTCTTGCAAGTAGTGTTGTTTCTATTCCTTTTTGTTCTGCAACTTCATGCACATATGAGCCAACAATACCCTGTCCGTCATCATGTATTCTTCTTGTGATGTTTTCTGCTTGTTCTTGATTTTTACCAAAAATTTGTTTTAGAACTCTTACTACAAATTCCATTGTTGTTATGCTGTCATTTAAAAAAATAACATCATATAGTCCTGGTTCATCAAGTTTTATTTTTTCTCTTGTAAGTGTTTGTATGTCAGTTGACATTATTCCTCCTTTTTATCTTTTACTTCTTCAAAGTCGGCATCAACAACATTGTCATCTTTTTTACTCTCAGGTTTTGCTTGTTCTGTTTGTTGTTCTTGTTGTTGACTTTTGTAAATAGCCTCACCAAGTTTCATTGATAATTCTGCTAATGCTTTTGTTTTTTCTTTAATTGCATCAACACTACCATCTTTCAATGAACTTTTTAAATCTGCAAGACTTGTTTCTATTTTTGCTTTGTCTTCTGCAGAAACTTTATCACCATGTTCTTTTAATGATTTTTCTGTAGAGTCAGCAAGTGCATCAGCATGATTTCTAGCATCAACATCTTCTCTTTTCTTTTTGTCTGCTTCTTTGTTTGCTTCTGCTTCTTTGACCATCTTGTCAATATCTGCTTCTGATAGTCCTCCTGATGCTTGTATAGTAATTTTTTGCTCTTTGCCTGTGCCTTTATCTTTTGCACTAACATTTACAATACCATTCGCATCAATATCGAATGTAACTTCGATTTGTGGAAGTCCTCTGGGAGCGGGTGCAATACCTTCAAGATTAAAATTACCTAGCATTTTATTATCTGCCGCCATTTCTCTTTCACCTTGCACAACTCTAATTGTTACTGCCGCTTGATTGTCTTCAGCAGTTGAAAATACTTGACTCTTCTTTGTAGGAATCGTTGTGTTCTTTTCAATTAGTTTAGTTGCAACTCCACCCAATGTTTCAATACCAAGTGATAAAGGTGTAACATCTAATAACAATACATCTTTAACATCACCTTGTAATACTCCGCCCTGTATTGCCGCACCAATGGCAACTACTTCGTCTGGATTAACTCCGGTATGTGGATCCTTACCAAAGAAGTTTTTAACAGTTTCCGAAACTTTTGGCATACGAGTCATTCCACCAACAAGTATAACTTCACTGATTTCGTTAGCACTTACACCAGAATCTTTAAGAGCAGTTTTGCAAGGTTCGAGTGTTTTTGAAATTAAATCTTCAACTAATGCTTCAAGTTTTGCTCTTGTAAGTTTAACGTTTAAATGTTTAGGTCCAGTTTTATCAGCAGTAATAAATGGCAAGTTTATATCTGTTTGCGTTGCAGATGATAATTCACATTTTGCTTTTTCTGCCGCTTCTTTTACTCTTTGCATTGCCAGGTTATCGCCTTTGATATCCATGCCTGTATCTTTTTTAAATTCATCTACTAGATGATTCACTAGAACATTATCAAAGTCTTCACCACCTAATGATGTATCACCATTTGTAGACTTAACTTCAAACACTCCATCGCCAATTTCTAATATAGATATATCAAATGTACCACCACCTAGGTCGTACACTGCAACTGTACCTGATTTCTTTTTATCTAAACCATAAGCAAGTGCGGCCGCAGTTGGTTCGTTAACTATACGTTCAACTTCTAGTCCTGCTATCTTACCTGCGTCTTTGGTTGCTTGTCTTTGTGAGTCGTTAAAGTATGCTGGAACAGTTATCACAGCCTTTTTAACTTCTTGACCCAAATATTTTTCAGCAGTCTCTTTCATTTTTTGTAAAACGAAAGCGGAAATTTGTGATGGCGAATACTTTTCACCCTTTGCTTCTACCCAAGCATCTCCGTTGTCTGCTTTTGTAATTTTAAATGGTGATGTCTGTATGTCTTTTTGTACAGAATCTCCATCAAATTTTCTTCCAATTAATCTTTTAGCGGCAAAAATTGTGTT
>MDSV01190476.1_pt1 | contig 14070 bp, 12 predicted proteins | sample 810851 | NCBI WGS metagenome assembly MDSV01 (sample SAMN05326640, study PRJNA326480) | marine metagenome | isolation source: seawater | place: Atlantic Ocean: North East | collected 2012 | reverse complement strand
TACTTAGTAATAGCTATTCATGTTGTTGCTTCTCTTTACTCTAGGATCAAAGGCGAGGGAATGTGGAATGCTATGGTTCCTTACTGGAAAGCAAATAACAAACTAGACTCAAAACTTTTAACTAAAATGGAAATTATTGAGAACAAGACTTATGAAAAAATTGAAGAGGTTTTTAAATTACATTAAATAACCTAATGAATATATCGTTTATTTGTTTTTTATAAAAACATTTATTTTCCTGGTGCTGTCTTTGTAATAAAAAAGGTTTGGATTCTCTCTGTATTCTGTTGTATCTAGTTTTTTATAATTATTTTTATATTCGTTGATTTCACAATTATATTCTTTATCTATTCTTGTTTCTACACCATTTATAATCATCGTTGTATTACAAATAATTACATCTGGTTCTTCCTCAATTAATTTTTTAACATTTTTTTCTGGAATTTTATCTAGGTCAATTAATACACTGGTTATAAATTCTTCAAAGTGATTCATGGGATGAACAATATATGAATAATTAGGTTTTTCTAAATAAAAAAGAATGAGAACATAATCTAAAGCTAGAATATCAAAATCAGTATCAAAATTTGAATCAATTTCTTCTGAAAGCTGATAGAGAGGATAGTTGTTTTCTGTTGTCTCAATCGATCTTAAGTTTTTGTAAGAATTTTGATATGAAGATAGAAATATTGAAACTCCTGATATCAAGATAAAAGTATAAATTATTATTTGAAATTTATTATCTCTTATTCCAAGTAATAAAAAAGGTATGAAAAATAATAAGTAGAAAAGGTGGTGATAATAATTATGAGACCCTATAAAGTAAATGACTACAGCTAAAAGCACTCCCCAAACGTATATCTCTTTAAAATATATTTTAATTTTTTTATAATTTAATAAAAAGAATGAAAAACTTAGAGAAAAGAAACCAAAATAAAGAAACCTATCATACCTATAAAATTCTCTAATCCATACTCTTAACTCATATAGTGAGCTTAAAGATTGTTCTGTATATCCAAGCGGAATTGTTATGTAACTTGCAAAATATACATCGAGTAAATTTTTTGAATAATAAGCATAGACAAATAACACATGAGGTGCCAGGAATCCTATTAAATAAAATAGAATATTTTTTACTCTTTTGTTTTTTTGATAATTGGTAAGAATATCTATTAAAAATGGGATGAAAAAAATAATTGACCCTTGATTTATTAATGTGGAAAATGAGATTAATAACCCAACAATAATTAGGGTTTTCTCCTGTTTATTAAAATAACTAGTTATTAAATATGCACTAGATAAAAATAATAAGCAATAGAGTTCAGAAAATTCGCTTACATACCAAACTTTACTAGTTAATAGTATGAATAATAATGAAGCTATAAATGATTTTGTTTTATCTCCTTTAGAAAGTATTGAAATATTAACAAATATATTCATGGCAACTAGAAAGAGAACTAAATCACTTATTAGTCGAAATTTTATAAAACTTCCATCAGAAATATTTGATAAAAAACTATAAATATAAAACAACAAAGGACCTTTGGATTCCCATTGAGTTTCCATAGGAATGTTTCCACCCCTAACTTCTGCCGAAGCTACTAAATAGGATGCTGTATCCCAGGTAATTGTTTCAAAATTTAAATAAACATTTTGAGTAATTAATGTAAAAATAAAAATTACTAAAGCATACCAGCCTATATTTAATTCATTAAAAAAAGTGAATCTAATATTTACTTTTTTTGTTAATTCTTTGAAAAATATAATAAATAATAGAATTATCAAGATAGACATAAGTGTCACAATTTTTTCTATTTTAATTAAATAAGACAAACCAATAGAAGATAATAAAATAATTAAAGTTGAATAATCTTTAACGGTTTTCATTTAATTTGATTCTTTGGGTCTATACTCTTTCTTACACTAAGATTAGTCTATTAGTAGCATGTTAAAAGGAAATTTAAAAAATCAGATATTTGCTTTTATGCATTTTCTATCACTTCTTTTCTCATTTTTACTAAGTGAATTATATTTCTTTAGTGCAAAGGGAGTAGATTTTCCTAAGTACAAAATTTATCTGGAATACTTCCAAGACAATATAGAACAAACTAGTGAAAATCCAGGACTTTTTTATTATTACATAAATCATTTAGTGATTTTGTTAAAACAATCGTCTTTGACTTCACTAAACAGAGACTTGTTTCTAAACAGCACAATACAAACAACAAATATTATTTTTTATATTTTTGGTGTTGTTGGTTTATATAAGCTTTTGAGGAATTATAAATATACCCCGACTGTAATCTTTACTTCATTATCTGTTCTACATTTTGTTCCAAAAATGATAGAAATGAGAGTATTAATGAAACCTGAGATTATTGTATTTTCCTTTTTACCATGGGTCATTATTGGTTTAGAAAGGTACTTTAATCATGGAGATAGAAAGTCTTTATTTTTTTCTATATTCCCTTTATCCTTGTTACTAACTTCGAAACCTGCTATTGCAGGCATGGTTGGTATTTTCCTTTTAATTAAATTTTCTCACAAAATAAATAAGTCAACTTTTAGAGAAAATTTATCAATTTTATTTTTATTTTTAATCCTTTGTTTAGGCCTTGGATTTGAAAATTATAGTGCAAACCAAATTAGTCCTTTTGATACTCAAGTAAAAGAAGGGGATAGCTTGAACAACACTGCCGATATAGCTTTTTTAACCACTGTTAACATACGTGATTTATATTATGCTCCTGAGCTTGGTGGTCATAATAATTCATTTATTGGAATAACTTTGTTTGATACATTTGGAGATTATTACAAAGTAAATTTAAAAAATGATGACAATTATTTTACATATTATCAAGTTAATCTTTTTTCAGAGAAAGAAGATTCCAGTGGTTTTAGGTATGGTGAATTTTTTAGAAATTACATAGAATTAATATTGGCTATATTGTTTTACCTAGCAATATTAATCACCCTTTTACAAAATAAAAAAATTTCTTATTTTGCGGCATCTCCATTAGTTGGAATGTTCATTCTTCTTCTTAATTCATTTGGGTTTATAGGAAAAAACTTTGATCCTACAAAAGGTGATACTGTAAAAGTTAGTTACTATGGTTTTTTCATTGCAATCTCATTTGTTTTTATGTTGTGTGAAGCAATTAAAAAACTGCCTTTACTAGGAAATATTATTTCAATAATTTTAATGATATCTTTTTTATTCACATTAGGATTTCCTAAATCAGACTATAAAACAATTAATAATAATTTAAATGAAAAAGTTATTATTTCTAGTGTGTGTATGCCTTTATCATTACTTTTAAATGAAGTAGATACGTCAGACTGTAATAACATTGTTAAACAAACATGCGAATATAATTTACTAGCAAATGATGCAAGAAATATTCTAGAGCCAGATGTTCCAGAAGGATATACAATTGTTTATCGTGGCGACTCTCCTGGCGGAGAGATAGTAAAAAATGAAAGAGTCAAAGAATTTATCGAAGATGCAGGATATTCATTAACACCTGTTAACAATGGAAAAGTCTATTTAAATAATGAAAATTGGTTACTTTTAGAAAAGGATGAAGAAATAACAAAAGTTACTGAAATTGAACAATGTTCTGAATATGTTGCTCAGGGCTTTACTACAACAAATGAAATAAATTTTAATATAAAAAACCTACCTTTTCTAAATTTATTAATTGGCATTCTTAGTTTTTTGTATATTATCTTCATAACCAAAACTATAAATAAAAAGTAAAAACATATATTTTTATTTATCTAAACCTATCTGAGGAGCAGCCCTTCCTGTATTAATTTCTTCGTGATAGCCTTCTTCAACATTTATTGACCATATGTCATTATTCTGATTTAATATCAAATTTCTAACAGACTGAACAGCAGTTACCATTGAATGGTCTTGGTTGTTATACCTATGCATACCGTTTCTTCCCATTGGGTAAATATTAGGATGTTCATTTATAAGCCAATCTTTTATTAAATCAATATTTTTTTTATATTCCATATCATAAAGTGGGTAAGCTTTCGGCATTCTAATTACATATCCTTCTTCAACTATGCCTTCATCAATCAAGCCTAAGTCTTCTAGCTCTTTTATACCCATGTTAATTAGATCACCATCAGTTTTTTCCCACAGTTCATCTCCTTTATCAACAAAATACTCTAAACCAAGGCAGGTCATATTATCTTTTACTAAATACGGAGACCAGCTGCCATAATTCTGAACTCTTCCTACTTTTACATCAGGTTCGTGAATATAAATCCAATTATCAGGAAAAGCATGCTCACTTGGTATTACTAAAGCAACAGATAGAAAATCTCTAAATGTTAAACTTCTTCCTGCACTTTTTATTTTTTCATTAGGTTCTGGTTCTATAATTATTGGCAAATGGGCTAAAGGCATGCTCGAAAAAATAGCATCCGCTGTATATTCTTTTCCTTCAGAAGTCAAAACATGATAACTTTTTCCCTTTAGCTTTATGGATTTGACCTTCGAATTAAAAATTATTTCATGACCATCTTCTCGTAATTTTTTTTCTGCAGCATCCCACATCATTCCCGGTCCAAATTTTGGATATTTAAATTTATCTATAAGCGTTGTAATAATTTCATCATTTTTTTTAGGTAGAACTGCATTTAATATAGCTTTTCCTAGATTTAGATTTTTAATCCTTTGACTAGCCCAGTCTGACCCGATAGTATTCGCTGGAATACCCCATACTTTTTCTGTGTATGTTTTAAAAAAAATATTATACAATCTCCATCCAAACCTGGATGCGACCCATGTTTCAAAATTACTTGTATCTTTAATTGGAATTATTTTTACATAGAAATAAGAAAGGACACACCTTATCGCTTCAAATATTCCTAAATTAAAAAGTGCATTTGAAGCTTTAAGTGGATAGTCAAAAAATTTTTTATTATAGTATATTCTGCTCATTCTAGGCCTCCAAATAAAGTCCTCTTTATCTAAAATTTCATCCCAAATTTCGTAAACTTCATCTACTTTGGTAAAAAACCTATGGCCTCCTATATCAAATTTCCATCCGTTTCTATCAACAGTTCTACTTATTCCACCAGAAGTAGAGTCTGCCTCTAATATGGTTGACTTAATTCCGTGCTTTTCAAGCTCCCAAGCTGCTGTTAATCCAGCCGGACCTGCACCTATAATGAGTATTTTCAATATGTCCTTAGTTATTTGATTTAATTTTAATAAATAAAAATATATAAACTTAACTGAGCTGTATTTATAAAATTACTACGCACTTATTATTTACTTTCATATGCATTCAAACAATCTTCACTTAAAATGCTCAATTTACAATCTTCTATTATGTGATTTACATTTACAAAAGTATTTTTTTCAAAGTACGGAAAAGATATATCCAAGATTAATACTGATATTAAAAGAATTTTTATTAAATTATAGTTATTATATTTTTGCTGTTTAAATATTGCATAAAAAGAAAGTAAGATCAACAATACAATCAAAAATTTTGTATTCTCTATAAAAATAGCAATTAAAAATGTAGCAATAAATAAGCTAATCTTGTTATTTAATAATTCAAAATTTATGAGATAAATAATAGTAATTAATAAAATTATTGAAAAATGTTGAGAATATCTTATCCATTTTGTTGGATTTAATATCCAATACCAAAAATAAATTGAAAATGTCGACGCCGCTAAGGGAACTGCAATTTTTCCAAATTGTTCATCTATACTTTCTCTGTTGTAAAAAACTAATAAAATAAACAGGATTGGAATAAAGAGTAGCCTGAACAAATCAAAATTATTCCAAGATTGAACTTCCGGGGAATTAAGTATGTTTATCCCAAAATTATTTATTCCTGAACTTTGATGGCCTACTACTAAATTATACAGATTATTTAAATAGTTGATAAAGTTCCCATCAGCATATTTAAAATTAACAAGGGTTAACCATAAAATCATTGGAATAAAAAATATAGAAATATCTTTTATAATTTTTTTAAATTCTTTATTAACTATTATCCAAGTAAAATAAAAAACCGAAAATGGAATTATTGTTAATAACTTACCAAAAAATATTGATAAACTAAAAAGAATCATTGAAGCACTTCTATATTTATTAAATAAAAATATAGAATTTGTAAAAAATATAACTGAAGCAAACTCCCCAATCATATATAAGGCACCTTGCCACCAAGGTACTAAAATTAAAATTAGACTATTCATGAAAAGAAGGAATCTAATCTCTTTTTTTTCAGACAGCTTGTAGATGATAATTGAAAAAATTAATTGAACTATAAACAGCCAATAAAAATTACCTATCCTTGCAATTACTAATTTTGACGTAAGATTCCACCCAATTACACCTCCAATAGCAGAAATAGGCCCTGAAGTTAATAACTCACTATAATTTCCACCAATAATTTCTCCCGCATTAAAATCTAAGCTTTTAAAAAAATTAATATTTGAAGCTAACGCAACATATTCATCAATAAATCTAGGTATTCTTGACGCTTTTGTTCTTACGTAATCAAAAAGTAAGTAATTTTGTATTATTAAGAAAAAATAGGAAAGATACATTTGAACTGGCTTACTAATCTTTATTAAGAAAAATAATTTTTTGATTAAAGAGAATATATATTTCGGGCTCAAATATCTATATAGTTTTAAATTAAAAAATTTATAAATTAAAAATATACCTATTACTAAAGTCAAGGCTGTTCTGCCTATATCAAATATAGTTGTTTTGAATGGTTCCCAACCCCCGTTTACATAATGAGCACACTCAACAAATGAAGTTACTGTTGCTCCATTTCCCCAAAAATCAAAAAGATTTATTGGTGTAAAATTCGGGTCTACTTTAAAAATATAATTTCCAGAAGTAACATCTGGTGGTATATAGTTGTCAGGAGTTGGGCCACATATATTATTAATTTCTGTGTTGGACATACTAAGTCATTCTAGTTAAAGATAATACCTTCACTCATAATTTGATTAGAATAATTTTAGTAAGACAGCTTGTTATGAAAACAAAGAATACATACTTAAAATTATTTTTATCTATTTTTATTTTATTGTTGTTTACAAAAATTGATTTTAGATTTTATGAATATCCTCCTGGACTGATTGTTGATGATGCAGAATATTATTACCATGTTCAAACAATTGTTAAAGACATGGATTTAGACTATTCAAATCAAATGAAAGGGGCTGACTATAGAAACCTTAACCAATTAAATAACAACCCTGTTCCGGTCCATCCTATTGGTTCAGGAATATTTGCAGCTCCATTAATATTTATTTCAAATTTTGTCAGCAGTTTATTCAATATTGATTCTGTTGTTAGCTTTAATTATTTCACTTATTCATTAGTTCCAATATTATATTTATATCTTTCTGTTTTAATGCTTTATAGAATTCTTATACAGAAAAATTTAAACATTAACTTATTTCATTTACTAATCATTTCTCTTGGATCCGGGGTTTCTTATTTTGCATTTGAAAGATTCAGCATGAGTCATGTTTACGAATTTTTTGGTCAAACTCTTCTTCTTTACCTTCTATTTAAAATGGAAACTTCAGAATCTAGAAAAAATATTTATTTGTTTCTAATCCCAATTTTAGTTTTCTTAGTTTTTTCAATAAGGTGGAGCAATTATCATGTATTCCTTACTCCTTTAATTTACTGCTTTATTTTTAATAAAAAATTAATTAAAGAATTTAAATCCTTGTTCTTCTTCTCTGGATTTTTATTTGGTGCATCAATTTACTATTACATCTCGTATAAGCTTTACGGTGTATTAACACTTAATCCGTCTGATTTATTTTTACAAGTTGAAAACAGATTAACTTATAATTACGAACGTTTTTTTGATTTAAATTTATTCTATGAAAATTTATTATTGATAGGAAAGTCACTATTTGTTATTTTGTTTAGTCATGAATTCGGTCTTCTTTATTTTTCACCAATAATTTTCTTAGGTTTTGCTATGAGTATATTTTTTTTATATCAAAAAGAATTTACTAATTTTTTTCTAATTCTGTTAATAAGCTTTATACCTTTCATGGGAGTTATTGTTTTACAAAATACTGGATATTCGTACGGTTTTAGGTATCTATTTTCACTGGCTCCTCTATACATACTCTTTTACGCAAAATTTTTTAGCCAAAACAAAATTATTTATAATTATCTATTCTTAGTTTCAGTTTTTTCAATAATATCGCAGTTGTTTTTTGAAGCATCGCCAAATAGCATCCTTTATAGTGATTATGTTATTAATTCTTTTGGTCAAGAAACAAAATTTGTAAACCCAGACTATTTAACTGGCTTGCTAGGTAGCTTTTTAATTATAGACTCATATTTAAATGTAGTTTTTACTTCTTTCATTGGAATTATTGTTTTAAAAATTCTTGGACTTTTTGCTTCACCGGTTGAACTTATTAGCAGGTTTAGAGAGCCTAACGAAGATATTTTAAGATTGCTTGACAATTCAGATTCAATTTCTTTCATATATCTTTTTATAATGTTGGTATTATTTTATTTTATTTCTAGAGATTTTTTAAGAAAATTTAATTAGTTATTTTCTTTTTGAAATAGCTTGCCAAAACCGATATCATAATCGTTAATCAAGGTGTAAATACCAAAATCTTTCTTTATTGAGGAGAGTGACTTATTCGACACTTCGTCTATATATATAAAATCAAATTCTTTATTAGACAGTTCCTTTAAGGGAGAATCAATAGAAGAAATAATTAAACAGCTTTTATTTTTAGTATCAATTCCTTCGTTCAAAACTCCATCTAATGAATCAATGTTGATAATATTTGCTCCATATTTATTAATCATATAATCAGTATCAATATTTACCTTTTGTTCTAAATCTAGAATATAAAGATCTATTTCTGAAAAATTTGAAAGTGAAAGCATAATAAGATCAATATTCTTATAAATATTATTTTGCTTCTTGGCGCCATCTAATTCCCTGATTCTATCAGAAAGTTTTGAATTAATTAATAGAAGGCTTGATATAGTATCTTTTGATAGCTCTAAATTCTCATATGTGCTTTTTTTTAATATTTTTAAACCAAGAAGATTAAAAAGTTTATTTAAGAACTGCAAAATGAAACCTTAAGTTATGAGCTTTCTAATAATCAACATACTCTTTTTCTTCTTTAATCCCTGAATCATAAAATTTATTGATTGAAGACTTTATAGCAAATCTTTCATCATTATTTATATAAACTTTCCTAGCTAATTCAATAAAATTTTCATTAAATTGCTTTTCTTTCTCATGAATTCTAATTTCATCTTCTATTTCCCATAACTTATTATTAGTTTCTAAAAGAGAGCTCATAAAATCATCGTATTCACTGGAACCAAGCGCTCTATATTTTTCAGCTTTTTTTGACAAAAGCTCTAACTCTTTTGTAACATTCAACAATTTTTCAGAGTCTTTTATTTTAGCTTTCTTTATTTCTAATATTGAAATCTTATCTAAAAGCTCTCCTACAGAAATATCAATTTTTATCATAATAATAAATATAGTTCCAATTTTTTGTTAATTTCACACTCGCAATAAATAAATCGTGAAAAAATAATGTTGCATTAGTATCTGTTCTTTCTACTAAGTGTAAGAAGCTACTGTCTAAACAATGGATTTCTTTTGCTTCTTTAATAACTGTTCGATAAAAAAATAAATTATTATAAATATCAGAATCCTTTGTAACATAAATTGTATTTTCTGTATTTACATTATTTAGATTAAAAGGACCCATGGAAGATTCATTATGAACTAAAGCATAGTCTTTTTCGACATTGTAATATTTTTTTAAATGATTTAGTAATATCTCTTCTTTATCTTTGTCTTCATTTTTATCATTTAAAAAATATTTAAATGAATATGAATATGGAAGTGATACTTGGTTATAAAATGCAAGATTAAATGGCAAGCTTCCAACATTTTCAAAGCCAATTCGAAGAAAATTTATGTCATTTTCATTCCCAATTTTTTCGCATTCATATTGCAACAGTTTAAAATTTATCGACCTATCAGCTTCCATAGGATTCTCAATTGTATGAAAAGTAATTTTTTTATTATTTCTATATAAATATGAAAGATTGGATAAGAGTTTTCCCTCAATTATAAGGTGTACTTCATCAAACCTTTGAGAAATAAAATTAACTAAACCATTTAAAATAATATGGTCACCTAAACCAAAGTGCAATAAAAGTCCAATCTTGTTTTCACTTATTTCATCTAAGTTTTTGTAGAATTTTATTGTTTTCATAAATTTATATAATTTCATTTTATTTAGGTTTCATTTTATAAATAGGAATAAAAAAATCTTTAATTAAAAAGTAACTACTTAATATCTAAATAATTAATAAACTAAATATAGATTATGATAAAAAATATTCTAAATTTAACTTTGCTAACTCTATTAAACTTTTTACTTTTAAAAAGGAGTAGCTCTATAGATGTTGACCAATTATTTTATGACATTGAGGCATTAGGTTTGTCCACTTATATAAATAGAGCAAATGTAAATTTTTTTATTGGAATATCTGTTTCAATTTTGACTTTGTCTCTTATTTACTTTTTTAAACCATTTATAGAAATCTACTTACTTCACTACCTCAGGTATAGCTTCTACCTTTTGATTAACCTACTATCAATTTCTACAATTTATATTACCTACAGAATCTATGGTTATTCAAGATTATTTTTAATTTTATATCTTATAACTACTTCTTTTATTTTTATATTGTCAGATAAAAATTATCTGATTGAAAAAATTAATAGAGTATTTGGGAAATGAAATTAAAACAACATCTAAGAAAAAGATTTATGTATTACACAACTGAGAAATATCCTTCTCTCTATAGACCAATAAGCGAACCTTACCTCTCTGGAGACACTTTAAGAAAATTTTCCAATCATATATTTGATGAAAGCCAAAGTATTGATCCAAAAAAAGTAAAGCAAAATGATATTGTTTTTTTAAAAACAGACTTAAAAAATATTTATTTTAATAATTATCATAATGAAATTAAAGAGCCTTACATGTTAATTTGTCATAACTCAGACGACTCTATAGAAGAGGAGGATATGGAATTTATTGATTCTAAAATAATTTATTTATTTGCTCAAAAATTAAATGTTCCATTAAAAAAAAATATCTATCCTCTTCCGTGTGGTTTGGAGAATAAAAGATTTAGAGCAAATGGAAAAATAGAAAATTTCAATAAAGCACTGGAAGGGCAAAAGAACTTGAGTAGAAAACAAAAAGTTTTTTGCTCATTTAATATTCATACTAATTTTGAAACAAGAAAAGCTTTATTAGATCAAGTATCAACAGATTCTAAAGTAGATACTAAAAAGTTTGAATCAAATTTTGCGTATCTCAATGCTTTATCGTCTTATAAATACAATCTTTGTCCAGAAGGAAATAATTTTGAATCACATAGGATATGGGAATCATTAGTTTTTGGGGTAACACCAATAGTTATAAATAATAATGTAAATAACAATTTATTTAAAGCTGGAGTCCCTCTTTTGATATTAAACGAATGGAATGAATTAGATAATTTATCAATTAAAGAATTAGATAAAATAAATGAAGTTAATGCAAAAAAAAATTACAGACAATTTGTTTTATTTGATCACTGGAAAAAAATAATTAATTCAAAAAAAATTTAAATGTACTTTTTATAATTTTTTGGTAAAAATTTATTTAATCGCTTAGAGTGAACATGAAGATTGGCTATTTCATATATATTATTTTTCCAAATAACAGTAGGTTTATTATCTTTAAATTTTACTTTTAATCTTTTTGAAACAATCTCATTACCGATTATGGTATTTAAACTAGTAAAACCTTTATTGTAAAACTTTTTTGGTTTATTATGCGTTCCATCAATAAATTGCCCATAGCTGGAAGGATCAAATATTATATCTGAATCATAAGGTAATATTGGCAACAAATTAAACAAATCAATATTTTTTTTGTAAACAGAACCTAATAGCTGCATTTCATTCTCTGGTTTACCATTATTAGAACTCCAGTTATTTTTTAAGCCCAATTTAATCTGTTCAAGAACTAGGTCAGAAATCTTTCTTATTTCTTTATTGTTGTCTATGTAAGAGTACCCAAATACTAAATTTTTACTATTTGATTGTGTTATATTAAATTTTCGTTTGATAATTTTATTTTCTATTTCTGAAAATGACTTATAAATTAAAACATCGTTATCAAAATGTACAAAAGAATTAATTTTTAAATAATCTAAAATCTCACTTAAGTAAAAAACTCTTAGAGAGGCTGTCTTCCAAAGTGGGTTTTCTTCAAAAATAGAGGTTTTATAAATATCTAATGATAAGAATTCTGAAGCATTTTTTGAATTAATATCATGTAAGTTAATAAATTCAATATTTTTATATTCAATTTTTTTATCCGAAAACAAGTAAATTTTTGCATCTTTATCGACTGACAAAATTGTATTTATTGTATGTATTAAATAATCAGGTTTGTAATTAATTAAAACTAAAACATAATTCATTTAATACTCTTCTCTTTATAGTTTTTTAGTATGTTTAATAAATTTTTTGCTCTTGCAATTGTAGTACCCTCTTCAATTAGCCACTTTCGTTGTAAGTGCATCATATTCATATAATCTTCTGATGGTTTATTATTAACAATTAACTTATTCATAATTGTGATGAGTTCTCTTTTATTTGAATAAGAATAACAAGGTAAGCCTTGAGGAGAACACATCTTTGGTTTTTTATCATAGTCCCTAAATAATAAAAGTGCCCCTCCTGCAATAATTTCGTAGTGTCTTAAAGTATCCCAACCTCCTTTTTTTGAAGTTAGCCCAAACCAAGAGCTTGCGATGTCTTCATAATAATCTCTTTCATTTGTAAAGACATGGTGCTCTTTTGATCCGCCTAGGTCAGTTGGTTTTTCAAAGAGTGCAAACTTAGGATAAGTCTTTTGAAATAGTTTTGTTTTTTTATTTAAATTAATATCTCTAATTGCTTCTTCGGGTATTCCAAAACCAGTTGGGTAAACATTTTTCTCTTCAAATATGAGTTCTCTTTTAAAAGAAAACTCATACTGATTGGCTACAACATCCTCTCCTTTGTACCTTTTCATTTTTTTTGCCTTGCCGTATAAATCATGACCATCAATTACCCATGAGCCATATCTAGCAAATTTATCATATTCTTCTATAAAGCAATCTTCTCCGTAAGCATGGCCTGAGCCATATAAAATAAAATCAAACTCAGTAAACTCTTCTCTTTTTGATACATCTTTTATAGGTCTTGTTAAGAGAGTGAAGCCTCTCCCGTGTAAATCTTCTTTCTTTGATTCAGAAAAATCATGGTACATTATTTTTTTTCTTGGATAATCAACAACATCGTCACCCAAAATAGCTCTGAGTCCATGAAGCAATGTCATTTCCAAGAAATCACTTTGGAATCTTTTATTTTTTGTAGTTATAAAAAGTATTTTCACTTACTTAAATGATAATTTGGTTTAAATCATTAATTTTTGTTTTATTTTTTTTTTCAATTCTCTATTGTGATATTCTTGAGACATCTATGAATAAATTACTTATATTAATAATGAACTCCGATTTATATCCTTCAAACTCAATAATTCCATTTATTAAAAAGACATATATGAAAAAAGAACACGCACAGCTTGCAATTGGGGACTATGAATGGCCTAAGTTTAAAGAAACTTCAAATAGTAAAGATTTAAGTTCTCCAATTATTATTTTTCAAGCTGGAAGTGACGAACAAAAATTTCAAAACAATATTCTTTATTTAAATATTGCAAAAGACTTAGAAACACAAGCAGAAAGAACTCTTGCGACTTTTGAATGGGTTTTAGAAAATATAGATTTTGATATAATTTATAGGACTACAACTACCTCTTATATAAATTTACAAAAAATATATAAACACATTGAAGATATCGAGCCAATTAATTTTTATTCCGCACCAGAGGTAAAACATCAAGAAAAAGACAGTGAAATAAAATTTGGTTCAG
>MDSV01147573.1_pt1 | contig 14070 bp, 16 predicted proteins | sample 810851 | NCBI WGS metagenome assembly MDSV01 (sample SAMN05326640, study PRJNA326480) | marine metagenome | isolation source: seawater | place: Atlantic Ocean: North East | collected 2012 | reverse complement strand
GTTAGCTCAGCTGGCTAGAGCGCGTCGTTGACATCGACGAGGTCACAGGTTCAAGTCCTGTATCGCCCACCAGTACAATTTGGGTAATTGTTTATTTATTTAATTGAAAAATCATTATGATTGATTGATAATTTCTATATGAAAAAAATTTCTTCTCCTTGTATTAAAAATTGTAAATACGATTATAGTTATACTTTTTGCACTGGATGTTATAGAAGTGGGGAAGAAATAACAAACTGGGTTTATCTGAGTGAAGAAAAAAGATTAGAAATAATTAGATTGTTACCTACAAGAAGAAGGAAGATTAATAATTAATGAGTTTTCTTAAAAAATTGAAAAGTAATACTAGGGATAAATCAAGAGATAATTTTTATGAACACTTAATTACGCTAGGCATCGATGCTTCTTTAGCTGAAAGAGGCGCTAAAGAAGAAAAACTTTTTAATCCTTGGCATAGAAGAAGCTTGGGTGTCATTAATATTAATTCAGATTCTTTAATAAGTTATATAAACATAATAAAAAGAGACCGGAGTAAAGATACTCCCCCAAGATGGTGGTATTACTTTGGAATTCCCTCAATAACTTCTAAAAATAAAAGTGATTATATTGAAGTTAAATCAACAAGAATTAAATCTTTCCCTGTATTTGGAAAAGTAAAATCTATTAGATGGAATTTTAATGCTAATGGAAAAATTTTAGCGGAAAATTTTACTAAAGATTCAGAAATTAATTCTCTTTCAATGGATTTAGGCAATATAAAAGTTCAAAGCCTACACGAAAACTTTTCTGGATATAGCATAGAACTCGAATTTAAAGGAATACGAAAAAAAAGTACTACGTTAAATATCAATCATTGGAATACTTTAAACAAAATTTCAAAAATATTAATTAAAAATAACAAAATCGATCTTTAAATATAAATCAGAAACAACACAGCCTCAACAGAAGTACTTAATATGCCCATTAATAGGGTTAGAGCTGTACATACAATTCTATCGATAAGCCTGAATTGGCTTGGAATTTTGAATGTAACTAACAAAAAGCCCAATAAACCAACAACCCAAAAAATTGCGCTTAATATCCTAGATTGACTTACAATCCATTCATGAACCATAAATCCAAAAAATTCCCATTCTTTGTAATAAATTTCAGAATGCAAAAAAATTGCTGAAGCTATAAAAGGTAATCCGGCAAGCAATCCTCTTGCAATGGCCCTATCACTTAATAATCGGATTTTAATTTCATCTCTCATCATTTCAATGTATCATAATATTCCCAAAACATTTTCTATGGAGACCCCATGAGTTTTGAATATATATATATTGGATTTTGGATAGGATCTTATATATTAGGCTCTATCTCTTTTGGAGACATAATAGTCAACAAATTTACCCAACAAAACATCAGAACACTAGGCACTTTAAACCCCGGAGCATCTAATATTTATTCAGAAATATCTCCAAAATTTGGAATTGCAGTATTTTTCATAGACATTATAAAAGGATCTATATCAACTTTACCTATAGTTTTAATTGGATACCCTAGCTGGGTTTCTGCGGTTAGCATGGGGATACTATTATTTGGACATATGGTTAAAACACCATGGGGAAAATACGGAGGGACAGGAATGGCCACGGCTATGGGAGCCGGAATTGGACTTATCCCATTAGGTGCACTAGTAGCTGTTTTACCAAGCTTCATCATATTACTCATTACAAAAAGGCCTAGCTTTACTGGTGCTGCCGCATTCCTGCTTACTATTATTGGAGGGTGGTTAATATACCAAGATTTAATTTCGACAATCAGCTTATTAGTAGGGGCCTCTGCAGTTTTAATTAAGTTTCAATCTCAATACAAAGAAATTCATCTAAACTAAAAAAATAACCCCCAACAAAGAATACCTTTAATAGTCCAAGCGAAAGTTCTTACCCAATTTGTATATATCAACAACCTAATAATACGAAGATTTTTAAAATGTAAAAGCTTCATATGATACTGGAGTTGAAAAAATGCTGTTGAGACCCAAATCAAGACTAACAAAAAAATCATTGCCAAAATTATTGTCATTTGAATTAAATCAAAAAAGAAAACCAACAAAGCAATCGCTGACAACACTTCTACTAACATTACAAATCCTACTACAGGAGTAATTCTAGAAACGTGGTTATGATGGTAGCTAATAAAATCTCTATCTCCAACGAAATTAAAAAGAGGATAACTAACTATTTGAATTAACCATATCAGGCCCACCATAAACCAAGTACTTGAAATTTGAGCAATCAATAATAAAGAATAAATTGAAAAAGATAATTCCAAAACCCTACTCTATCTCTGTATTAGATTGAATGAGAGTGGGAATTGTTACCCCTAATGCAGACGACAAATTAAACAAGGCTGCCATAGTTAAATTTTGTTTACCATTTTCTACTAAACTAACGTAAGCCCTATCAACACCGGCTAACTTAGCTAAGCTTTCCTGATTTAATCCTTTAGCTTTTCTAATTTCTTGCACCTTTTCTCCTATAGAATTTAACATTTCTTGTAACGAAACTCGGCCAGGAGCTAAACCCATTACTTTTTCAATATGCTCAATTGCAGAAACTGGATCACGCACAATAAATACATCTGAAAAATTTTCATCATTTTCTTTAATTACTGGTCCTCCAACACAAATCACTGGAGGGTCAGAAAGATCTTTTAAATTCTGGACACAATCAATAGCTTGGTTTAGGTTAGAGTCTAAAATTATTGACAACGCCACCACATCAGCTTTAGTACTACTCACAAATTGAGCCAAATCTTGTCCAGGGGTTTCCGTACCTAGATAATCAACTTCCCATCCACTCAAAATTAATAAGTTTGAAAACATTTGTGCTGCCACCCAATGCCTCTCACCTACAGGAGTGGTTACAACTGCCCTCAACCCATTAGAGGATAATTTAGGAGATTTCTGTAGAACAACTTCTATTAAATTGGATGCTAATTGGCTAGATAAATGTTCATGAGCAACAGTAATTTCACCTTTGTGCCACAATTGACCTATAGAAGAAAGGGTTCCTCCAATAATGTAAGTATAAATATCTGCAGGACGAATGTTATACCTTAAAGCCTCTTCGACTACAGAATATCCTCCAGTTCTATCTCCGATTCTCATAGAATCAAACAGACGTTTTTGTAATCGATTCATGGTTCTTTTGTATTTATTATCTACTACCATAGTCAGCCTCCGAATCTTAGCTGAATGATCCTTCTTCTATAACTAAAAATTCTAAACAAAGTTCTTTTTACGAAAAAAAAGTGTGCTACCCTACCTAAAACCCCTAACGGTACTCTATATAAAACTCTGTCTTGCATAAAAGAAGTATTATTTGAATTTTCTAAAATTCTGTGCTCGTGCCACCAAAGGGTATAGGGTCCTTTTTTCTGAAAATCTATAAACTTATCTCCTTCAGACCATTCAGCTATCTCTGTTCTCCACTTAAACGGAAGAGGTCCTAGGTTTATTTTGTAAGAAAAAACAGAACCTTTTTTAACATTTTCAGGCATCTCTAAAATACGAAAACCCATCCAATTTGGAGTAGACATTCCCAAGTTAAGTGGCGATGAAAAGAAATTAAAAGTCGAATTGATATCAGAATTTAATTTAATTGAAGTATTCAATTCATATTGAGCACTAGTTTTTTTATAACATTCAAGCCTAAGAGGGTAAGAAGCATCTTTTTTGCCAAGATTATGAACTTTGATGTCTACATCTGAAGAATTAAATTCTTCATTTAGAGCTTTATCAATATCATCAAAATCAAAAGTAAATCCATTCGATATTAGTTTTTCTGGTACGACATTATGACTATTTGTTAAATGTTTTGCAGACTCACCAAAACCAAAAACAACTCCCAACAATATCGTTGGAACAGGTAAGGTAATGAAAGAAACAGTATTTTGCGCAAGTGCTTTAACAAATTGCTTAAACTTAACAGGGTTTGGAGAAGTAACATTTACAGATCCCGATACATTGGAAGTGTCTATACAAAAACCAATAGCCCTGACTAGATCCAAAATATGAATCCATGAAAACATATGGTTTCCTAAACCAAGATTTGTACCTACTCCATATTCAAAAGGAAGAGACATTTGTGCCAAAATGCCACCTTCTCTGCCTAAAACCAATCCGAATTTAAGATTACAAACCCTAACCCCTAGACTCTCAGCATTATTAGCAGATTCTTCCCATTCTGAGCATAACCTTCCCAAATACGTTTTATCGCTAGAGGGACCATCATCTAACACTTTATTTTGAGAAGGGGCATAATAACCCACTGCATTTGCACTCAAAAAAGTATCAGGCGGGTTATCTGCTTTTTTCATAGCTTCAACTAATTGGTTATTTAAACCTACCCTACTATGATGAAATCTAGATTTCTTTTTAGAAGTCCACCTGACGCCACTAAGCTGTTCACCTGATAAATTGACAACAACATCTGCATCTTCCATTTCTTTTACCAGGTCAACATCTTGTGAAACTAATCGTACATTTCCTCCAAGTTGATCTTGAGCTTTATCTTCATTTCTAACCCAAGCCACAACTTCATGACCTTGCCCGAGCAAATAAGCAGAAGTAGTTCTTCCTACAAATCCTGTAGAGCCCACTAAAAATATTTTCATCTACAACCTCATAAATATAATATTTGTACTATAGCACAAATATGTGTATTATGGACAATATAAGTTAAGTTCTAAATGTAACAAGAGAGGTCACAATGTCTCAAACCAACATCTTTGTTTTAATAAATGTAGTTGGGGGAATAGCTGTGTTGGGTAGTTACGTTTTATGCTTGATGATGTTCCCAGAGCAGAGAGAGGCTCTTTGGGGGGGAGTAGTTGGAACTACAAGAAATATTGTTGTCATATCAATGCTTTTTTCTGCAGCTGGATATTTAGCGTTTCTATATATTTCTGTATTTAATGTATCTACAGATTTATTCAGTGAAAAATCACTAATGAATGGGAATTTGATACTCATACTTGCTTTGACCTTTTTATTGTCATCAACAGCATGGATGCCAACATCAGTAGCATTTTTAGAAACATCTAATAATTTATACTGGAACTTATCAGTTGCGTCTCTTTGGGTTGCAGCAATTTCTCTAATAGGCCTTTTTATAACTGTATTTATTACTGATTTTTCTGGGGCATCGAACTTACCCAAAATAATTTCTGTTGCAGGTTTGGGAATGATTACATTCCATTGTTTAGTATTCGATGCAATTATGTGGGTATCAAATTTTCCAAAATAAATCACAACACACAAACTTAGAGATATAATGGTTTCATGCACAATAATTCTGACATAAAACTATACAATTACGTAAGCAACCAAATCCCAAAATTAAAAATCATGCAAACATCTGATCTTGAATCAATGTTTGAAAATTTTTCTCCTGAAAAAATAGTAGAAACTAGTAGCCTTTCTAGCGATGATGTCATTGAATCTTTTAGATTGTCTCTAATTACTGAATCTCTTACAGAGCAATATGCTGAAACATACAAAATTGGAGCAGACATGTACGATGCCCAATGGCTAAACAATTTTGTAAAAGGATTTTGGGAACCAGACGAATTAGGGCATGCAGATCCATTTAAAAATATTTTAATAGATTTCGGCATCAACCAAAAAGACCTTGAAATTGAAATCGGAGACGCAAAAGCTAGTATAGATTACCAGACAGAACATTCTTCAGGATTTCATCCAGTTGCACTAACTACGTATGGAATGATTCAAGAATGTATCACAGACTATTGGTATGAACTACAAAGAAAATTTTTCCCTACTGACAGCAACACTTACAAAGTCCTCAGTCAAGTCAAGGGAAGAGAAGCGTTACACACGGTTCAATTCAGGGACCTTACAGCTTTACAACTTGAAAAAGATCCAAGCTTATTGGACCACATCATACATGCTGCTGTTGCGTTTGAAATGCCTTCAAATCATATCCCTGCAGTTAAAGAAATTGAAGCCAAAACACGAGCATGGATTCCCCAAATGAACGGATCAGTTTCAGAGTTACTTAAAAGAATTATCAACAACATTAATTTAGTTTTGGACGACAATAGTAAAACCGGTAAACTGATACTCGAATATGCTTCAAAAAGTGAAAAACAATTTTTTCAATTAATCCCCAACAGTATTATCATTCGAGCTATCACCAACATTCGAGGAGGAACTAGTCTAGTAGGAGAAATCATACTAGACCAATTAGGATTAAAAGGTTCTGAAGAACAAAGTCCCAAAACATATTTAGAAGAAGTTCAATTTAGATTAAAAAACATTTTAAAAAGATGGGCTAAACAAAAGTTAAGTATAGAAGGATTTATTTCTCCATCATCTAAAAGAATTTCTTAGTCCCATCCTATGAATTTCACAAACATACTCGGCAAATTAATCCACCCATTGATTTTAAAATCTTTGCATAATTTACCAATTAATATCAGACTTCCAAATGATAAATTGATTTCTAATAATTCATCAAAAGAAATTACCGTACATGAGTGGAGCACATTTTGGGATATTTTGTGGGCTTACGACATAGGATTTTCTCACGCTTACTTGAAAGGTAAATGGGATACTGATGACTTGCCTGGTATTTTTGAATTGTTGTCTCAAACTAATAACAACGAGTACTCTATAGTAAGCGGATTTGCATTAGGAAAGATACCATCAATAATTTCTCAAAGAATCCGCTCGTCTAATTCCATTAAAAAAGCCCCAAAAAACATTCAGGATCATTACGACTTGAGTAATGACTTTTTCAAAGGATTTTTAGATAAATCTATGACATATTCCTCTGCAATATTTTCCGAGGAGACAAAAACATTACAAGAGGGTCAATTAAAAAAAATAGACTCCTTGTTAAGTAAGGCAAAAATCCAAAAGGAATCATCGATATTAGATATTGGTTGTGGATGGGGAGGCTTAATATCTAGAGCCTCACAACAATTTAATTGCCAATCCACAGGAATAACTTTATCTAAAAATCAATTTCAATTCTCAAAAGAACTAATTTCTGAACTCTCTCTAGAATCAAAAATTTCCATAGAATTACAAGATTATAGATTAATCGACAATAAATTTGATCATATATTTTCTGTTGAAATGCTCGAGGCAGTAGGTCACAAGGGAATCAATGAATTTTTTCACAAATGTTCTCAGATCCTCAATGATAAAGGAACGTTACAAATTCAAGTAATTACAATCCCTGATGAAAGATACGAAATTTACAGAAAAAACTGTGACTTTATTCAAAAGTTTATTTTCCCAGGAGGATTACTCCCCTCATTACAGTACATTAAAGAATCTGCAAATAATTTTGGATTTAAAATTACTGAACAAACATCTTTGAGAATAGATTACGTGAAAACTTTAAAATATTGGAGCGACAATTTATCTGAAAATTGGAACGCTTTAGCTGAATTAGGTTTTTCAGAATTGGATTTCCGAAAATTCCAGTACTACTTCGCATATTGCCAAGGAGCATTTTCTTCCGGCCATATAGACAACATTCAACTTTCATTTTCGAGAGAATAAAATGTGGTACGAATTTTTTGTAGACAACAAAGTGCTACCAGATAGATTACTAAGATATTTTATTAGAATTGCTCTAAACAAATACTATAAAAAAATCCAAGATCACTCTGAAAGTGAAATCTTACAAATTCAAAAAAACTTCCGACAAATGTCTAAAAATAGTGAAATGACAATTCATGCAAATTTAGCTAATTCTCAACATTATGAACTGCCAACCATTTTTTTTGAAAAGATATTAAGTTCACATATGAAATATAGTGGGTCAGAGTGGGATGATTTCCAAACAAACATTGAAACTAGTGACAGTCACACCCTGGATTTATATACAAAAAGAGCTGACATTAATAACAATCATTCAATCCTAGAGTTGGGATCAGGATGGGGGTCATTATGTCTATATATTGCTAAAAAATTTCCAAATTCATTTATCACTACAGTTACAAATTCTAATTCTCAACAAGAATTCATCCAATCAAAAGCATTCTCAATGCATTTAAATAATTTAAATGTTGTTAAGTCTGATATTTCAAAGTTTTCTCCCAATCAGAAATTTGACCGTATCATCTCAATAGAAATGTTTGAGCACACTAGAAACACACAACTATTATTGCAAAACATAGATCAATGGTTATTGGACGATGGGAAACTTTTCATTCAAGTATTTTCACATCAAAAATTCCCTCAATTTTTTGACGATTTTGATAACTCTTGGATGTCAAAAAATTTTTTTACTGGTGGAATGATGCCATATAAAAATTTTTATACTGATATCCAGAAAAATTTAAAAGCTATAAATTCATGGGAAATTGACGGTATTCATTACCAAAAAACTTTAGATTCTTGGTTAAGCAATCTTGATATTAATAAAAAGGAAATTTATCAAAATTTGTCTCATGAATTTCCTTTATCTAAATCAAAGATTCTCACAAACAGGTTTCGTGTTTTTTTATTAATCTGTTCTGAATTATTTGGATACAATTCTGGAAAAGAATGGGTAGTAATGAACCATCTTTTCGAAAAAGAAACTTCTAAATGAAAATAGCAATCATTGGAAGTGGAATCTCAGGAATTTCCGCAGCATACAATTTAAGTAACCAATTTGAAATTTCAATATTTGAGAAAAATGCTTATATAGGAGGGCATTCTAATACTATTCAAACTATAGATGACCAGCAGAAACCAATTTCAATAGATACTGGTTTTATTGTGTTTAACAAAAAAAATTACAGAAATTTTGTACATTTTCTAAATCAACTTAATGTCCATTTTATTAAAAGCGATATGTCGTTTTCTCATGAAAATATTGAGGATAAAATAAATTACAGCACAAATCTAAAAGGTTTTTTTCCGAGATTAAAATCGTTTTTTTTATTTGAAAAATGGAGGTTTTTATTATCAATTTTAATAACTTTAAATAAACTAAAAAATTCAAAAAAGTACAGAAATATTGATACTCCCATTTACGATACGCTCATAGAGATGTTTTGTCCTGAAAGAGTAATTGACAACTATTTTATGCCTATGGCTTCTGCAATTTGGTCATCTAATATCGATCATGCCAGAAAAATTCCTACATCAACATTTATCAACTTTTTCGATAACCATGGATTATTAAATGTCTTATTCAGGCCCCAATGGCTAACCGTTAATAAAGGAAGTGTAAATTATATAAACAAATTTTTACAAAACTTTAAAGGTGAAATAAATTTAAATACTGAAGTAGACGCCATCGTAAGTGACACAAATGAAATACAACTCAAATTTAAAAATGGGAAAACAGAGAAATTTGATTATGCAGTAGTAGCAACCCATTCTTATCAGGCTGCAGAATTAGTGAAAAATATTCCTTCAGAAAAAAAAAGGATATTAAGTAAATACCCATACACTTTTAATAAAGTTTTTTTACATAAAGATCAAACATTTATGCCAAAAAACTCTAAATTATGGTCATCCTGGAATTCAGTAATTTCAAAATCAAATAATAGACAAGTTCAGGTAACGTACTTCATGAACAAATTACAAAAGTTAGACAGTAAAACGAATTTTTTTGTTACGTTAAATCCTCATAATTTTCCAAACAAACACCTTACAATTTACGAAACTGATTATGCACACCCAGTATTAAATAATTCAGAACAGGAAAATCTCAAAAATTTTAAAACATTAAACTACAACGATAGGGTTATGTATTGTGGTGCATATTTACAAAATGGATTCCATGAAGACGGATATGTTTCCGGTCAAAAAGTAGCTAAAATCTTAAATTCTTTAATATAAAATGCAATATTCAACGATTACAACAGGAAAAATTTTCCATAAAAGATTTTCACCAAGAACTCATTCATTTAATTTCTATCATAAAATGGTATTAATAAATTTATCGTCAAATGAAAAATTACCTAAAATTTTCAGGTTTTTTTTTAAAATACAAAACAAATATTACTTAGATTCATCAAACGCCCAAATTATAGATAAATTAAAAAGTAAATTCACACATACTGAATCTCAATCTCCAAACACTTTTTGGATGCTATCTTCCCCATCATTTTTTGGATATACATTTAATCCTGCTTCTTTCTATTTTTCTGTAAACTCATCCAATGAAATAGAAGAGATTTTGGTAGAAGTCCACAACACTTTTTCTGAATCACATCACTATCACTTAAGCAAAAAAAACTTGATCACTCCTAATCCTTTAACATTTTTAAATCCCAAAGAATTTCATGTTTCTCCTTTTTTTTCTAGAGAAGGTAATTACGAATTCACATTCAATATTTCTGACAAAATCATTTTTATTAAAATAGATTTATATCAAGATGATTTAAAAGTGATTTCTACTTCGTACTCTGGAAAATTTGGAAATCAAAAATCACTAAAATCTCTATCACAAATCATAAAATTAATCTTTTCTATAACGAAAACTGAAATGCTAATTCTAGTACAAGCATACAAATTGAAATTCAAAATCAAAATACCATACGTTCCTAAACCTAATAAGAAAGATGGGAATTTAGAATCTACAGCTAGGGGGATAATATCAAGACTAAAACTACCTTTTTAATTTTATTTATCATTACATTATTTTTTTACTTCCCTAGCAGTACGGTCTTTGCCCACATCCCTCATGTTGCATGGGAAAACCATGCAGAGATTAAAAATGCACATCAACTAAAAGGAATTAAAATTTCTCAGGCTATTTATCAACAAATATCAAAAAATAATCCAAATTCTTGGATAAAATTTGAGGCCAAATCAGGAGATAATCTTGATTTAGAATTAGGTATCCCAGAATTAGATTCATTATCACAATTTAGGCCAACAATAGAAATCATCTCACCTTCAAAAAAGTCTACAGAATTATCTTCTGCTAATGTACTTGCACCAAATACTTTCTACGAACCTTTTACTCAAACAAATTCTTGGGTACTCTGGAAAAAATCTATTAAATTAAATGAATCAGGAACATACTATCTAGTTTCCTCTGATCCCCAAAATGGATTTGGTAAACTTTGGATAGCAGTAGGACTTGAAGAATCTTTTGGAGCAAGCGATTTACTTAACCTACCGCTCTCTATAAATGATGTGAAAGCATTTCATGCCCAAAACAATAAAGAATCTGGAACCCCAAAAATATTAATTATTTCTTTTCTGATATGCTTGATTTTAATATTAATAATTTTCAGAAAAAAGATTGTTAGAATTTTCCATAAATAGGTGAAGTAATGTCCGTCTCAGAAGAGTTGTCAAAATTTATTGTAGATTCAAGTGTTCCCCTTGAGATAAAAAACACTTCTCGATTATATTTACTAGATTGGATTGGATCTTGTATAGCCGGGGCTGATTCTGACCCCTCAAACATAGCTAATAAAATTGTCCAATCATTAGGAGGACATCCTAAATCTACAATTCTATCTACTGGACTCAAAACTTCTGCACCTTTAGCTGCCTTCACTAATGCTGCTACTTCTCATGTAGTAGAAATGGATGACTTAGACAGAACCTCTATTTCGCACCCTGGAGCACCTGTTATAGCTACTGCATTAGCAGTAGCAGAAGAAATAAATGCCAATTTCGATGAGTTAATCGACTCAATCGCGATAGGATATGAAGTTTGTATAAGAACTGGGGAATCGTTAGGAACATCTCACTATGAAAACTGGCACACCACAGGTACTGCAGGAACAATGGGTGCAGTAGCTACTGCATGCAGATTGTACAAACTAGATACCACCCAAACCATTAACGCTTTGGGTAGTGCAGGAACTATGGCTTCAGGTTTGTGGCAATTTCTTGAAAATGGTGCAATGTCAAAACAATTACATCCAGCGAAAGCTGCTCATGATGGTATTTTAGCAGCCAAACTTTCCAATGAATCATTTACTGGAGCTCAAAAAATTTATGAGGGTAAAAAAGGATTATTAAATTCAATGTCTAAAAATCCAGACATTGAAAATATGACTAAAAATCTTAATATCATAGATTCAGTCCCTGAATTATGGAAAATAAATTATGTGTCCTTCAAAGTTCATGCATCTTGTCGCCATACGCATGCCGCAGTAGATGCAGCAATTATTCTTAGCCAAAAAATTAATCTCTCAGAAATTGAAAATGTTGAAGTGCAAATTTACTCTCAAGCTTTAGACTTATTAGATGGAATGGAGCCAATATCACCTTGGGCTGCAAAATTTTCATTACCTTTCTGTGTAGCCACAGGGTTAATATATTCACAATGCTCTATGAGAGAATTTACAAATTCAACAATTATGGACGAGAAAACATTATCACTATCTAAAAAAATCGAAGTAAAAACTAATCATCAATTAGATAAAATGTATCCTCAAGCTTGGCCATCTAAAGTAATCATCACAATGAAAAATTCAGACCAAATATCTGAACAAGTCAATTACCCTTCCGGTGACCCTGAAAGTGATGTAACTAAGCTTCAAATTTTTGAAAAGTTTTTAGGAATGACTAATTTTTTAATTGAAGGTAAGGGACAATTAATTATAGACAAAATTTTCAATGAAAATCATTCCCCTCAAATCTCTGAGATACTTGAATTATCTATCACCACTTCTTCAAAGCAGTTATCAGCATAAATTACTGGAGTATCAACTGAAAGTTTTAGTTACAGGTGCTACAGGTCATCTGGGAAATAACCTAGTCAGAGAACTTATTCATCAGAATTATGAAGTTCGAGTATTATGCAGACTTGGAAGCGACATTACTCCCATTAAAAATCTTGATGTAGAAATAGTTAATGGAGACATTACTGATTTAACCAGTTTAGAAACAGCATGCAAAGGAATAGAAACAGTATTTCATATGGCTAGCTATATATCTCTAATGCCATTTGAAAAGAAAAAGTTATATTCAATCAATGTTGATGGAATGGAAAATGTTATAAAGGCATGTAAAAAACAAGGAAATATAGAGCTCATATATATGAGCTCTATTCATGCTATTCCTAATTCAAAAAACAAATACATAGGTTCATATGCAGAATCAAAAGGCATAGCTACTAAAAACCTCTTAAATGAAATAGATTCAGAAAATATTAGAGGATCAGTCTTATACCCCACTGGATTAATAGGACCCAATGATTTCAAAATTTCCAATATAGGCAAAACTATTATTGCGCACTCAAAAAAAGGTACCGCAGCATACGTCAATGGATCATATGATTTTATTGATGTAAGAGATGTATCTAAAGCAACAATTGAATTGCAAAAAAGTCACCTAAACATAAAAGAGGTCATTCTATCTGGAAATAACCAAGTCAGTGTAAAAGAATTATTAATGGAGTTGGAAAAGTTGACAGGAATCTCTGCTCCCAAAATTGAAGCGCCCATAAAGTTTGTTGAATATTATGCACACATAAACGGGCTTATAAATAAATTAGTTGGAAGACAAGCAGTTATCACCGGCTATGCAATCAAAACATTACATAGCCCAATCCCGAATCCTGCTTCAATCAACAATAAAAATTTCATTTTTTGTACCCGAAACTGGAAACACTCAATTAAAGACCAATACGATTGGCTTAAATCCAATTCATACATCTAAACAGTAAACCTCCCTTAATTTTGTTCGATAAAACACAACATGTTGACAAAAAATGTTTTATAGTTCACAATATGTTTTATCAAACACATATTTAAGGAGATGTGCATTATGTCTAACATAATTTACTGCGAAAGATGCGGAGGGAATGTAATAGAGTTTCAAGATTACGACTGCAAATTTTTAAAGTGTCTAATGTGCGGACGAGCTTCAGTCGACCCCATATATGTGAAAGATAAAAAAGAGCATTCAAAAGCAGCATAGGAGGAAAAAATGACTACAAATAATTTAAGTGCTTGGATAGAAATGGCAGAGGGGTTATACGAATTCCTAAATCGTCGGAAGACAACGATAAATTATAAATTTACTGATATGAATATCTCTGTACCTCAATCTACTGGTCAAGATTCAGCTAAAGCAGAGTG